>FWPU01008633.1_pt1 | contig 17122 bp, 9 predicted proteins | sample 2228361 | NCBI WGS metagenome assembly FWPU01 (sample SAMEA103939777, study PRJEB20133) | metagenome
GGCTCGACTCGGTGTTTTTCTGGGTCACAGGCCAGCCTGGGTCCCACCGAACCCTTACGGGCCCGGCTCCGCTAGCCGGCCAAGCGGGTGCCTATCTGATACGTTGTCAACGCCCCCAAGTAGGCCAGCGTGGTCATGTATGCAAAGGTGAACGCGGGCCAGCGCCAACTATTGGTTTCGTGCCGAATCACCGCCAGTGTGGCCGCACACTGGGCGCACAGGGCGTAAAACACCATGATCGACAAAGCCACGGGCAGGGTGAACAACGGGCGGTGGGTGCCGTCCCAGGTCGCCTCGCGCAGGCGGGCTTGAAACAGGGTCTCGGCTTCGGCATCACCACTATCGGTGCCCTGGCCGGCGTTGAAAATCACTCCCATGGTGGCGACCACCACCTCGCGCGCGGGGAACGAGGCGATCACGGCCGACCCGATCCGCCAGTCCCAGCCCAGCGGGCGAAAGACCGGCTCGATCAGCCGGCCGAACCGCCCTAAGTAGCTGTGGCGCTGGTATTGGGCGGTGATCGAGGCTTCGACTTCGGCCAGGCGGCTGGCCAGGGTCTCGCGCTCGGGCGCTTGCTTGGGCAGCGCGGCCAGCGCGGCTTGCAACCGGGCTTGCTCGGCCAGCGACTCCGGGGCAATCGAGCGCGGGTCATGCGGGTAGTACATGGCCGCCCACACGATAATGGAAACGGCCAGAATCAAGGTCCCGGCAAACCGCACGAAGGCCAGCGCCCGCTCCAGCACGCGCAGGCCCACGGTCCGTGGCGACGGCCACTTGTAGCTGGGCAGTTCCATCACGAACGGCGGGGTCCGCCCCCGCAGCAGGGTGTGCTTCAGCACTCGGGCCACTCCGATGGCTACCCCAATGCCCAGCACGTAAAGCGCAGCCAGCGTCAATCCCCGGAGTTGAACCCAACCGCCCAGGAAACTCATCGGCGGCACAAAAGCGGCGATCAATAGGGCATAGACCGGCAGTCGGGCCGAACACGTCATCAGCGGCGCCACCAGGATGGTGGTCAGGCGGTCGCGTTCGTTTTCGATCACGCGCGTGGCCATGATCCCGGGAATGGCGCAGGCAAACGAGGACAACAGCGGGATGAACGACTTGCCGCTCAACCCCACGCGGACCATCAGGGGGTCCATGAGGTAGGCCGCGCGGGCCATGTAGCCGCAATCCTCCAAAATGCCCAGGAACAAGAACAGCACCAAAATCTGCGGCAAAAAGGTGAGCACACCGCCGACCCCGCCGATCACGCCATCGGCCAGCAGGCTCTGCAGGGCCCCCGGGGCCATCTGTGTGCGGACCAAATCGGCCAGCAGCCCCATGCCGACGTCGATGGCGTTCATCAACGGTTCGGCCCAGACGAACACCGACTGGAACAGGGCGAGCATCACCACGGCGAAGATGATCGTCCCCCACAACCGGTGCGTCAGCACTCGATCCACGCGGTCCGTGAGCGTGGTCTTATACTGGACCGGCCGCTGGATGACTCCCTCCAGCACCCCCTGCACCCACTGGTACCGCGCCGCAGTCTCGACGCCCGGCACCTCGTAGCCAAGAGCGGCCAGACGCCGGCGGGCCGCGCGGATTTCCTCCTCAAACCGGCCGTCGCTATCGGGCAACACCAACCGCTGAAGATAGCCGCTGGTGTCCAACAGCAAGCGTTGGACCAGTGGGCGGGGCAGCCCCTCGGAGGCGTTGCGGCCGGCCGGCCCCTCATGGCAGCTCCAGACCGACGTAAACAGCCCGCCGGCACCCCCCCGGTACCTGCGGCGGAACCGCCGCCGTTTGAGGCCCTGGCCGGCGCAGGTGCTGGCCAAAAACTGGGCCAGCCCGTCCACCTCGGCCTCGAACTCCTGTGGAAACACGGTGCCGCGAGCGGCCACCGACTGGTTGCAGACCCGCACCAAGGCGGCCTTCAGCTCGTCGATGCCGATGCCCCGGTTGGCCTGCATGGGGATCACGGGGATGCCCAGTTGGCGCTCTAGTCGCGCCACGTCGATGCAAACACCCTGTGCGGCCGCAACGTCCATCATGTTCAGGGCCAGCACGGTGGGCAGCCCCAGCTCCAGCACTTGGCTGACCAAGTAAAGATGCCGGGGCAGGTTGCTGGCATCGACGATGCACACGACCCCCTCGACCGGTGGGCAATCCTCCATCCGCCCTAGCAGCACGTCCACGGCGACCATCTCATCGCGCGAGCGGGCCGAGAGGCTGTATAGGCCGGGAAGGTCAATAAAGGTGAAATGGTGGCCAGCGTAGTGGAGGTCGCCGGTCTTTTTTTCCACCGTGACGCCGGGGTAGTTGGCCACCCGTTGGTGTATGCCAACCAGGCCGGTAAACAACGTGGACTTGCCGGTGTTGGGATTTCCGACCAGGGCGATGCATTGCGGGCCGGTGGGTGGGGCATTGCACATTGGAGCGGGCAGGATGCCCAATCCTAGGGGGCTAGCGAAGGCGTCACCAGGACCTCGATCTGTTTGCCGGCACGCAGGCAGACCTTTCCCCCCTCAAGACGGAGGATGCAGGGATCACCCTGCCGAAACATTTGGATAAACGTCCCCCGCCGCAATCCCAGTTCTTCAAGGCGGTGCACGTCCTCGGGCGGGCCAACCACGCGGGCAATGCGCGCGGTCTGCCCAGCGGCCAGCTTGCGAATGGGGATCAACGGGTGGGATTGCATGGGCGGGGCAGGCTTGCAACTGAGACTCATTCTCACAATCATGTGTAATTCTAGCCCGATGCCCATCTGCCCGCAAGGCCCACGCCCTGCGCAGGGGTGCACGCCGATGGCCGGATAAGCATGGGCAGGCCCTCGCCAGCCGCGTCTGCGCCGGGTTGCTGGCACGATGCTGTAGGGCACATTATCGGGGGCAGACTAGATGAGTACCGCTGCCGGCGCTTGAAGGGCGAGACCTCCCCTCGCGAAGTCTCGCGGTTCTTTTTGCTGGGCACCGTCAACCTTACCCTGAAGGCGCGAGCCAGGCGGGGTTAGCGGGCTTCCGTCTGGGCTGGCTGCGGCAAAGAAGGGTGTGTGATTTGCACCGACGCCCAACCATTTGCGCGTGGGTGCCGAGCACCCAGCGTACGTTGCTGACGCCGTGCGGCTCCATCCGTGTGCTTTGCACGTACGTGGCAAACCGAATTCGCGTGGGTGCCGAGCACCCACCCGGCCCGGTTTGGTGCCGGCGCCCGGCCTGAAGACCGGACCGATTCGCGCCGGCTGTGGATTGACTTTTCTTGGCCAGCGGCTTAGAAGGCAGAATGGATTTGCTCCCCTTGTGGAGGATTCGCATGTCCCCGCTTGCGATTCTGCTTGGCTTGGTTCCCCTGGCCGCTGATCCCCCGATCCGACCCGATCTGCCTTATGCCATCGCGTTACCCCCTAGCCAGGTTCGTTTTGTCCGCGTGGTGATCGACAAGAGTTCTGGGGGCGAGCCGTGCATTGACGAGTTGGAAGTCTACGGCCCGCACAGCAAACAGAACCTGGCCCTGGCCAGCCGCGGCGCCAAGGCGTCGGCCTCGTCATGCATCGCCGGCTACCCGGAGCACGCCGTGGCGCATTTGAACGACGGCCAGTACGGCAACGAGGCCAGTTGGGTTGCTGGGCCGGAGCAGCCAGCCTGGGCCCAGATCGAGTTGCCCGAGCCTGCGGTGATCGATCGCGTGGTGTTGTCGCGGGACCGCAAGCGCCAGTATGCCGACCGCGTACCCTTGGGCTTCGAGATCCAGGTGTCGATGGACGGCAGGTCGTGGCAGGCGGTTCGCCGCGTGGCCACCCAGGCGGCGCCCGTGGTAATGCGAGTGCGGCAGGGGCGCTTTGTGGGGGTGGTGCCGCCCCCTCCGCCCCCACCCAGCCGGTTTTCGAGCCGGGGACGTGGGTCGGCGACCGGACTTGGGGAACTCCAGGCCGCTCGAAGGGACGAGGCCGGGCTGGCCAACCTTGCCTTGCGCCCGCAGGCCAAGGCGGCGGCGTCTTCCCTCTTGCCGGGCTATGTCATCCATCAGGTGCCTCATCTGAACGATGGCCGGTTGGGCAATTCCCATAGCTGGATCAGCAATGGCGAGCCTTCGTGGGCCGAGATCGATCTGGGCGACACCTACTGGGTTTGCCACGTGGCCTTCGGGAGCGACAGTTCGGGGCAATATCGCGACCGGGCAGCCACGCGGTTTTCGATTCTGGTGGCCGGGCAGCGTTCGCCCCACAGCGGCGAAGCGGAGTGGCGGCCGGTGTATCGGCACGAAGGCTCGCCGGTTCACACGCGTACGAGTTTCCGGTTTGCCCCGGTCGAGGCGCGGTGGGTGCGCGTGGCCATCGAATCGAGCAACCAAGACCAGGTGCGGATCGACGAGTTGGAGGTATTCGGCCAGAAGGAGCCGATTCCGCCGGACAAGGCCCGGGCAGAGGTGTTGGCAGTTGGTCGGCCCGCCATCGAATCGCCGGAGATGCTCGAGTATGCCTTTTTGGGCGAAGAGCACGCATGGTTGAAAGCATTTGGTCGGGCGGACCTCAGCCCCCGCCTGGTGCCGTACAACGGCCGGGTGAAGGAGTACCCGCGGCACGTGGGAGACGACCGGCTGCCGCTGGCTTCGCTTTGCGGAGGGGCGGTGTTGGACGGCCGGCTGGACGACGCGTGCTGGCAAAGTGCCTCGCGAGGGGTGGCGCGCGTTGCCGATCCTTACGACTTCGCCCAGGGCCCGCTGGTCTGCTCGGCGGTGTGGGCCGGCCTGCATGGCGAGCACCTCTACCTGGGCCTTGAGATCGACCGCCTGCTAAGCGCCCACCTGGCCGTCGTGTCGCTGGCCGACGGGCTGTCGTGCGGGGTGGTGGTGTGGACCGAGCAGGGGTTGCGGTTCAACACGTTTGCCGAGGGGGGCAAGCAGGTGGATTCGCGGCCGGTGGAGGGTGCTGCGGACGCCGCCGGCCGGAGGTTCGAATTGCGGCTGCCGCTTGCTTGGTTTCCGGGGTGGCAGCAAGCGGGGTGGCGGATTGGTCTGGGGATGGGCGGCCGGCACACGCCGCCCGAGGGGCGGGCGGTGTGGTTTACTGCTTCGTCGCTTTCGGTAGCCGAGGTGGGCCACTACCAGCACGGGGCGTTTCGCGTGCGATTCCGGGCGGCAGGTCGACCGGTGCGGGTGGCGATCAGGCAGCCGCTGCGGGACAACCCGTCGCCCCAGGCCGGACAACAAGCGGAGGCCCACCAGCGAGCAACGGAAGCGGAGTCCCGCCAGCAGTTATCGGAAGCGGAGTCCCGCCAGCGAGCAGCGGAAGCGGAGGCCCGCCAGCGAGCAACGGAAGCGGAGTCCCGCCAGCCGGCGGGGGAAGAATCCTGGGAATTAGCGCCGGGCCAAACGCGGGTTCTTCAAGTAACGGCCGAGGCTGGGCCCATTGGTCCCCAGGCCACGCTTTGCTTTGAGGACTCCGGGGGTGAGCCGTATGTGCTGCACCTGTTTCGCTACGACCCCTTGGGGCGGACGCTTGCCTTGGCCAGCGAACTGGCAACGCGATTGGAGGCTCGGGGCATCGACGTTTCGGCCGAGCGGGCCGCCCTGGAAGCGCTCCGCAAGCGCCACGCGGGGTTATTGGCCGGCCCTCCTGAGCGGGCTGCGGAGCGTGGGGCTTTTTTCCAAGCCCGGCAGGTTAAGCGGCGGCTATTGTTCCGCGATCCCGAGCTGCGCGTCCTGGAAAAGATTCTTTTCGTCAAGCGGCACGCCTACGAACCTTCGCACAATTACAGTGTGATGCTCGATGCGCCGTGGCGTCCCGGGGGCGGCATCTACCGGCTGGAGATCCCTTGGCAGCATGGGCGGCTGGATGTGGGCCAGGCCCGCCTGGTGGAGTTATTCCGTTCGGGGGCGGGGATTGCCCGCGATCCCATGGCCACGTTCGAGGCCGATCGCATCTATTTCGCCTACCGGAAGTCGCAGGACGACTACTTCCGCATCCTGCGGATGGACGCTTTCGGCAGGCAGGTGGAGCAGTTGACCAGCGGTCCGTTCCACGACTACTGGCCCTGCCCGCTGCCCGATGGGGGGTTGGCCTTCATTTCGACCCGGTGCCGGGCGCGGTACCTTTGCTGGCGGCCGCAGGCGGCGGTGCTGTTCCGCATGAATCCGGATGGGACCGGGATCCGGCCGCTGTCGTTCGCCAACCTGAGCGAATGGGCGCCTTCGGTGACTCGCGACGGGCGGATCATCTGGACGCGATCCGAGTATATCGACAAAGGGGCCGACTTCAGCCACACGCTATGGACCATCCGGCCGGACGGCACCATGCCGGAATTGGTGTTCGGCAACACGATCATCCAGCCCAACGGCTATGCCAACGGGCGCGAGGTGCCGGGGACCAGCGAGATTTGCTGCACGCTGATTTCGCACTTTGGCGATTTGAATGGGCCGATCGCCCTGGTCGATGTGCACCAGGGGCGGTTCAACCCCAAGGCCATCCGGAGCCTGACGCCGGAGGTGCCCTGGCCTGGGATGTGGCCGGAATGCGAATGTTTCCGCGATCCGGTGCCGGTGGCCCGCGACTATGTGCTTTGTTCGCACGCGCCGCGGCGGCAGTTCGGGTTGTACGTCATCGACCGGTATGGCAATCGCGAAGTGTTGTACCAGGACCTGGCGATCGGGTCGATGTGCCCGACGCCGCTGCGGCCGGTACCCCGGCCCCCGGTGCTCCGCCAGGACGTGCCGGCAGCCGATAGCCCCTGGGGCCATTTTGTGCTGGCCGACGTGTATCGCGGTCTCGAGCCGGCGGTGCCGCGCGGTTCGATCAAGTTCCTTCGCGTGGTCGAGGAGGTCCGCTCGCATCTCGAACAACTGCCCAATGGCGAGTACCGCAAGGACCACGAGCCATTTCTGCGGTTCTATGCCTCGCCGGTGGATCTCGTCAGTGGGCCGTACGGCTGGCCCTCCTACGTGGCCAAGGCCCCGTGGGGACTGGTGCAAGTGGAAGGGGATGGGTCGGCCAGTTTTCTCGCGCCGGCTGGCAAGACCCTGTACTTCCAGGCCCTGGACGAGAACCTCAACGAGGTGCAGCGGATGCGATCGGTGGTCCAGGTCCAGCCGGGCGAGCAGCGGAGCTGCATCGGCTGCCACGAAGACCGCCGCCATGCACCTCCGGGTCGGCCGATGGCCGCCCTGCGCCGGCCACCGCAAATGCCCGAGCCGCCCCCCTGGGGCCCCGGCCCGCTGGACTACCAGCGCGCGGTCCAACCGGTGTGGGATGCCAAATGCGTGCGCTGCCACGCGGCGGGAGACAAACACGGGATCGACCTCAGCGGCACCCTGGATGCCGACCGCATCCCCGCCTCCTACAAGACGCTGATCCGCCAGGGGTGGGTCCACGTGCTCGATTGCGGGTGGAACTCCGGGGGCAACGAGAAACGCCAACCGTACACCTTCGGCACCTTCCAGAGCCGGCTGTGGAAGGTTTTGGACGCCGGGCACTACGATGTGCGGCTCAACCGCGACGAGATGCACGCGGTGAAGTGCTGGATCGACCTGAACTGCCCGCTGTGGCCCGATTATCGGGACCGGCTGACCCGGCCGCTGGCCGCTGGGTCGCCAGCAGCCCGATGAGCAAGTCATCAAGCAAAGCCCGCGCTTGGGCACGGCAGGGCGACGCGGCAGGGGGGACGGCTGGCCCGCTTCCCCTCTGCCGTACCCCAGGCCAGGCGCCCTGTGCCGGACGATTGGCAGGCTCTCCGGCAGATGAAGGTATCCGGCACGGCGTGCCTGACCTACGGCTGGTCGGCCTTTCGTCAGGGGTGCCGCCGCAAAGCATGGCTTTCCGACGGGCGGTTACATCAGCCAGAGCTAGGGTCCCAAAAACGTTCCCAGCAGGCGGACCTCGTAAGCGCTAGCGTGGAAAGGCTGATAGCGCACCGGGGCGCGGACCCACAGCGCCCAGTGGCAGAAGTCCAATGTCCAGGTCGTCGTGGGGTACAGCCCTGCCGGGAGCCACACGCACCACGGATTCCAAAGCGGCAATTGCCAATAAGAGCGAATTGGCTGTCGGCGCAGGTGGTCCGGGATCGGTATCAAGGTCACGGGATCGCCCTAGCAGCCGACAACAGCACCCGACAATCGCGAAACAGGTCCCATTGGCAATGCACGTCGAGCCGATCGGCAGTGGCTTCCCGACTCAGGAGACGAAGGTTTGATTCTGGAAGAATCCGGGGGTTTCGGGAAGCCCCTGCGGCGCGAGGCACGAGGCGAGCTATTCGAGAAGCTCGGGCTCCCCTGCGAGTCGTAGTACGGCGCCCCGTGTGCGGGGATCAAGGCGAAAGCCTGCGGACTGAAGCCGCTCCAGAAGCGGTCCCAAGGACTTCACCAATCCCGCCTTCTTCGCATCTAATAGTAGTCCCAAAGTGCCTTCGATGGGGATGTGCAGGGCAGTGGCCACCCGTCGCGCCAGAGCGTCGTCAAGGATCACCAAAGGATCTCGGGATTCCAGAGCGAGGGCCAAGACCTGCGTTTCGCCTCTACCCAGGTCCATCACAAGCTCCGTAGTGCGAAGATTGCCCGGGCTGCGGACTTCCACCCAGGCAAGCGAGGCGACGTTCGGAAGGTTCAGTCCGCGCGCGATTCCTTCCGCAAGTTCCTCTACGACGGCCGGCGGGACGATGATTCGCCCGGCCAGCTTCTCCAAGACGGGGAGCAACTCCAGTTGAGAAAGATACTGCAAGGGCGACGTGTTACAGAAGACCTCAGGCAAGGTGCTGCTCCGACTCAAGCTCTTCCTGGCTCAAGCGGAACGTGTCGATGCCATAGTCGGCCAGCTTGGCCAGAAACACGCACCGCGGGATGCCCGCCAACTCGGCGGCGGCTCCTGAGGACAATCGGCCCAATTCATACAGCTTCATCGCCGCGGCCAGGCGCAGCTCATCGCCCGCTTGCCCCGCCGTGACCTTGAGGGCCAGCAGACACCGCTCGGGGATCGAAAGCGTAATCTCGCACAATTTTGAACCTCCTCGCCGAGGTGCGAACCAAACCGCAAACCATATTCTACCACGGCCAACGAGAAGTGACGAATGCCCCGGGGCAAGGTCGGGAGGGCGCGTGGCAGGCCCTGCAACGGCCTGGCCCCGCGTCCAGGGCCATTGACCACACCGTCCCTTCGCCCGCAGCGCCCTGCCTGCTCGTTCTTGTGCCTTGGCCCAGGCTTCGCACTTTCCAGACCAGCGGCGCTGGCACCCACCGGTCGGACGCCCGGGCGAGAAGACCCCCGAAAAAACCGAAAACGGTCCGTAATAGTCCTAGGCCAGGCGCCCCGTGCCGGACGATTGGCAGGCTCTCCGGCAGATGAAGGTATCCGGCACGGCGTGCCTGACCTACCGGTGGTCGGCCTCTACTCGGGGATGCCACCGCAAGGCATGGCTTTCCGACGGGCGGTTACATCAGCCAGGCCGCCAATCCCAGGTAGTACACCAACGTGGCGACGTCGGTCATGGCCAGCGTGATGGGGCCTGCGGCCACCTTGGGGTCGCGCAGCAGGGTGCGAACGAGGGCGGGGACGGCCTGGCCCAACAAGGCGGCGGTCATCACAGCCAGGGCGATGCCTCCCAGCAGGACGCCGCCGACCTGTGCCGCCCCCTGCCACGCCGTTCCCACCGCCGCCACCAGGGCGCCAGCGGCCAGGCCAAGCAACAGCCCGACCTGGGCCTCACGCGTCAATCGCTGCCGGGCCCGGCGCCAGTCGAGCCGCCCGGTCTCGTGAAGCTGGATGGCCAGTGTGAGCGACTGGATGCCGACGCTTTCGGCCAGGGCCAGCACCACGGGAATGAACAGGGCCAGCACCACGCGGCGGTCGAGCACATCCTGGAACGCGGCGGCGATCACCGCACAGGCCAGCCCCCCGCCAATGTTGCACAACAGCCACGGAAATCGCCCGGCAAAAGCCTGCGGGACCGCAGCAGTGCGGACCTCGGCCAGGCGCACACCAATCAGTTGGAAAACATCTTCGTACTCCTCGCGCCGGGCAAGATCGGTGATCTCGTCGGTGTAGAGTTTCACGTCGATGACGCCGACCATGCGGCCGTGCTCGTCCACCACCGGTAGCGCCAGGAGCCGATGCAGAACGAAGAACTCGCAGGCCTCGAACAACGTGGCCGAGGCGGGCAGGCGGATCACTTTGCGGTCCATCAGCTCGTCGATGCGTGCCTCTGGCGGGTTGAGCAGCAAGCGCCGGGCCGGTATGACCCCCACCAGCCGGTCCTCGTGGTCCACCACATAGAAATACACGATCCACCCTTCCTGGCCCGTCTGGCGGATCTCCTGGAGTGCCTGCCCGACCGTCTGGGCGGCGCGGAGGCGGATGAACTTCTGATGCATATGCCGGGTTACGGGGTCGTTGAGATGATGGTCCGGCATGGCTCTGGCCATGAGACACTCCTGTTGCGCAGAAAGCGGGCGGGGCGTTTGCACCCCGCCCGACGCGGTCCAAGCCTTCCGTCTTTCCCGGGGGGCCTTTGGGCGCCTTGAAGGCCGCCGAGGCGTGGTTCACCCCCGAGCCGATGCTGGGCGGATCACGCGGTCGCGGCGGGGCCGACCGGCTCCGGCTGGTCCACACGCTCGAAGGTGAACTCGCCGTCCACGTAGTCCACGCGCACCTGGCTCCCCTCGGGATATTCGCGTTTGAGCAGTTCGACGGCCAGGGGATTCTGGATTTTTTGCTGGATAAGCCGCTTGATGGGCCGGGCACCGTAGATGGGATCGTACCCTTCGGCGGCGATGGCGCCCAGGGCCCGGTCGGTCACCACCAGCCCCAGATGATGCTGCTGGAGCAGCCTCGCCAGCCGCCCGATCTGCAGCTCGACAATCCGCCGGATGTGGTGCCGCTTGAGGGGATGGAACACGATCACTTCGTCGATGCGGTTGAGGAACTCGGGCAAGAACCGGGCCCGCAATTGCTCCATCACCGCCTCGCGGATTTCGCTCTCGCTGCCCCCTTGCCGGCTGATCTCCTGGATCGCCTGGCTGCCGACGTTCGAGGTCATCACCACGATCGTGTTGGTGAAATCGACCGTGTGGCCGTGGCTATCGCTCAGCCGGCCGTCGTCCAGGACCTGCAGGAGAATGTTGAACACGTCGCGGTGCGCCTTTTCGATCTCATCCAGCAGGATCACGGCGTAGGGGCGGCGGCGGACGGCTTCGGTCAGCATCCCCCCTTCTTCGTAGCCCACATAGCCGGGAGGGGCCCCGATCAGCCGGCTGACCGTGTGGCGCTCCATGAACTCGCTCATGTCCAGGCGGATCATGGCGTTTTCGTCGTCGAACATGACCTCGGCCAGGGCCTTGCACAACTCGGTCTTGCCCACGCCGGTGGGCCCCAGGAAGATGAACGAACCGATGGGGCGGTGCGGGTCGGCCAGGCCGCTGCGGCTGCGGCGCACGGCATGGGAGACGGCGGCCACCGCTTCGTCCTGGTTGACCACCCGCTGGTGGATCCGCTCTTCGAGCACCAGGAGCTTGGCCCGCTCGGTCTCCATCATCCGCGACACGGGGATACCGGTCCAGGCACTGACGATCTCGGCGATCTCGTCCGGCCCCACTTCCTGCCGCAACAGGCGGCGGCCGTCGGCGCCCGGCTCGGCCGTGCCCATGCGCTCGGCTTCCTCGGCCAGCCGCTTGCGCTGGAGGTCCAGCTCATACAGGCGCTGGTAATCCTCCTCGCCCACGAACACCCCGCGCGACTGGCGCTCCTTGATCGAGGCGGCCAGTTGGTTGAACTGGTGCTCGGTCTCGTGCAGCCGGCGGCGGACATCGTGCACGCTGCCCAGCCCGCTTTTCTCCTTCTCCCACTGGGCACGCAAGGCAGCCAGTTTCTCGCGGAGCGAGGCCATCTCCTCCTCGATCTGCGCCCGCTGTTGCACCGCGTGTTCTTCGGTCTCGCCGGCCAACTGGCGGTGGGCCAGCTCCAACTGCACCAGCCGCCGCTGGACCTGGTCGATCTCGGCGGGGACGCTTTCCAGTTCCATGGCCAGCCGGCTGGCCGCCTCGTCTACCAGGTCGATCGCCTTATCGGGCAGGAAGCGGTCGGTGATGTAGCGGTGGGCCAGTTGTGCGGCGGCCACCAGGGCCGAGTCCTTGATCTTCACCCCCTTGTGGTGCGCCTCGTAGCGGGGCTTGAGGCCGCGGAGGATGGCGATCGTATCCTCGACCGTCGGCTCGCCCACCAGCACGGGCTGGAAGCGGCGTTCCAGCGCGGCATCCTTCTCGATGTACTTGCGGTACTCGTCCAGCGTGGTCGCGCCGATGCAGCGCAAATCGCCGCGGGCCAAAGCGGGTTTGAGCAAATTGGCCGCGTCGGCGCCCCCTTCGGCCCGGCCCGCCCCGACCACCGTGTGCAGCTCGTCGATGAAGAGGATGATCTGCCCGCCGGCATCCTCGATCTCCTTGAGCACCGCTTTGAGCCGCTCTTCAAACTCGCCGCGGTACTTGGTGCCTGCCACCAAAGCCCCCAAATCCAGGGCCACGACGCGCTTGTTCTTGAGGCTTTCCGGCACGTCGCCCTCGACGATGCGCTGGGCCAGCCCCTCGACGATCGCCGTCTTGCCCACCCCCGGCTCCCCAATCAGCACCGGGTTGTTCTTCGTGCGGCGGGAGAGGACCTGGATCACCCGGCGGATTTCCTGGTCGCGGCCGATGACCGGGTCCAGCTTCCCCCGCCGGGCCCGGTCCACCAGGTCGATGCCGTAACGCTGGAGGGCCTGGAACTTGGCCTCCGGAGTCTGGTCGGTCACGCGGGCGCTGCCCCGCACGGCCCGCATGGCCTGGAGCACTTCCTGCGGCCCCACGGCGTTGAGCTGCAGCACGCCGCGGGCCTTGCAATCGACCTTGGTGAGCGCCAATAACAGGTGCTCGGTGGAAACGAACTCGTCCTTCAGCGCGTCGGCCTCGCGCTGCGCCGCATCGAGCACCTTTTGGAAGTCGCGGTTGGGCTGCGGCGCACTCCCGCCGGAAAGCACCCGGGCAAAATGCCCCAGTTCCGCCTCGACGATCCGCTCCAGTTGCAGCCGATTGACCCCAATCCGCTCCAAAAGGGGCGCAATGATGCCGTCCCGCTCCTGGAGCAGGGCGGCCAGCAAGTGCAGGGGATCGAGTTCCGGATGGCCGCGCTCCGTGGCGATGGATTGCGCCCCGGCCACGGCCTCCTGGGCCTTGATCGTCAGCTTGTCGAAACGGAATGCCATGCGATCGTCCTCGAAACACCGCGCCCCCTGCACCCCGCGCCGGAGCCAACAGGCAGCACCGGGCGCCCGAACTGGTCAGCCACTTGTGCCCCCAGCACCCCGCGCCGGAGCCAACAGGCAGCACCGGGCGCCCGAACTGGTCAGCCACTTGTGCCCCCAGCACCAGGGTGCGCCAGTGGGCGCAAGGGGCGCTGGGACGCCCCGTGGGTTCGACGGCGTGAGCGGGCAGCCGCGGGGGCCGATGCGGCCCGATGCCCGGCAGTTCCAGGCCGGCGCCAGCGTCAGTCCTTGACCTCGAACTCGGCGTCGATGGTGTCCTCGTCGCCGCCAGCGGGACGCGAGCCGCCGTCCCCGCTGGAGGAGCCGGCCGCCTGGGCCCCGGCCGCCGCCCCCGCCCGCTCGTACAGGCTCTTGCTGAAGGCGTGCGAGGCCTGCTCGAGCTGGCTCAGCGCGGCCTTGATCGCCTCGGCGTTATCCCCCTTGGCCGCCTCACGCACCCGCTGGATGGCCGAAGTGAGCGCCTCCTTGTCGGCCGGCCGTAACTTCGACTCGTGTTCCTTCATCAGCTTTTCGAGCTGCCAAGTCATGGTGTCGGCCTGGTTGCGGAGTTCGGCCAGTTGCCGCTTGCGCTTATCTTCCTCGGCATGGGCTTCGGCCTCGCGGCGCATCCGCTCGATCTCTTCCTTGGACAGGCCGGCCGATTGCTGGATCCGCACGCTCTGCGCCTTGCCGGTGCCCAGGTCCCTGGCCGACACGTTGAGGATCCCATTGGCGTCGATGTCGAAGGTCACCTCGATCTGCGGCACGCCCCGCGGGGCGGGCGGGATGCCTTCCAGGTTGAACTGGCCCAAGAGGCGGTTGTCGGCCGCCATCGGCCGCTCGCCCTGGTAAACCTTGATGGTCACGGCGGTCTGGTTGTCCTCGGCCGTGCTGAAAATCTGCTTCTTTTCCGTGGGGATGGTCGTGTTCCGCTCGACCAGCGGGGTCATCACGCCCCCGAGGGTCTCGATCCCCAAAGTCAGCGGCGTGACGTCCAAGAGGAGCACATCCTTGACCTCGCCGGCCAACACGCCCCCCTGGATGGCTGCGCCGACGGCCACGACCTCATCCGGGTTGACCCCCTTGTGCGGCTCCTTTTTGAAGATCTCGCGCACCAGGTCCTGGACCTTGGGGATCCGCGTCGAGCCGCCCACCAACACCACCTCGTCGATATCGCGCGGCGAAAGCTTGGCGTCTTTAAGGGCCTGGAAAACGGGCCCGCGGCACCGCTCGATCAGATGGTCCACCAACTGCTCGAACTTGGACCGCGTGATCTGCATCTGGAGATGCTTCGGACCGGAGGCATCGGCCGTGATGAACGGCAGGTTGATGTCCGTCACCTGCGCCACGCTCAGCTCCCGCTTGGCCCGCTCGCACGCCTCTTGCAGGCGCTGCAACGCCATCGGGTCCTTGCGAAGGTCGATGCCTTGCTGGCGTTTGAACTCCTCGGCCACATAGTCGATCAGCACCTTGTCGAAGTCGTCACCCCCAAGGTGGGTGTCGCCATTGGTGCTGATGACGCGGAACACGCCCTCGGCCACCTCGAGGATCGACACGTCGAACGTCCCGCCCCCCAGGTCGAACACGCAGATCTTCTCGGCCTCCTTCTTGTCCAGGCCATAGGCCAGCGAGGCGGCGGTCGGCTCGTTGATGATCCGCATCACCTCCAGGCCCGCGATCTGGCCGGCATCCTTGGTGGCCTGTCGCTGGGCATCGTTGAAGTAGGCCGGCACGGTGATGACCGCCTTGTTGACCTTGTGGCCCAGATAGGCTTCGGCGGCCTCTTTAAGCTTGCGGAGCACCATGGCGGAGATCTCCGGCGGGGTGTACTCACGGTCCCCCGCCTTCACCCGCACGTACTCATCCGGTGCCCCCATCACCTGGTAGGGGACCATCTTCTCTTCGACCGCTACCTCGTTGTGACGGCGCCCCATGAACCGCTTGATCGAATAGATGGTCCGCTTGGGGTTGGTGACGGCCTGGCGTTTGGCCGGTTCGCCCACCAGGATTTCCCCACTGTCGGTAAAGGCCACTACACTCGGCGTCAGCCGGTTGCCTTCGGCGTTCGGAATGACCTTGGGTTCTTTGCCTTCCATCACGGCAACCACCGAGTTGGTCGTGCCCAGGTCGATTCCGATGATTCGTTCGCCTTGCGCCATGAGTAGCTCCTTTTTCGGTATATCAGGATCCCTAGTCAGAAGGGTTCCGCGGCTGGTACATTTTATCCAGACCAGCGAGCAAAGCGTGTGCCGATTGACCGCCCCCAGCGAACCGTTACAATAACCAGTTGTACGCCAAAACGTTACGGCGGCGGATAGCCGCCAGATCGCAAACCCATCCCGGCACCCGTCCTGCGAGCCTGCCAATTTGGCATACTCGCCCTGTCCGGTCCGTTGACACCCAAAAACGGGCGAAGTACAAGGAATTCAAGCCGTTGAGGCGCCAGTCGTTCCGATAACCAACCGCATCAGCCCCCCTTGTTGGGAATAAAGGGTCCGTGTAATGTCCAAATCCAAGCGGAATGTCAAGGCAGGGGACCGTGCCCCCACTGGGGGAAACAAGCCCGCCTCGGCGAGCGCCCTTCAGGCGAGGCTCGAGCGGCTTGACGAAACGCTGGTGCGGTTGATTAACGAGCGGGCCAGTTTGACGCTGAAGCTCGCCCAATTGAGCCGAGCGGCCAGCCCCGCCGAGACGCTCCCGCCAGCTTGCGAGGCGTGGGAAAGCGCCACCCAGGTGCTAGCCCGGGCCGCCGCCAGCAGCCCCCTGCCCAGCACCGCGCTGCAGGCCGTCTTCCGCGAACTCCTCAGCGCTTGCCGCGCCCTGGTCCGCCAGACCTCGGTGGCGTTCCTCGGGCCATTGTACAGCTACAGCCACCTGGCGGCCATCCATCGCTTCGGCCAGAGCGTTCGCTTCATTCCCGTTGGGACCATTGCCGCCGTGTTCGAGGAAGTCCATCGCGGCCATTCCGATTTCGGACTGGTACCCCTGGAGAACTCGACCGACGGCCGCGTGGCCGACACCCTGGACATGTTCGCCCGAATGCCCGTGCGGATCTGCGGCGAAGTGGAGCTGGCCATCCATCACGCCCTCCTGGCCCGCTGCGCGCGAAGTGAAATCAAAGAGGTGTACAGCCGGCCTCAGGCCTTGTCCCAGTGCCGCAACTGGTTGGCACGGCACCTGCCTGCCGCCCGGGCCATCGAAGTGACCAGCACCTCGACCGCCGCCCAACTGGCCTGCGAAAAGCCCGGCGCGGCCGCCATCGCCAGCGTCCAGGCCGGCATCCATTACGGGCTCAGTGTGTTGGCCGACCAGATCGAAGACAACCCGGGCAATACCACGCGGTTCGCCGTCATCGGCGGCCAGGAAGCCCCCCGCACCGGACACGACAAAACGGCACTGATGTTCCAGGTGGAGCACCGCCCGGGCGGCCTGGCCGATGCCATCAACGTCTTCAAACGCAATCGCCTCAATATGACCTGGATCGAGTCCTTCCCCGTCCCCGGGACCAAAGGGGCCTACCTGTTTTTCGTCGAACTGGAAGGACATCAAAGCGACATGCGCGTGCGCCGGGCGCTGCGGAGCCTGCGCGAAAAGACCCTGCGCCTGGAAATCCTCGGTTCCTATGCAGCCGCTGAACCGGTGTAACGCTTGGACTAGGCGGCTTGGCCCTCCAGTGGCTTGACAAGGCTTCGGTATTCCCGGCTTCAGTTTCAGTAGGCTCGGTGCTCTGCACCCACGCAATAAGCCGTAGGGTGGGTGCTCTGCACCCACGCAATAAGTCTCTTCGGAGTAGGGTGGGTGCTCTGCACCCACGCAATAAGTCTCTTCGGAGTAGGGTGGGTGCTCTGCACCCACGCAATAAGTCTCTTGGGATCCGCACGGCGTAA
>FWPU01008634.1_pt1 | contig 17121 bp, 15 predicted proteins | sample 2228361 | NCBI WGS metagenome assembly FWPU01 (sample SAMEA103939777, study PRJEB20133) | metagenome
TCCACCATGTTTTTACAGGTATCAAACTCACCGATGAAGCTTAAGTCCATAATTTCTTTTACGGAATGTACTCCATTAACCAATTCGTAAATTACTTCCATTTGAAAACTACGCCTTTTCTCCCAGGGAGTACCCACCAATATATCTAACGTAGCCAAGGGATTTACTTTTTGAAAGATTATATTAAATGAGGGCAACCTTTTAGCTAAGAGGGGCCACTCATCGATCATTCTTAATATATCTAGGAGAAGATATTCCGTATTTAGCGGTTCGATAAGAGTATGATCATAATAGACTTCCTGGGCGCTAAACTGAAATTGGCCTCGGGGCCATTTGAAGAGATTGTAAATAGTTTCCAAAATCATCAGACGTAGCACAGCCACTAAATCTTCTCGCCGGATTAGGTCATTTTTAAGGAGGACTTGCTCAATGGTTATAAGCTCTTCTTGATGTTGTTCGTAAGCTTTCTTCCATTTCTCGGAGGAGATCAAGCCGCCATAGATTAATCTTTTTGCCAAAGAAGTTTCTGGCCCATTTTCTCCAGGAAATAGAGTACCCACAATGAGTCCTTTATCAAAAAGAATCTGCACTGTTTCCTGCTTTTCCCCTTGGATGGTCAATATTCCTGTCTTTTGTTGCTGACCTAATATTTGCAAAAGTTCAGCTAAACCAAAATCTTTTAAAGAGCCTGCTAAACTTGCTTCTTTAATTTCCACCTTTGCCAAAAGTGCCTCTCCCTTTAGCTAAAGATAAGCCCGCTAACCGGCGTTGGACAAATAGGTAAAAAGCAATTATGATAGGCATGGCTATCAGCATCGCTGATCCATCAATAGCCACTTCCCCTGGCCAGGGACGAGGAATCCATCCTGGGCCCAAAATTATTTTCAAGATGATGAAGAAGGAAATGAATATATAAAAAACTCCTTCCCCCGGGTGGCCAAGGTAAATGTGCCCAGCACCTGGTAAGAGACGGGAAATAAATCTGGCCCAAAAATAGCGCTTTTTTTGATATTTAGCTACTTCCTTTTTTTTAAGCTGAGCTATTTGCGGATCGCCAATGTTATAACTAGAAAAAGTGTGCATACACTGAGCACACTGCTGGCCAACCACTACAGAGCGTCCGCAACGGGAGCAAATGCGCCGGCCACATTTGGTACATCTTCTAATTGATATTCCTTCCCCCCCAAATACTGGCCATAAGAGAAAAGTTAATAATACGAGTGCTAAAGCGATTTCCCCATACTTTAAAGGGACTTTTCCCCAGAATACATCCCAGATAGCCGCGGCCATTTCTTTGCTTTGCACACTTGGGGCGATTAATCTCTTCATTAGCCGCAGCTTCTTTACGGGTAGGTCGATGACCAACCGTTGAGGACTTTTGGCCGAAATGCTGGTGTAATAAGAAATTAACTGAGGAGCCAATCGGCGAGCTTGTTGAAACTGATTTTCGGCTTCTTTCAATTGCAGATTAAGAAGATAAGCCTGCCCGAGGTTGTAATGAATTTCCGCCTGGGATGGGTTAAGCTTAAGAGCTTGCTGATAAGAACTAATGGCCTTTTCAATTCTATTAGTGAGCAAATAAATATTGCCTAAGTTATTATAAAAAGCTACTGAATTAGGTTCTAATTCACCATAACGAAGTAAACTTTTTTCAGCTTCCCCGTAGCGTTCCTTTCTTCTTTCTAAAAGAGCGCGCGTATGCCACCAGTCTGCATCTCCCTCTTTCTCTTTTCTCAAAGCTAAAATTTTGGGGTATAAATCGGCCTGATAAACATGGTAATTCGCCCGCACCATCTCCATCTGGCCGTTAACGCTAAAAGAGACTAACAAAGAAGTATAAAGGCGGACTGCCGAAGGCCAGAGGAATAAAAGTATAAGGAAGGCCAACATTAAAAAGCGGTCCGTACGGGAGGCGTAAGCGGCGAAGATTAAGAACCAGAAAACGAAAAGCCACATCCACCCCCACCCCAGAGCAAGCGGGATTGATAAAAATAAAAATGGAATGAGGGCTGAAATTTTAAAACTACCCTCCTCTCCCAAAATATGTTGCCAATGGTGGGCACAAAACGAATAGTATTTTAAGAGCAAAGAAAAGGTAAATAATACAAAAACAGCTGTAAAACTCAAAAAGAGGAGCAAAATAAAATTGGCCAACTGGGGTATAGCTTCTTCTAAATTGGTAATAGAAAGATAAAGAGCCTGCAGCCATGCCTGGAGGGCGTGCCAAATATTCTTGCCCGAAGGAAAGTCCTCTTTCCAGAGCCAATGAGCTTTGGCCTTGACTACTTGGGGCAAATCAGGGGCCATCTTTTCCGCATAATGCAATAGGCTCAAAACAGTTGCTGATCTTTCTTGGAGGGCCAGAATTTGGCTTTCTCTCATCAGGGCAAAGGCGTAGGGGTAATGATTGCGAATTCCTTGATTTAGCTTCCATTGGTATAACCTGTCTAATTCTTCTAAACTTTTTTTAAAATCTCTTTTATGCCAGAACTCCCGATGAGTCTGCCAAATTGCTGCCCCAGTTCTTCGCTCTAGTTGGGTCGATTCCCCAGGAGGGTTTAGGGAGTTTAGTTGCTCCCCTAATGAGGTCTGGGCTTGAGTGAGGGACTGGACATTAAAAAAGAAAATGAGAAACCAGAAGAAAAAATTCCGGAGGAGAAGTGACCTTGGAACATGGGTTTTTCTATTCCTAATCAATTTGGGACTCAATCTTTTCCAAATTAATCGTTAAAGATATAGAAAATTTCTTCCCTTTTTCCCCAATTTCTAAGGTTAAAGGAACTTGCAAGCTTGTTGGAGTAATAATTTGGGCCTGTCCTACAGAGAGCAAACGTAAGTGGCTTGGAGGAAGAGAGCCCGGTTTAGCTGCTTCACTTTCCGCTTTGGACTCTGCTTCAGGCCAGATTTTATTAAACATTCGCCCCCAAAAAGTCTTTTCTCCTTCTTTCCTTTTTTCTTCCTCCAGCTTAGGGAGCACCTCTTTTTGGGGGACGATCTCGCCCATTTTCTCCAGGGGCTTACTCCCTAGAGGCAATACCTTGCCCCCAGAATTCAGAATTTCTTTTTCTTCCTTGAGCGCTGGGGCGGGTCCAACCTCTCTAAGTAAGCCAGCAGAATCTGGCGAAGGAATAGTCCCCCAGGCCTTTTTATCTTTTATGGCCGTGGCCGAGATTTCAGACCCCCCCGGCATTCCAGCCATAATGGGTACTTTCTCAGGAATAATCTCAGGCCGGCGAATTGTCTTTCTCGTCTCCACTCCTTCTTCAATGGCTTTTAAGACCAGGCGGCAGGCCATGGTTAGAGTCTCAAAGACCCCTTGGCCTGCAATAGCTACCGCTTCAAAATAGGGAGCTTGCCAGCGATTAATTCTTTCGTTTAACTCTTCTACCATATTAATATGGGGTAGATCTCTTTTATTATATTGAAAAACCAGGGGGATGGTTTCGATCCTCTTTCCATAATAACGTAAATTCTCTTCCAGATCTTTTAGACTCATCAGATTATCTTCCATTCTTTCCGCTTGCGAGTCAGCAACAAAAATTACCCCATCAGCGCCGGAAAGCACTGCTCTCCTCGTAGCTCCATAGTAAATTTGGCCGGGAACCGTATAGAGATGAAACCTAGTGCGAAATCCCCGCACACTCTCCAACTCTATAGGCAAAAAATCAAAGAAAAGCGTCCGTTCTTCCTCGGTCGCCAGGGAGACCATTTTCCCTCTTTGTTCGGGTTTCAAATTTTGGTGGATGAATTGGAGATTAGTTGTCTTCCCCGAAATTCCCGGCCCATAATAGACAATTTTGGCATCTATTTCTTTACGTAAATGATTGAAGACCGCCATTTAATTTTCCTCCACTTCGCCGATCTTTCCCACCTAAAAATCCGTGGTCTTCGGCTGAGATTTCGCGCAAGAGTTGCAGAGCTTCCTCCTTGCGGCCAAGCTCTTTATAGGAAAGACCTAATTCGTATTTTATTTCTAATTTTTTTTCTGGCCTAATCCCCGGGTAGGTTAAGGCCTCTTCGAAAGCCTTGCAGGCCTCAGCCCATCTGCCTATTTCTTTTAAGCAGAGGCCGAGCATCTCCAAGGATGCTAAAGGCTTTTCTTTTCTCTCGATAGCCTTCCTGAAGTAGGCCACGGCTTCCTCTAAAAAGCCCATTTCGCGGCAGGCTAACCCAGTCTGATAATTAAAATCTGGGTAAGCCATGCTCGGCACTTCCATATCCTGCAACTCCGCCAGGATCTCTTTGAATCCGCAAATTTTATCCAACTCGGGTACAACTTTCTTTTTCTCCCAGGGAATTGATTCCTCTTTATTAATTGCCCTCAGCAAATCAAAGTATGCTCTTTCCTTGCTCTCTTCTCCTTCTTCTTTCTCGCCAGATTCAAGCTTCTCTCCAGCCGCTTCTCCTTCCGCTTCTTTCTGCAAAATCTCTTTAAAATTATTTATCCGCTCGTCTGCGGCCACTTTCCTCGGATCTAATTCGGCCATGAGGGCCATAACTTCCAAAGCTTTATCCTTAAGGTCCAACTTATCATAATGATTGACTAAGATTCTATATTGGGCAAAGGCATCTCCGATAAACCCCATTTTGCGATAGATATCGGCTATCTTTAAATAAACATGATCCAAAGAAGGATCCTGTTTAGGCACTTGCTTATAGATAGCCATTGCTTCCGCATATTGATTATTCTTAGCAAAGATCTCCGCGGCCACTAAATACTCGGAAATAGCTTTTCTCTTTTCGCCCATTTTTTGATAAATCTCCGCCAGTTTTAAGTGGTTTCGCGCATTTTGGGGATCCTTACTCACCTGTTCAATTAACTGTTGCAAAAGATTAGAATCCTTTTCTCTTTTCCCAGAAAAGATATTAGTTAATTTCTTTATCATTTTGGCCAGAAATTATTAATTAAAGGTTTTAAAAAATCATTAATGCAAATCAACGAAAGCCTTCATGCGCTTGGCCACCACCTGTGCCAAGTTATCCATTATCTTTAAACCCATTTTGGGGTTCTGATGCACTAATGCAAAAAAATCCGGACTCTTGATTATCAAAAATTTGGCGGGCGAATTGGTGATAGCCGAGGCTGTATACCGATGGGGCGGCACTAAAAATGACCAACCTAAAATTTTCCCCGGCGTTGAAATCTCTAACTCAACTCCTTTGGGGAATTTTATGGAGACAGATCCCGCCTCTAAGATAAAAAGCTTATCAGCCCGCTTGCCCTCTGCACACAAGGTTACTCCCGCTGGTACTTCCATTTCTTCACAAAACTTCATGATTAAGGCCAATTCTTCATCAGTTAATCCGATAAATATTTCTACTTTTTTTAGCCTTTCCAGAGCTATCAATTCGTTCTCCTTTCGTTCTCCTTGATTCTTTAATAAATCGGTTCTTCTTTCTCGGCAAGATAAAATTCTACATACATTCCATCGGAATTTTTCCCAAAAAACTTAATGACCATTTGCAATTAGGCGATTTTTTAAGCTTCAATATAAAGAAAATCAAAATTTCCGTCAATGATTATATCTCTTGACCCTCGAACAGTTTTATTTTTTTTCTCCAGCATGGCTCCAGGTGGAAGGGGAAAGGGGAGGCCTCTTCTCCTTCCATCCCAATTAGCCACGGATTTTCAAGAGCTATAGACAGTCTATTATATCTCTTTGCCACCTTTACTTTGGTAAATAAATCTTTGACAGCCTAAGAGGCCAAATTGATTTGGGATCTTCAGTAAAAAATAAAATTTTATTCCTATCTTATGGGGCCAGGAATGAAAAAATAAGGGGGGGAATTTTTGGTTCCCAAAGGCCATCGCGCCTAATTAATACTGAAATTTATTTTAGCTGTTCAAGCAGGAAGGGCACCCTCGATTTTTAAGCAATCACCAAATAATCCAGATTCCATCCTTTTCTTCCGATTTTCAGATTGCGATTTATTATCCGTATTTAGCATGCCCAAAATTTGTTTTTCTCTGGTCAGCTCATTTTTTACAAAGCTCAATTCTTTCTCCAATTCTTCTTTCTTTTCCTCAGCAATCTCTTCCCTTTTTAGGGCCATATTTAAGCATTCTTGGGCTTCTTTCCACCACCCCTTTTCTTTATAACATCTGGCCAACATTCTTGCTGCTTCAAAGACGCCTTCTGCTCTTCTTAATGACTCTTGCAGATGCTCTATAGCCTCGTCCATAAATCCCATCTCCCAACAGGCTACGCCCAGATGAAAATAGAAATGCGGGTATAGAGGCCTATCTTCTTCATTCTTGCATAATTCTTTAATCACCTGCCCAAAACCAATATCTTTATCTGTTTGCACTTCCGCCTCGTAATTAAATATCACCGGTTCGTTTTTTTGAAGAGCAGCACCTAAATCAAAAAATGGACTCGCGCGTCCCTCATTCTCTTCTGCCTTCCTAACCGGAGTGGTATTTTTTATGCTCCCGACTTCAAAAGCATTATTCCCCCTCGCTCGATCAAGCATGAACTTCTGGGGATCTAAATTGACTAATGACCTCAATATTTCTTGGATTTTATCCTTACTGCCCACTATTTCATATTGATTTAATAACTGATTGTAATAGCGAAAGGCATCTGCTAAAAATCCCATCTTCCCATAAATTTCGGCTATCTTCCAGCTTACCTCCTCCAAATGCGGCTCCTCTTTTAGAACTCTCTTATAAAGAGCCATAGCCTGGGGCAACAGACCATTTTCGGAAAATATTTCTGCCGCTCTTAAGTACTCAGAGATAGCTCTTCTATTCTCTCTCCTTCTCTGATAAAGATCAGCCAGTTTTAAATGAATTCTGGCGTTACCTTTTTCCTTCTGGGCGAGGCGCTTATAGAATTCTATCTCTTTGACTTCTTTGGGATCATCTTTTTTAAAGAAAAAATTGATTTTCGCTAAAAATCCTTGAGGATTCTTCATCCCGCGGGATGCTCTTGGAGATTTTTGAGGTATGCTATAGATCTCCATCTCTCGATCAACCAAAATGTAATCATTTGCTGCGGCCCAGCCCATTTTAAATACCTCCTTAATTCATATTTGTTCAAAGAAAGAATTGCTATTTAAATTCAGCAAATTCTATGCCCTTGGCTTCCCAAAGATTAGCCTGGAGGAAAATGCCCAAATAAATTTTTAATTTAATAATTATTAAATTTCCTTCCTGGTTATTGTCTATTTTTATTCTTGATTATTGTCAGGTAATTTTTGTGGTTTAAATAAATTTTGACGCCTAAATTTCTTAAGGCAATTTTGAACAGCCCCTAACAATCTTGTTCACTGATTTGGGTTTTTATTAATGAACTTTCCAAGCGAGTCGCTATTTCGTAATCCTCAATTTTCTTTCTTAAGAAGCAGGAAATTTCTTCTCCAGATAGGGAGGTGCTTATAAGCTAAAAATGAGGTGGGTAAAAAAATGAAAGCCTATTCAGGACAACTTCCCGCTATAAGTTAGAATTTTTTTGGGGCTCATAGGTACACAAAGGTTCTTCGCCCATGTAGTTTCCATCACGCGCGAAAGCCCGAGCCCGACATCCCCCACAAACTTTTATAAATTCACATCTCCCACAGCGCCCTTGATAGGCAGAAAAATCTCGCAACTTTCTGAATACCAGAGAATTTTCCCAGATATCAGGTAAAGATTGTCGGCGCAAATTACCGCAAGGTATTTCCAAATATCCGCATGGTTGGACTTCTCCATTGTAAGCAATAAAACAAAAACCAAGGCCCCCCAAGCACCCTCGCGTTACCGCTTCCCATCCGCTTTGGGGGAAAATAACTTTTTTCCCTTCGGCGGCTGCTCGCTGCCTTATTATGCGGTAATAATGGGGAGCACAGGTGGCTTTTAATTGTAATGGATATTTCTCTCTTTGTTCATAAAACCAATGGAGAATTTCTTCATATTTCTCCGCCGGAAGTGTTTCCGCCGCCATATTTTTTCCTCGCCCCGTGGGGACTAAAAGGAATATATGGTGAGCCACGGCCCCCAAGTTAAAAGCTAATTCCAAAATCGCGGCTATTTCTTTCAAGTTCTTAAGAGTTACGGTGGTATTAACCTGAAATTCCAGCCTCACTCTCTTTAAAGATTGGATGCCCTGTAACGCCCCCGCAAAAGCTCCAGGTACTCCGCGGAACTGGTCGTGACTTTTTGCTGTAGCTCCATCCAAGCTAATGGAGACGCGTTGAATCCCCACAGTTTTTAATCTTTGGGCCTTCTCATCATCTAATAGAGTGCCATTCGGAGCAATGACCATGCGTAGGCCCAACCGCGTGCCTTCTTGGGCTAAGTCATAAATATCCTCCCGCAGCAGGGGTTCTCCTCCCGTGAGAATGACCACAGGATCGCCCATGCTGGCTACTTCGGCTAACACCCTCAAAGACTCCTCTTTGTTCAATTCCCCATAGTATGGACCTGCTCCCGCGGCAGCTCGACAATGCTGGCAGTTAAGGTTGCACCTGCGAGTTACTTCCCAAGCAACCATACGCAAAGGAGGGGAACTTTTTTCTTGCTTATTTCTCATTTCTCGTTATCCCAATTTCCTCATCGGTTAGATAGCAGGCTGGATCAGGAGCCCAGATATTCCCAGTCACGGCTTCAGCGCGCACCCGCAAATTCCCTCCACATAAGTCCAGCCAGCGACAGGCGGCACACCGGCCTTGCACATATTTCTTCTTCTCTTTAAGTTTAGCCATCAATGGATCGCGGGTATCTGTCCAGATCTCGCTGAAAGGACGTTGGCGCACATTTCCAAAAGTGTAATGGCGCCAAAATTGATCAGCGTGGACGGAGCCATCCCAGCTCACACAGCCGAGTCCTACCCCGGAATTATTTCCCCCATTCATCCTTAACAACTCCAGCACTTCTCCAGCCCGGGGTGAACCTTCGCGCACCAGGCGTAAATATAGGTACGGCCCATCCGCATGATTATCAACGGTAAGTACTTCCACTGGTTGGCTGTGATCATGGAGATCTTTAGTCCAATCGATTATCAAATCTACCACTGCTCTTGTCTCTTCATGAGAAAGATCTTCTTTTTGCAATTCACTGCCTCGGCCTACATAGACCAGGTGATAAAAGCAGATGCGCGGAATTTTTTCTTTAGCCAAGAATTCGAAAATCTTAGGAATATCTCTGAAATTGCGCCGATTGATGGTAAAACGAAGTCCTACTTTAATTCCCGCATCTTGACAAGAACGCAGTCCTCTCCAGGCCGCTGCAAAAGCTCCTTTAACGCCCCGGAACTGGTCATTTGTTCTCGGCATACCATCTAAACTAATGCCTACATAAGAAAGGCCCACCTTCTTAAATTGGGCTACTATTTTTTTAGAAAGCATGGTTCCGTTAGTGGAAATGACCGCCCGCATCCCCAAATCAGCGGCCAGCCGCGCCAAATCACTAAGATCACTTCGTAAAAGAGGTTCTCCCCCGGAAAAAAGGATGACCGGACTTCCAAATTTAGCCAAATCTTCAATCAACTTTTTTCCTTCTTCGGTACTTAGTTCTCCCGGATAATCCTGATTGGTCGAGGCCGAGTAACAGTGACGGCAACTTAGATTGCACCGCTTGGTAATATTCCAGACCACCACTGGTTTCTTATCAAGGGAGAATTGCAGCAGGTGGGCAGGAAGTTTGCCCGAATCTCTCGCAAAGCGCAAAGGATCAGAAGGTTCAATTGTGCCACAATATAACTTAGAAATACCTATCATATTACTTCTCTAGTTCGGGGGAAAAATAAGCCACTAAGGCATCGACAAGCGCCGGGATGGTGTATTCCTCGGGCATTATAGTTGTCTCCATCCCTAAGCTTCTAACTTTGGCGGCCGTGATCGGACCAATAGAAGCGATGGGAATTCCGGCCGTTAACTCTTTAACTTCTTCCCCGATAATTTCGGTAAAATTTTGGGCAGTAGATGAACTCGTAAAGGTTATGGCCGAAATTTCTCTTTCCTTAAGAAGCTGGCAAATTTTCGCTTGCTCTCTTTGGGGCAAAATAGTCTGGTAAACTTCCACTACATCCACCACAGCCCCGGCTTTCCTTAATTCTTCTGGAAGAAGGTCACGAGCAACTTTAGCTCGGGGAATTAAGAACTTTTTGCCTTTGAGATTTAGGCCCCGCCATCTTTGCAGGAGGCCTTCTGCTCGGTATTCAGAGGGTATAAAATCAACTTGTAAATTTAAATCTCTTAAAACTTCCGCTGTCTTGGGACCTATGGCACAAATCTTCGGCCCCTTCAGATCGCGAATATCCATTCCTAAAGCTAAGAGCCTGCTTATTAGAAACTTAACGCCATTTACACTGGTGAATATAAGCCAATCATAAGCGATCATCTGCTTTAGGCAATGATCTACATCAGCCCAACTCGATGGCGGAACAATTTCGATGGTGGGGAATTCGATCGGCCAAGCGCCCAATTCCCGTAAACGCTCGGCCAGGTCACTGGCTTGCTCCCGCGAACGCGTTACCAGAATTTTCTTGCCAAAAAGGGGAAGCGTTTCGTACCAATTAAGCTTCTGCCGCAATTTGACTACTTCACCAATTAAAATAATAGCCGGTGGCTTTATCTCCCTCTTTTTAGCCTCTTCTTTTATAGTGGCTAAAGTAGCGACAAAAGTCTCTTGTTCCGGGAGAGTCCCCCAGCGAATTACGGCTATGGGAGTTTGGGGATCGCGCCCATTTTTCACTAATTCATCTACTATGGAAAAAAGATGGCCCGCACCCATAAGAAAAACCAAAGTACCAACCCCTGTGGCAAGTTTAGGCCAATTAATTTGCGATCTCTCTTTTTGTGGATCCTCATGCCCGGTGACAAATGCTACCGTTGAGGTATACTCTCGATGGGTCAGGGGAATTCCAGCATAGGCAGGAACAGCAACAGCTGCTGTAACGCCAGGAATAATTTGGAAAGGGACTTCTTCTTGAGCTAAGACCTCAGCTTCTTCACCCCCCCGGCCGAAAATAAAAGGGTCTCCTCCTTTCAAACGGGCCACTATCTTACCTTCCTGCGCTTTCTGGATCATTAGGCAGTTGATTTCTCGTTGGGGGAGGATGTGTTCCCCACCTCTTTTCCCTACATAGATCAATTCTGCCCCTTCTTGGACTTCTTTTAACAACTCTTCGTTAGCCAAGTAATCATAAATTACTACGTCAGCCCTCTTCAAGCAGCTTAGGCCTTTAATAGTGATCAAACCCGGATCACCAGGTCCAGCACCTATTAAATAAACCATCCCCTTCTTCATTTCTCCGCATAGACCTCACTTAAAATTTCTTGACCGCCTTGGGCGAGTAATTCTTCGGCTAACTTTTTTCCTATTTCTTGGCCGGCAGCAGGCGAACCATTGACTTCTCCCCGAACCATCTTCTGCCCATTTACCGCTGCTACTAATCCTGTTAATATTAATTTATCCTCGGCAATCCTGGCCCATCCAGCCACAGGTACCTGACATCCTCCCCCAAGTCTTTGCAAAAAAGCCCTTTCCGCGAGAAGACATTGCTGCGTCGCCCAGTCATTTAAAGGACTTAAAATTTCCCGTAGCCACTCGTCTCCCGCCCGAACTTCAACCGCCAGGGTGCCTTGACCAATGGCTGGGAGCATAACTTCAGGTTCGAGATAAGTAGTTATCTTCTCCTGCCAACCCAAGCGGTGCAGACCCGCGGCAGCCACAATGATCGCATCCAAATTCAAAGAATGAAGCTTGCGCAGACGCGTATCCAAATTTCCCCGCAACGGTATGATCTCCAGTTTAGGCCTGAGATGGAGGAGCTGCGCCTGCCGGCGGAGGCTACTCGTGCCCACTTTTCCTTTCTCGGGAAGCTCTTTAAGCGAAATTGCTTGGCGACAGATTAAAGCATCCCGAGGGTCTTCGCGAGGTGGAAAAGCAATTAAAGATAAGCCTTCTAAAATCTGTATGGGCAGGTCTTTAGCACTATGAATCGCTAAATCAATCTTCTCCTGGAGCAGGGCTTCCTCAATCTCTTTGACAAAAAGTCCTTTCCCGCCCACTTTAAAAAGGGGTACTTCTAACTGGTCCCCCTTGGTCTTTATAGGGACTAAGTTGACTACGACATCCGGATGAATTTCTTCTATTTGGGCTTTAATAATTTTAGCCTGATTTAAAGCCAAAAGACTTCCCCGGGTGCCCAGACGGAGAATTCTGGGAAACCGTTTGCTTATCATTATCTTCTTCTAAGCCGAAAATTTTGCGCCACAATTCGATATTTAGCTTTCCTTGGCCTTGATTATCTTGCCTCTTTAGAAAAGCAATGGGATGATGAATAATTTTGTTTATTAGAGATTGAGTCAAGAGATTTATTATTTCCCGCTCTTCTGCCGTAGCATTCCGCAATAAAGAAAAAGTCTTGCTCATCTCTTCCTGCCGAATCTCCTCTAAACGTTGGCGTAAGTCTAAAATAGTGGGAACAATCTCCAGGCTCTTCAGCCATTTTTGGAAGGAACCTTCTCCTTGTTGCACAATATTTTCCGCTTTAGCGATTTCTTTCTTCCTTTCCTCTTTGTTCTCTTCCACGACGTTCTGAAGGTCATCTATATCGTAAACATAGATATTATCGATCTCATTAATCTGGGGATCTATGTCCCGCGGAACAGCAAAATCAATAAAGAACATGGGCCTATGGCGGCGAGCCCGAGTAATGGACTGGACTTGATCTTTATGGACAACGTAATGGCTAGAGCCCGTGGAGCTTATAACAATATCCACTTCTTTAAGATGAACGAGAAATTCGGCAAACGGGATCGGTCGCCCATGTAATTCTGCCGCCAGTTCTTCGGCGCGGGCGTAAGTTCGGTTGGTGACCAAGATCTCTTTAATTCCTTGGCTAAGCAAATTTTTGGCTGCCAATTCCGACATTTCTCCGGCCCCAATGAGCAGAGCTTTCTTATCTTTTAAGTCGCCCATTATTTTCTTGGCCAATTCTACAGCCGCATAGCTTACCGAGACCGCTTGGTTAGCAATCTTAGTCTCGGTGCGCACTCTCTTCGCTACGAAAAAGGCGCGGTGAAAAAGCTTGTTCAAAATTAATTTGGCTACTTTATTTTCTACGGCGCAACGGTAAGCTTCTTTCACCTGTCCCAATATCTGTGGTTCACCTATAATCATAGAATCGAGACTGGAAGCGACACGGAAGATATGTTTAACCGCCTCTTCATCTTTCAGTTTATATAAATACCGATCTAACTCCTCCCCTGGAAGCTTGGCCACCCCAGCCAAGAAGTCTATTAATTCTTGCTCCCCTATCCCTTGATTTATAACCGAGATTACCTCAAAGCGGTTGCAGGTCGAAATAATTGCTCCTTCTTGTACTCCCGGTAAGCTAACCAATTGTTTGAGGTATTCCCTCAGCAAAGTCTTGGGAACAGAGAGCTTTTCCCGAATCTCTACCGGTGCCGTCTTATGACTTAAGCCAATTAAAATGATTTCCATTCCCAGGACCTAAAAGCTTCTAATTATAGGCATGCAATCCGGTCAATAGTAAATTTACGCCCAAAAAAGTGAAGACCACCGCAGCAAAACCTATGATAGCTAAAATGGCTGCTTTCCGCCCGCGCCAGCCAACTGTCAAGCGTCCATGAAGCAGAGCTGCGTAAACAAACCAGGTAATAAGGGACCAAGTCTCTTTGGGATCCCAGCTCCAGTAAGCACCCCAGGCCCTCTGAGCCCAAAATGAACCAGTGACTATGCCCATGGTCATCAAGGGAAAACCCCAAGTTAGACAGCGGTAATTTATTTCATCTAATACTTTTAAGGAAGGAAGCCGATGATAAACGGACCCAATTTTTTTCCCTTTTATTTGACGTTCCTGAAGTAAGTACATTATGGCAATGGCAAAAGCCACGGCAAACAAAGAATTGCCCAAGAAAGCCAGCGAAACATGAATAGGGAGCCAGAGACTCTGTAAAGCTGGAGGTAAGGGGAAAATGTCGCGGGGGAAAATCGCCGCTAATAAAATCATGATGATGGCTATGGGGGAAACAAAAGCGGCTAGCGTTTCTACCTGGTACTTAATTTGCAAGATGAGGTAGACAGCTATGATTGACCAAGCAAAAAAGGAAAGGGCTTCGTGGAGGTTAGTTATCGGTGTGTAACCTGCTTCTATATATCGAATAACTAAAGCGTTTGTGTGCATTATAAACCCGAGTCCTATGGCCAATTTGCTTATCTTCGATAAAGATCTTTTTAAAGTAATCAAATAGGCCAAAGCAGCCACCATCCCTATAAGGTAGATGACTAAAGCAATTTCAAAGAAAATGAGGTTCATTTTTTCAACCCCAATTTTTCGAGAGAAAAATCATCTCCTAAGATAGATTGCAGATAAGTTTCCCATTCTCTCATCTTTTTTTGGCGGATTAAATCTAAAGACCTTTCGCTCGCTAAAAGACTAAATAATCTATGCCGCTCCCTACTCTCTGTTGGGCGAGAGAGCAACCAATTACGTAAAATCCCCAGAAATTTCCCTAAACGGCTATATTCAGGGCCGAGATCTTTCTCTAATTTGCGGCGGAGAAAACGGGCCAAAGCAGGACTTCTCCCAGAAGTGGAGATGGCTAATATTATATCACCTCTTTTCACCAAAGAGGGGACGATAAAACTGCTTTGTTTTGGATCATCAACTACGTTAACTGGTATCTTTTGAATCATTGCCTGTTTATAAACTTTTTCATTAACATAATGATCATTAGTGGCCGCAATGGCTAAATAAGCATTTTTTAAATCTGCCGGCCGAAAATTCCGCGAATGGCCAATAATCTTTCCCTGTTCTTTTAACTTGACTAATCTTTTAGTGAGGCGGGGACTTATTACTTTTACCTTCGCCCCGGCTCGCAGCAACCCCTGTACTTTCCGCTCCGCTACCCGGCCTCCTCCGACCACCGCGCACAGTTTCCCTTGCAAATTAAGGAAGACAGGATAATATTTCATTGACCGACCAAACGACCAAAGTTCCTTATAATCTCCAAGCCCATGGTCTGGCTTTTTTCAGGATGAAATTGGAGAGCGAATATTTTGCCGCAGGCAATGGCGGAGGTAAACTCCAGCCCGTAATAGGCGGTAGCAGCTACTATTTCTTGGTCTTCTGGAATAGGGTAATAGGAGTGCACAAAATAAAAGTACGCCCCATCAGCCAAGCCATCGAAAATGGGGACGCGTTTCTTTATACTTATGGCATTCCAGCCGATATGAGGTATTTTTAAAGCGGGGTCTCTAAAACGGACAACTCGTCCGCCAAAAATAGAAAGTCCCTCTTGCCACCCAAATTCCTCGCTTCCGGAAAAGAGTAATTGTAATCCCAGGCATATTCCTAAGAAGGGTCTCCCTTTCTCAATGAATTCTTTTATGGGTTTGATTAAATTCAGACTTTGCAAGTTCTCCATTGCTTTTTTGAAAGCCCCTACTCCCGGGACTACTAAACCATCAGCCTGCCGCAATTCCTCAGCCTTCTGAGTCACAATGGCCGGAAAGCCAGCTTTCTCAAAAGCTTTGTGGACACTCCGCAAATTACCCATTCCATAATCCACTATGGCAATCATAACTTTCCTTTAGTTGAAGGAATACCTTTAATCTTCTCGTCTTTGGCTACCGCCTCCCGCAGAGCTCGCCCCAAGGCTTTAAACAAACCTTCCACCATATGATGGCTATTGCTTCCATAAACTACTTGCGCGTGAACTGTAATCCCAGCATTATTGACCAGAGCTTGGAAAAATTCTTTTACCAATTCTGTATCAAAATTTCCAATCTTCTTTCGCCGCAAAGGTAGCTGATAAATTAAACCCGGACGCCCGGATATATCGATGTGCACAGAGGCCAAGCTTTCATCCATAGGAATAAAAGCCGACCCGTAGCGTTTAATGCCCCCTTTATCTCCTAAAGCTTCTTTTAGGGCTTTACCTAAACAAATGCCTATATCTTCCACCGTATGGTGATCATCAATCTCCGTATCACCGCGCGCAGAGATGTTCAGGTCCATCAAGCTATGGGCGGCTAGAAGACTAAGCATATGATCAAAAAAGGGGATAGAAGTAGATATTTTATATTTTCCAGAGCCTTCCAAATTAAGATCAACCTTGATCTTAGTCTCTTTTGTTTCCCGGCTGATAATTGCTTTTCTCTTCATTTTGTCCTTCTTTTAGATTCCTAAAATCTGAGCTGCATTACCGCCTAAGATCTTTTCTTTGGTCTCCTCTCTGAGGGGAAGAGCTCGAATTGTTTCAATATTCTTCCTGATTCCTGGAACTCCCGGCCAATCAGAGCCAAAAAGGATCTTATGGGCATTTTTTTCTAAATCTGGAAAATATTTCAAAAGGTTTTGGGGAGGCAGACCAGCAATTTCCATATATACGTGAGGATGGAGCTGAGCTAAGAAGAAGGCTGTCTCATACCAGAATCCTCTTCCGCTGTGCACTTGAATCAAAGTAAGTTCCGGGAAATCAACGGCGACATCATCCAATAAAATGGGATCGCCATATTTGAGGCGCGAACCACGAAATAAAGATGAGCCCGTGTGCACCATCACGGGGATTTTTAACTCCTGGGCTTTGGCGTATAAGGGATAGAGCATTCGATCATTGGGGTAAAATTGTTGATAGGTAGGGTATAATTTAACCCCCTTCATTCCCAAGTCGTGTACACATTTTTCAAGTTCTTCTTCCAAACGGGTACTCAGATAAGGATTTAAGTTGGCAAAAGGGATTAGCTCTTTCTTCCCCCAGCAAAATTTAGCGACAAATTCATTACTCACCATCCCTGTGGTAATCGGGCTAAGTTCAGCTAAAATGACAGCATAATCTACCCCGTTTTCATGAAGCAAATCTACCAAAGCCGATGGGTCCATCCGGCCTTTGTTATCTACCACCTTTTCCGCTCCTGATCCCCGGCCATAATTTTGGAAAAAATCGAGGACCCATGGTTTCATATCCGCAAGATTGCCAATATGCACATGAAAATCAATTATGGGCATAATATTCCTTTTTGATTTTGCTGGTAATTATAGATTAAAAATATCATTCTTCAGTTATTAAATCAAGAAACCTTGATCTTAAAAAGACTGAGCTTCTAATCTTTTTGATTTTCTTCTCCCGCATGGTGTAAGTTTTCTTCCTTTCGCCAGAATTAGCTAT
>FWPU01007291.1_pt1 | contig 17120 bp, 15 predicted proteins | sample 2228361 | NCBI WGS metagenome assembly FWPU01 (sample SAMEA103939777, study PRJEB20133) | metagenome
CGCGTCGCGCCGGGCCATCTCGCTCGAGCTCTCCGAGACCTGCTGCTCGAGCTGGTTCTCCCGTTCCTGGCGGTCGACGAGCTCCTTCTCCTTCTCGGTGAGCTCCTGCTTGAGGCGGAGGATCTCCTTGTCCTTCTTGGTGACCTGATCCTTGAGCGCGAAGAACTCCTTGTCGCGGGCCCCGCCGGTCGACCGGGCCGCCTCGGCCTCCGCCGTCTTGGCGGCGAGCTCGTTCTCCAGCTCGCGAATGCGGCTCTCCTGCTCGTCGATCTTCCGCTGCGCGTCTTCGAGCGCGCCTTCGAGCTGGGCCACCTTGGCGCGCAGCTCGCGGGACTCTCCGTCCGCCGCGCTTGCGGTGCGCGGAGCGGGCCGGCTCCGGGCCACCTGCGCCGGAATGGCCACCACCGTGGCCTGCTCGGAGTCGTCGAACGCGTCGAGCGGCTCCTCGCGGATCTCGTTCAGCGCGGAGATCTCGGGCTCCGGCTCGGAGGCCGCCGGCCCGTCGAGCGAGAGATCCTCCGCGGGCGGCTGGGGCGGCGACTTGCCGTCGTCGGAGATGTCGTCGAACGCCGCGTCGAGCATGTCGAGCTCGGGGTCTCCGCCCACCGTCTCCTGGACCTGGATCTCCTCCGGGTTGAACTCGGCGGTCTGCGAGCCGCCGTCGTCGTCGTCGACGAGCTCGGAGAGCGACAGGCTCTCCTCGACGACCTCGTCGGTTCGCGCCTGCTCGGGGAAGCCGATGAGCGCGCCCACCGCGTTCTTCAGGGCGCCCATGTCGAACGGCTTGGCGACGTAGTCGTCGGCGCGCGTCTTCAGCTTGCGGTGGGCGGCGAAGCCGTCGGCGTTCCCGATGATGACGATGGGAATGCCCTTGAGCTCGTCGTCCTTCTTCAGTTTTCCGCAGAGGATGTAGCCGTTCTGGCCCGCCGACAGGTCGACCGCGAGCACCACCAGGTCGGGCCGGGTGCGGCGAATCAGCTCGATCGCTCCCTTCGCGTCGGTGGTCTCCTCGACGGCAAACCCCGCGCCCTGCAAATGCTCGCGCATCTCGCGCATGAGATGCGCATCACTCTCGACGATCAGGATTTTTTTCGACATGGACGGGCGCCGAGCGCGGTGGGAGCCCGGCGGACATGTCGAGGCTATCGAGCCCCCACCGACCGGTCAACGCGGGCCGGGCCGACTTCCGCGAACGCTCCCGCTCCCGCTCCGGCAGTTGAAACTGCACGACATGAACGGGACCGCTTCGCCTCAGCGCTCGAGCGAGGCGGGCGCGACGGGCAACACGGGCGTCGGAGCGTTCACCGCACGCGACGGCTGCTCGAGCATGCGGCGAATGTCCGCGTCGTCGGTGTCGCTCACCAGCGTGTAGACGACGTCCTCGTCGCGCCAGCTCACCACGTTGAAGCCGTGGCTCCGCCGCACGTCGGCGTCGGGGAGCGGCTCGAACGGCACGTCGCCTTCGCGGTCGGCGTAGACGAACAGGCCGATCCGGCCCGGGCGATCGGCGTCGTAGCTGATGTAGGCGGCCTGCTTTTCCTGCACGTTGAGCAGCCGCGCGCCGGCGGGTCTGGCGTTGGGAAAGAGCGGCACCGGCACCCGGTGGCCCAGCTTGGCGGTGAACCAGCCCTCGATTTCCGCCGGCGTGGCCTGCAGCACCTCGAGGGGAAAGCGCTTGGCGTGACGGGCCGCGGCGTCATCGGCGTACCGCTGCCGCGCGTAGGGCCGGTAGCCGTAGTACGCACCACCGCTGGTCAGGGCCAACACCGCGGCGGCCGCCGAAAGCTGCATCCACCGAGAGCGCGCCGCCCGCCGCTGCTCGCCCTCGAGCGAGGTGCGCACCGCATCGCGGAGCGAGGCCGATGCCGGGACCATGGCAGCCTCGCGGGCCTTGACCCGGAACGCCTCGCGGAACCGCTTCTCGGCGTGGACGCGCCTGGCGCAAGAGGCGCACTGCGACAGGTGTGCCTCGAGCTCCAGCTGATCGTGCACCTCGAACTCACCGTCGAGGTACGGGTGCAGGAAATGCTCGAGCTCGGAGCAGGTCATTCGCGCTGTGAGGGGCCGACAGAGCTTCGCGGCCGCCGTTGCAACGCGGATCTACCCCACCTTCTTCCTGGAACGGTACTCGTTCAGGTCGGTGGGGGCCCCCACGGCCTCCTCCGACGAAGTGCCCACGCCCTGGCCCAGGGCGTACTCGCGCAGGGTCTTCTGCAAGAGCTTTCGCCCGCGGAACAGCCGCGACATCACCGTCCCCACCGGGCACTCGAGGATCTCGGCGATCTCCTTGTACGAAAACTCCTGGAGATCCGCGAGGATGACCACCAGCCGGAAGTCGATGGGCAGCTGGTCGATGGCCTTGAGCACGTCATCCGAGAGCAGCCGGTCGAAGAAGTACTGCTCGGGGTTGGCGGCGAAGTCGGTGGCATCGCGGCTGACGAACCGCTCGTGCACCGCCTCCCGCTCGGCGCCTTCGACCACCGAGCGCTCCTTCACCTTGCGGCGGTAGCGGTTGATGAACGTGTTCGTCAGGATCTTGAAGAGCCAGGCCTTGATGTTGGTGCCCCGCTCGAACTTGTCGAAGAAGCGGTAGGCCCGCATGCACGTGTCCTGCACGAGGTCCTCCGCGTCGCGCTCGTTCTTCGTCAACCGGAGCGCGGCCGAGTACAGGGGGTCGAGGTGCTGCAGCGCCAGCTCCTCGAATTCCTGCTTGGTGCGGTTGCTTTGGCGAAAGTCGAGCATTTCCGAGCTCAGGTCTGGGCGGCGGGGCGCTTCAGGCCGCACGTCGCAATAAACTATGCACGAGGACACGCTGGGCAAACGTGGACCTCGACCTCCCTCTCTCCGGGCGCTTGCCCGGTGGGCCCGCGGGCCGAACAGAATACGGAATAGCGCCATCGTTATTCCCGCGCATGCGGCCGCCTGGCCGCACCCCGGGCGAGGGGTGCAGCTTCGATGCCTGTTGGTACGCGGGAGAGGGCGAAAAGTTTCGCCGACTCAGCGCCTGGGGTACCGGCGCTCGAGGGCCTCGAGAATGGGCACGTACTCGTAGCCGAGGTCTTTGGCCACGGCCTCGTACGTCACCATGCCGTCGTAGGTGTTGAGGCCTTTCGCCAGCGCCGGGTCCTGCTTGACGGCCTCGATGAGACCCAGGTCGGCAATCTTCCGGCCGTAGGGGCGGGTGGTGTTCGTCAGGGCGAACGTCGAGGTCTGCGGCACCGCGCCCGGCATGTTGGCCACGCAGTAGTGGATGACCCCGTGCACCACGTACGTCGGCTTGTCGTGCGTGGTGGGCCGGCAGGTCTCGATGCAACCGCCCTGGTCCACCGCCACGTCGACCACCACCGAGCCCGGTTGCATCTCGGAGATGAGCTTCTCGGAAACCAGCTTGGGCGCCTTGCCGCCGGGAATGAGCACGCCCCCGACGACCAGGTCCGCCTCGCGCACCGCCCGGGCGATGTGCTCGCTGTCGGAGTAGAGCGTCGCCACCCTGCCCAGAAAGACGTCGTCGAGGTAGCCGAGCTGGGTGAGGTTGATGTCGAGAATCGTCACCTCGGCGCCCATGCCCACGGCGATCTTCGCCGCGTTGGTGCCGACCACGCCGCCGCCGATGATGGCCACCTTCGCGCGACGCACGCCCGGCACGCCACCCAAGAGGATGCCCTTGCCCCCGCGCTCCTTCTCGAGGCAGCTCGCGCCGACCTGGATGGCCATCTTGCCGGCGATCTCGCTCATCGGCCGGAGCAGCGGCAGCGAGCCGTCGTCGAGCTGAATGGTCTCGTACGCCACCGCCGCGACCTTCTTCTCGACCAGCACCTTGCAGAGCTCGGGCACGGCGGCCAGGTGGAAGTACGTGTAGATGATCTGCCCCTCGCGGATGCGGCCGTACTCCTCGGGGACCGGCTCCTTGACCTTGATGATCATCTCCGCCCGCCGCCACACCTCGTCGGCGCTCTTCACGAGCTGCGCGCCCACGCGCTCGTACTCGGCATCGGGAATGCCCGAGCCGACGCCCGCCCCCTCCTCGACCAGCACGGTGTGCCCGGCCCCGACGAACGCTTTGGCGCCTGCGGGAACCAGCCCCACGCGGTTCTCCCGTGTCTTGATCTCCTTCGGTACGCCGATGATCACCTTTGCCCTCCCCAGCGCGGGCGCGGCTTATAACGGTCCGCCTACCGCCCGTCGAGGGCTCTCGCTCGGCCGCTTCACGATGCACCGCATCAACGACCGGCGGTGCGAGAGCCCGGCGTGGGGAAGCGCAGCACCCGGATCGGCAGCGACGCACAGCCGGAGGCCCCGATCGGCTCGACGGTCGGAGGCGCCCAGCAGGTGTGGAGCATCCAATCGCCCATGTCGAGCACTCCGAGCGGCGGCCGGTCTTCGTAGAGCACGCCCACGTGCCGCGACCTGGGGAAGTGCAAAAGGTCGCCCGAAGCGACCTGACCCGCTTGCGTCCCGAGCGCGATGGGCCTGCCGTTCCGGCCCAGCGCCACGCCGGCGTCGGTCTGGTCGGTGGCGTATGCGATCTCGGGTGCCTGCCGGTCGATGGTGAACGACGACGTGTACGGCGCCTTCTCGCCCATGCGTCGGCGGCCGTAGACGGCGAGATCGGCACAGTCGCTGCCGATGAGCAGGTCGGTCTGGTTGCGCCCGTCCGGCCCGGCGCTGCCGAAGATGTACGGCGTGTTGAACAGCTCGGTGAGGTAGCCCAGGTAGCCGTCGTCCTTCCGGAAGGTCACCCGGTGCACCGCGCGCGACAGCCCGCCCGATTCGACCGATTCGAGCCCGGGCGTCGACAGCTCCGAGCCGTCGGCCAGCACGGCCTTCACCTGGAAGGCCATCGTCCCCGCGCCGGGCACCGCGTCCACCCTGGGCAGGTGCGTGGGGGAGACATCGGCCGGGCAGCTCGGCCGGTCGCGGCACGATTCGAGCTCGGTGGCCGCGTACGAGATGGGCGCGTAGTGGAAATGGGGCTTCGTGTTGTCGACCCAGCGCGTGGTCGGCTCGAGCTTGAACCAGCGGTAGCCCTTCGCCTGGCCGCCGCGCAGCACGGCGTGCAGGGTGACGCGCTGGCCGACGCGGGCGTACTTCCACTCGGCCGAGGGCTTCCCGTCGTCGACGCTCGAGTAAAGCTCGAGGCGCGGGCGGCCGACCGCGAGCTGCGGCCAGATCGCCGCGATGGCGAACGTGCAGAGCCAGAGCGTCCTCACGGCCGGGTTCTACTGCAAACCGCGGTGCAGAGCGGTGCAGGCGTTGCGTTCGGCGCGGCAAGTCGCGCATGTATGCGCCTGTTCAGATGGGGTGCCCCATGTCGCCGCACAAGCTTCTGTTCGCCGACCCGCGCGGGAAGGTGCTCGAGCACCCGTACCTCCTCGCCACCGTGCGCCGCGGCGAGGAGGTGCTGCCTCCGCCCGAGCGGCCGATTCCGCTCCCCGCGGACGGCAAGCTGGTGCACCTGCCCGGGCGCCTGCCGGTGGGAGTGCACCCCCAGACGGGCGAGCTCGAGCTCGTGCGCGAGGTGACGGTCGGCGGCAAGACGTTCGTGCCGCACGCGGTGGGGGCGCTGCTCCCGCCGGGCTACACCCGCACGTACCTGCCGGGCGAGGTGAAGGCCGACGGGCCGGTGCTGCCGCAGTGGGCGTACGCGGCCGCGGCCTGGCAGAACGGGCCGGTGGCCTGGGCCTTGCGCACCGATCGCCGCACGCACTGGAGCCCCTCGCGCTACTCGACGCCGGACTTGAAGGCGAAGGTCGACGCTCACCTGGCGCGCTTCCCGAACAACCGGGTGCTCAGGCAGCTCAAGACGTGCGCGCTCGTCTACCGCTGCTTCACCAGCCAGAACGTCTTCTACGTGCGCGACGAGGGCGCCATCCCCGCGTCGGTGGCGTGCAACGCGCGCTGCGTCGGCTGCATCTCCGAGCAGCCCGAAGGCGGACCGCCCGCCTCGCACGAGCGCATGCAGGACGGGCCGAGCGGCGAGGAGATGGGCCAGATCGGCCTGTACCATCTCGAGAACGCCAAGGGCCGCACGATGATCAGCTTCGGCCAGGGCTGCGAGGGCGAGCCGCTGACGCGCTGGAGGGCCATTGCCGAGGCCATTCGCTACGTGCGTGCGCGCACCAAGAAAGGCTCGATCAACATCAACACCAACGGCAGCCTGCCGCACGCGCTCGAGGCCCTCTTCGACGCGGGGCTCGACGCCGTGCGCATCTCGCTCAGCTCGGCGGTGAAGGACCTCTACGACGCGTACTACCAGCCCATCGGTTACGGCTGGGAGGACGTCGAATCGTCCATCGCCCTGTCGCGGCGGCGCAAGGCGTACGTGGCGCAGAACCTGCTCGTCTTCCCCGGCGTCACCGACCGGGAAGGGGAGGTTCAGGCGCTCACCGATCTCATCGTTCGCCACCGCGTCGACCAGGTGCAGACGCGCTCGTTGTGCATCGACCCGCTCATGTACCTCGAGGTCGCCAGAGACCGCGGAGCGGGCGGCCCGCCGATGGGCATTCGCCGCATGCTGCAGGCCTTCCAGCTGAGGGCGCCGTGGCTCGTCATCGGCAACTTCGCGCGAGGCCTCTCCGAGCGGTCTTGACTCGACACCGCGCTGGCCTGAAGAAGGATGCGCCATGTCCAAGTACGAAGGCTTCCCGCCCTGCTGCCAGAAAATCCTCGAGGTCCTCGAGCGCGAGCGTCGCACCGGCGCCAGGAACTGCGAGAAGGGCCACCTGGTGAGCCTCGACTACGCGCGGCAGCTCCTCGCCCAGATGGCGGCGAAGAAGGCCGCGGAACAGGCTGCGCAGCCGAAGTGAGCGCAAAAAATAAACGGGACTTGGGCCAAAGGGGGAAAGCCCAAGTCCCGTTCGAGGCCGGACCCGTTCCAGCCTCTCTCCCGCCTCGCCCAGGAACCAAATGCCGTGCCAGGGGCTCCGATGCGGGCCGGCGAACGCCATCCCAGCGAAATTTCAAAGCGAATGCCCCGATGGATATGTAAAACGAATGTACGCAAGCGCGGGCGCGCGCAGTCGGCTGACGCACGGAGTCGGCGTCCGGCTCGCTAAGTCGGCAGAACGCTTGGGGTGTCGGGAGGCTCCGGTGCGTCCGAAACTCGGACAGCCGGTTTGCGCGCGCGCCGTCAGCCGAGCTCGCGGGCGAGCACCTTCGCCAGCACGGCGTCCTTGGGCACGAAGCCGTCGGCGCCGGCCTCGCGGCAGATGCGCTTGAGCTCGTCGATGTTCTCGCCCGAGCAGAGCAGCACCTTGATGCCGGCGAAGAGGCTGTTCGACTTGATGAAGCGGCAGAACTGCTCGCCGTCGACGTTCGGCATGCGCACGTCGAGCAGCACCAGGTCGGGCCGGGTCTGCTTCTTGAGGATGATCTTCGTCGCCTTCTCCGCGGTGTCGGCGGTGAAGACGTCGAAGCCCTTGGCGACCAGCTCGGCCTCGATGAGCTTCGCCGTCATCTCGCTGTCGTCGACGATCAGCACCCGCTTCTTGCGCGCGAGCGCATCGGTTCTGGCAGCGGGCTTCGGCGAGGGCGCCAAAGCGGTGAGCCGGCCGATCTCGGCGAGGGCCGATTCGAGCCCGCGCGACTTGGCGATGTAGCCGTCGGCACCCGAGGTCTGGGCCTTCCTGGCCAGCTCGTGCTCGTCGAGGTCGGAGTACAGCACCAGCTTCGCGGTCAGCCGCCGCTGCGTGCGCAAGAACTCGACGACATCGTCGCCGTACATCTCGGGCATGTTCACGTCGACGAGTACCACGTCGTAGGTGCGCTCGTTCAGCCGCGCGTCGAGGCTGGCCAGGTCGTTCGCGCCGAACGCGTCGTACCCGGTCGTCCTGAGCGCCTGTACCAGGAGCTCGAGCGTCATCGGGCTGTCGTCGATCACCAGGACGGCGGGCATCCAACGCCCCTATTTAGCCCAAGTCGGCCCGGAGCGGGCGCGATTCCCGCACGCGTTTCCATTGCCCTTGGCGTACCGCCGCTATACTCGCGGGGCACTTGGAACCCTCGCCCCTCAAGAAGGCGCTCGAGACTGCTCCTTTGCGCGCACAAGGGCAGAAGGCCCGGCCCGAGCAGGAGTTCTTCTGCTTCAAGATTGGCGAGCTGAGGCTCGGCGTGCCCTCCGAGAACGTGCGCGAGGTGGTGCGGGCCGGGCCATTGACGCCGCTGCCGCGCACCGCGCCGTTCGTCTTGGGCGTGTGCGGCCACCGGGGCGAGGTGCTGCCGGTGCTGGACCTGCTCCGCTTCCTCGGCAAGGGCGAGTCGCGCATCGGCCCGCGCACGCGGCTGTTCATCGGCGTCTCGGGCACGTACCTGGCCGCGGTGGTGGCCGATCTCGTCATCGGCCTGCGAAGGGTGCCGCTGGCCGACATCCTGCCGCCGCCGGTGGGCGGAGACGCCGCGGTCGAGCACCTCATCGGCGTGCTGGGGGCGGGGCAGGCCGACTCGGTAAGCCTGTTGAACCTGGCCAAGCTGCTCCAGACGGCGCGGCAGCGGGCGGTGCAGCGATGACCGACGGCGCGACCGTGGACCTGCTCCTGTTCGAGATCTCCGGCCAGCTCTACGGGGCCGACGCCTCGCAGGTGCTGCGCATCGATCGATCGGGCGCGGTGGCGACGAAGGACGCGCGGGCGCTGGTGGTGCGCACCGATTCGGGCGAGGGGAGGGTGCGCGTCGACGCGGTGCACGGCGTGTCGGCCGTGCCGGTCGATGCGCTGCGGAGATTGCCTGCGGCGGCGGCCGGGGTGAGCTATGCGATCGGCGTCTGGCTCAGGCGCGATCACCCCGTGCTCTTGGTGGACTTGTTGGAGATGTTGAAGGCGAAGTGATCGGGGTCTTGCCGTCTCGCGAGCCCTCGTCGAGGTGACCATGGCAACGGAGCAGACCAACACCGGGAAGAAGCGCGGTCCGCCGGCGGCGGGAAAGAACGGCGCGCGCAAGGGCGAGCTGAGGCCTTTGACCGATGCGCTCCAGGCGGTGCTCGCCGGCGACAGCTCGGCGCGGGTGCGTGCCGACGGGCTGACCGGCGAGGCCGCCGAGGTGGCCGCGTGCGTCAACCAACTGCTCGACCGGATCTCGGAGCAGGACAAGCGCAAGCAGGCCATCTCGCGCGAGATCGACGCCGCCCTCGACGGGCTGATCGCCCTGGTGCGCCAGGGCGACCTCTCGCGCTGGGCGGTCACCACCGAGGACCCGCAGCTGGGGCCATTGCTCGAGGGGTTCGGCAAGGTCATCGAGACCTTGAGGACCTTCGTGCGCGAGATCAACGAGGCCGCGCTCAGGTTGTCGTCGAGCGCCAACCAGGTGCTCGCCGCCTCGACCCAGCACGAGACCTCCTCCACCGAGCAGGCCGCGGCGATTCACGAGACGACCGCCACCATGGAAGAGCTGAAGCACGCCTCGGCCCAGATCGCCGAGAACGCCGGCGCGGTGGCGAGGGTGGCCGAGCAGACGCTGGGCGCGGCGCGGGCGGGCCGGGGCGCCATCAGCGAGTTCATCCAGGCGATGCAGCAGATCCGCAACGACGGGGTGGCGGTGGCCGAATCGATCGCCAAGCTGTCGAAGCGGGTCGAGCGCATCGGCACGGTGGTCGAGGTCATCGACGAGATCGCCGACCGTTCGGACCTGCTCGCCCTCAATGCCGCCCTCGAGGGCTCGCGCGCCGGCGAGGCGGGCAAGGGCTTCTCGATCGTCGCGGCCGAGATGCGGCGGCTGGCCGAGAACGTGTTGGACTCGACCAAGGAGATCAAGAACCTCATCACCGAGATCCGCGAGGCCACGGCGGCGGCGCACGCGGCGGCCGAGGCGTCGAAGGTGGCCACCGAGTCCGGCGAGCGGCTCGGCTCGGTGGCGGCGCAGGCCGTGGAAGGCATTCTGGCCGGCGTGCAGGAGACGTCGGACGCGGCGCGCGTCATCAACCTCGCCACCCAGCAGCAGCGCACCGCCACCGAGCAGGTGGTGGCCTCGATGGCCGAGATCGAGGACGTGACGCGCCAGACGACCCAGGCATCGAAGCAGGCCACCGGCGCCGCCGCCGAGCTCACGCAGCTCGCCGGCCGCCTCGCCGAGCTCATCAAACGGTTCAAGGCGGACTGAAACCCGCGAACGCTCCCGCTCCCGCTCCCGTCGTTTGAGCCTGGTCGATTGCAGCCGCCGGGAGAGGGAGCGGGAGATGCAAAGAGAGCGGGTTGGGCATGGACACCGAAGCGCTCAAGAAGAGCCTCCTCAAGAAGTTCGTCGAGGTCACCGAGGACCGGCTCGAGAAGATCCGCAGCGGGGCGCTGGCCCTCGAGAAGGAGACCGCCCCCGCGGCGATCGCCGAGGTCGCCCGCGAGCTGCACACGCTCAAGGGCGAGGCGCGCATGCTGGGCCTTTCGGCCATCGGGCAGATCGCCCACGCCGCGGAGGACCTGCTCAAGCGCCACAAGGAGGGGGGCACGCCGGCCAAGACCGCGACGGACCTCTTGCTCCGGGCGGCCGACGCCATCGAGGACTCGCTCGCCGACACCGATGCGGCCCAGAAGGGGGGCTCGGCCATCGATGCCATGGTCCGCGCGCTGGCCGAGGCGTCGGGCCAGCCGGTGCCGCCGCTCCAGCCCCAATCGGCCCGCTCGCGCACCGAGCCCGACAAGCCGACCAAGGCCGAGCCGGCGCCGGGCGCTGAAAAGACCGACGAGCCGGTCGAGCGCCGCGCGGCGTCCGATCGCTCGATTCGCGTCAACGTCGAGATCCTCGACGCGCTGGGCCTGATCGCCGGCGACCTGCTCGTCGAGAGCGCCCGCGCCAAGCTGCGCTCGATCGAGCTGGCCGAGCTGCTCGAGCGCTTCTCCCGCGTGGGTGACCGCTTCCTCCGCTTCGGAGATCGGTTCCGCTACGCCGACGGCGACGGGAGCGAGCTGGATCGGCTGGAGAACGACCTGCACCTTCTGCGCGACGACGCGTTCCGCTTCGTGCGGCGCCACGTCGACGGGCTGAACGCGCTGCACGGCAATCTCTCCAAGCTGGCCGACAACGTGGCCGAGGCGCGGCTGGTGCCGCTCTCGAGCGTCTTCGAGGCCTTCCCCCGCGCGGTGCGCGACATCGCCCACCAGCAGAAGAAGGAGGTCGATCTGCACATCGACCACTCGGGCATGGGTGTCGACCGGTCGATGGTATCGGACGTGCGCGACGCGCTGATCCACCTCTTGCGCAACGCGGTGGATCACGGCCTCGAGCCGCCCGAGGTGCGCCTTTCGCTGGGCAAGCCCACCGCCGGCAGGCTGGCCATCACCGTGCGCGGCGACGGCGACATGCTGCACGTCGAGGTCGAGGACGACGGGCGCGGCATCGACCCGCATGAGCTCAAGGCCGCCGCCCAGCAGCGGCGCCTCATCACGCCGCAGCAAGCCGCCGCGATGAGCGATCGCGAGGCCGTCGAGCTGGTGTTCCTGCCGGGGTTCTCGACCCGCGAGGAGGTCAGCGACCTGTCGGGCCGGGGCATCGGCATGGACGTGGTGAAGCGCAAGGTCGAGGCGCTGGGGGGCTCGGTGTCGGTGACCTCGAAGGTGGGCCGCGGAACGCTGGTGCGGCTCAGGCTGCCGCAGTCTCTGGCCTTGATGCGCGTGCTCCTGGTGCGCCTGGGCGACGACGTCTACGGCATGCCCGCGGCCGACGTCGAGGCGGTGACCCGGGTGAAGCCGGAGGATCGCATCGAGGTCTTCGGCACCGTGGCCATCCGCCACCGGGGCAAGCCGACGACGCTGGTGTCGCTGGGGCCGCTGCTCGGTCTGAACGGCGGCCCCCGCTACGACCGGCCCCCGGCGGTGGTGGTGCGCCACGGGGAGGATCGCGCCGCGCTGGTGATCGACGGCTTCGTCGACGAGCGCGAGGTCGCGGTCAAGCCGTGCGGCGGCGACTTCTTCAAGGGAGCGCCCTTCATCGCCGGCACCGCCGCCCTCGAGGACGGGCGCATCGCGGTGCTCCTGCACGTGCCCGACATCATGACCGAGGTGCGCAAGCTGGCGCGCCCGGTGACGAGTCAGGCGGAGACGAGCCGCCGGCTCAAGGTGCTCCTCGTCGACGACTCGCCCATCGCACGCGCCACCGAGAGCGCGCTGGTCAAGGCGCTGGGCCACGTCGTCGAGGAGGCACAGGACGGAGAAGAGGCGTACGAGAAGCTCCAGTCGGGCACGTACGATCTGATCCTCACCGACGTGCAGATGCCCCGGCTCGACGGCTTCGCCCTCACCCGGCGCATCAAGTCGAACCCGTCGTTCGCCCGGCTGCCGGTGGTGATTCTCTCGTCACTGGCCTCGCCCGAGGACAAGCGCCGGGGCCTGGATGCGGGGGCCGACGCCTATCTCGTCAAGGGCGAGCTGGGCGTCGAGAGCCTGGCCCAGGCGATCGACCGGCTGACGTGACACAATCGCTTCGACAGTGAATTCGGGCCGGCTCTCCCAAAGGCGCGTGCTCCTCGTCGACCGGAACGGCCGGCTCGGGCACGCCGCTCTTCCGCTCTTCGACGGCGAGGCGCTCTCGCCCTGCGGTCACGGCTGCACCTTCGACGAGGCCCTCGAGCGGGTGCGGGGCGATTCGCCGGACGTGGTGGTGGTCGAACTGTCGCCGCCGGACGATGCCATGCCGGCCATCGAGGCCATCATGGCCCACTGCCCCCGGCCCATCCTGGCGCTGCACCCCGCCGGCGGCGTGCCGCGGTCGGGGCTGTTCCGCGCGCTCGACCTGGGAGCGCTGGAGATCGACGAGCTGCCCCGCTCGCGCGCGGGCTGGGCCGAGCTGCGGAAGAAGCTGCTGTTGCTCTCGCAGGTGCGGGTGGTGCAGCACGTGGGTGGCAAACGGCGGCAGCGGCCGGCGGTTCGGCCGGCTCACCGCGCTCCATTTCCGCTGGTGGCGATCGCCGCGTCGCTGGGAGGGCCCAAGGCGCTCTCGATTCTCTTGCGGACGATGCCGGCCGCCTTCAGAGCGCCAATGGTCGTCTGCCAGCACATCTCCGCCGGCTTCACCGTCGAGCTGGCCCAGTGGCTCTCGTTCGAGTCGCCCGTCGAGGTGGTCGAGGCCAGAGGAGGCGCGCGGCTCGAGCCGGGGACGGTGTATGTCGCCCCGTCAAATCGCCACCTGCTGGTGACGGCCGAGGCCACCCTCGTTCTCGACGACGGACCGCCGGTGATGGGGTTCAGACCTTCGTGCGACAAGCTGCTCTCGTCGGCGGCGCAAGCGTTCGGTGAGCGGGCCATCGGGGTGGTCCTCACCGGCATGGGGCGCGACGGCGCCCGGGGGTTGATGGAGATCCGCCGGCGGGGTGGCCGCACCCTGGCGCAGGACGAGCGCACCAGCGCCGTCTTCGGCATGCCGCGCGAGGCGATCGAGCTCGGGGCCGCCGCGCAGGTGTTGCCGCTGGAGCAGATCGGCCCGACGCTGATTCACTGGGTGAACGAATGCTGACCGAGGCGGTGCTCACCATCGATCGAACGGCGCTCGAGTGGTTGGTCTCGCTGCTCCTCGACCGCGCGGGGTTGAAGATCACCCCCGACGGTTACTACGGGCTCAAGCTGGCGTTGTCCTCGCGCATGCCGGCTCTGGGCATCGCCGACGCGAACGAGTACGTGCGGCGGCTCGACTCTCTCGCGGGAGAGCACGAGCTCCGCTCGCTCTTGCCTTTGGTCACCGTCGGCAAGACCGACTTCTTCCGCGACGGCAAGCAGTTCCAAGCGCTCGAGCGGCGCATCCTCCCCGAGGCGCTCGAGCGGGCGAAGCGCGAGGGGCGAAAGGCGAAGGTCTGGTCCGCGGGATGCGCCACGGGCGAGGAGCCCTACAGCCTGGCGATGCTGGCGCTCGAGCTCTCGGCCCAGCCGGATCAGATCGACATCTGGGCCACGGACCTGAACCTGGCCGCCGTCGAGAGCGCCAAGATGGGGCGCTACCCCGCGAGGCGGCTGCAGCCCGTCTCGCCCGAGCGGCTGCGCCGCTTCTTCCTTCCGGTCGACGACGGCTACGAGGTGGCTCCCGCCTTGCGCGAGCTCGTCCGCTTCGATGGCCTGAACCTCGCCGCGCCGGTCTTCCCGGGGGTCCAGCGCGAGTCGATGGACGTCATTCTCTGCCGGAACGTCATCATCTACTTCGACCTGCCGACCATCCGCGGGCTGATGGATCGCTTCCTCGAGGCGCTGCGGCCCGGCGGGGTGCTGCTGCTCGGCTATTCGGAGAGCCTGTTCAAGGTGTACGACCGGTTCGAGATGTTCGAGGTCGAGGGCGCCTTCGCCTACCGGCGGCCCGCGCCCGCGCCCGAGGTGCCCGGCGACCGCCCGGTGGGCACGCGCGCCGACACCGGCATCTTCCGCTGGGTGCCGGCCCCGCCGCCGCGCCAGAAGCCGGGCGAGGCGGTGAACCCGATTCAGCAGCTCAAGTCGGTCGCCTCGAAGCCGCCGCCGGCCCCTCCGCCCAAGCCGAAGCAAGTGGCGCGCTCGCCGGTCGAGCGGCTCGAGGCGGTGGTGGCGCAGATGAACCGGGGCGACTTCGAATCGGCGCTCGATGCGGCGCAGCGGCTGGTGGAGGACGAGCCCGACGACCTGGCGGCGCTGCTCACGTTGGGAAACCTGCTCTCGTTGATGGGGCGCATCGACGAGGCGCGCGAGGCGTTCGTCCAGGCGCTCCAGAAAGAGCCGTTGTGCGTCGAGGCGCGCGTGTTCGGCGGCGTGGCGGCGCTGCAGGGCGGAGATCTGGCTGCGGCCCGGAGCGAATTGCAGAAGGCGCTCTTCCTCGAGCCGACGCTGGCGCTGGGGCACTATCTGCTCGCCCAGGTGCAGGAACGGCTCGGCGATTTCGCCGGGGCGCGGCGCAGCTACCGCAACGCGGTGGCGCAGCTCCGCTTCCCCCAGCGCCCGATGGCCGGCCACTACCCCGATCTGCCCGAAGCGCCCGACGCCATCGCCCGCGCCGCGCGGTACGCCCTGGCCACGCTCGAGGAGCTCTGAGAGCTCGAGTCAGGCCTCGCGCTCGAGCTCGTCGAGGCTCTTGCCCGGGTCGAGGTACTCGCCGAACTTGCGGGTGAGGTACTTCTGCGCCTGGCCGCGGAGCAGCATGCCGGGATCGGTCCCCTCTCCGCCGACGCGCTTTTCGGCCACGGTGAGCGCGGCGTCGAAGGTGATGCCCATCACCTTGCCGGTGAGCTTCGCCGAGTCGCCGGCCCAGCTCGCCTGCATGCCGTACTTCTTCTGCCAGTAGCGGAGCAGCGCCTCGACGCGCTTCTTCGCCTCGTCCTTCGAGAGGGTGTGCGTCACCTCGAACTTCATCGTCCCCACGGCGGCGTCACCTCCTGTGGCGGCGCGCCAGATCCTGGTACGCCTTCCACGAGTATTCGATCCACTCCATCTCCTGAGCGGTCACCTCGCGCACGCGCCTGGCCGGCGAGCCGAGGAGGAACGACCGCGGCGGGAACTTCTTGTTGGGCGTGACCAGCGAGCCGGCTCCGAGGAAGCACCACTCGGAAAGCTCGGCGCCATCGAGCAGCACGCTGCCCATGCCCACCAGGCAGTGGTCGCCCACGATGCAGCCGTGCAGCACCGCCCGGTGGCCGACGGTGCAGCATTCGCCGATGCGCGTCTGCGAGCGGTTCTCGGTGGCGTGGGCCACCGTCCCGTCCTGGATGCTGGTGCGCGCGCCGACGAAGATGCCGCCGTGATCGCCCCTGAGCACCGCGGCGGGCCAGACCGAGGCCTCCTCGCCGATCTCCACCTCGCCGATGACGTGCGCACCGGGGTGGACGAAGGCCGACGGGTGAATCTTCGGGGTGAAGCGCTCGAAGGTCTCGATGGCCAAGCGGGGCGGACCCTAGTCGGTCGGCCATCGGGCGTCGACGGTCGGTTGCTCTCCCGTCGGTCCGGCGACAGCGCCCTCTTCGATGCGACTTGACGACTGCCGCCGTTCTCCCGAGTCTGCGCCCGACTTCACGGGAGGAAGCCGTGCGCGTGCTGGTGGCCGACGAGTTCTCCAAGAAGCACCTCGACGCCTTGAGGAAGGCCGGGCTCTCCGTCGATTACCGACCCGAGCTCAAGGCCGACGATCTGCCCGAGGCGGCGAAGGACGCCGCCATTCTGGTGGTGCGCTCGACCGAGGTGGGGCGGAAGGTGTTCGAGACGGCGAATGCGCTGTCGCTCGTCATCCGCGCCGGAGCGGGCGTCAACACCATCGACGTGCAGGCGGCCAGCGAGCGCGGCGTGTACGTGGCCAACTGCCCGGGCCAGAACGCCACCGCCGTGGCCGAGCTGACGTTCGGGCTCATCCTCGCCGCCGACCGCCACATTCCCGACGCGGTGCAGGCGCTGCGTCAGGGCCGCTGGGACAAGAAGCGCTTCTCCAAGGCGAAGGGCCTGTTCGGGCGCACGCTGGGCCTCGTCGGCGTGGGCGCCATCGGTCAGCGGGTGGGCCAATACGCGCTCTCGTTCGGCATGCGGGTGGTCGCCCACTCGCGGACGCTGACGGCGGCGAGGGCCCAGGCGATGGGGTTCGAGCGCGCCGAGAGCCTCTTGGCCCTGGCCCGCGTCTCGGACGTGCTCACCTTGCACGTGCCGGCATCGCCCGACACCAAGGGGCTCGTCTCGCGCGAGGTGCTCTCGGCGCTCCCCGACGGCGCGGTGGTGGTGAACACCTCGCGGGCCGACGTGGTGGACCAAGAGGCGCTCCTCGAGGAGGCCAGGTCGGGGCGGCTCTTCGTCTGCGCCGACGTCTTCGCCAACGAGCCCAAGACCGGCCAGGCCGAGTTCAAGAGCGAGCTCACCGCCCTCGACAACGTCTACGGCACGCACCACATCGGCGCGTCCACCGAGCAGGCCCAGGAGGCGATCGCCGAGGAAACGGTGCGCATCGTCGAGAGCTTCTTGAGCCGCGGCGAGGTGCCCAACTGCGTCAACGTCGCGAAGAAGACGCCGGCCCGCTGGCAACTCATCGTGCGCCACTACGACCGCGTCGGAGTGCTGGCCAACGTGCTCGCCGAGCTGCGCGAGGCGAAGATCAACGCCCAGGAGATCGACAACACCGTCTTCGAGGGCGCCGCGGCGGCGTGCTGCAAGATTCAGCTCGACTCGCGGCCGCAGGAAGAGGTGCTCGCCCGCATCCGCTCGCGCACCGACGAGATC
>FWPU01005870.1_pt1 | contig 17119 bp, 13 predicted proteins | sample 2228361 | NCBI WGS metagenome assembly FWPU01 (sample SAMEA103939777, study PRJEB20133) | metagenome
GCGCAGGAGCCGGGGGAGCGGCGGGTTCGAAGCGTTTTTTTTCCTCGAGCTCGATCTTCTTCTTTTTGAGCGTTTCGAAGATTTCCTTGTACTCCTTTTCCAGCTTCTTGAGCTCCTCTTCCAGCACGATTTTTTTCCTGCGGATTCTTTCAATCTCCTCAGCAGGCGCTTTTTTCTCCTCAAGTTCCTTTCGCTTTTCTTCAACGGCCTTTATCTGCGCCTCCATCATCCTTTTCTTGCGGTCCGCGAGGAGGACTTCCTGCTTCTTGGCTTCTGTTTCAATCAGTATCGAAGCCAGCTCCCTCAACTGTTCCGGCCGCGTCCTGCCCTCCGCGAGTTCCTTCATCAACCGCTTCATTCTCTTCGCGTTCTCTTTCGTGAAGAAGACGCTGTTTTTTTTGGAGAACCACTGCGCTTCTTCCAGCCGGTGTTCCCACAAGGGCATGGGTTCGACGCCGGCCTCGCGCCAGTAATCCTCGATTCCCTTTTCTCCATAAATTTTTTTCAACGCCTCGAACCCGATTTCCTTGACCCAGTTCCTTACAAACTTTGGGTCTTTTTTTGCTGCTTGTTCCACGACGTTCCTTGTGATGCTGTTCATGGTGTGGCGAATCATTTCGTACTGGTGCGGCGTCCAAGCAGCCTGCAGTGGTGCGGCCATGGCCATGCTTTTGAAAGCAGGCGCCACCAGGTTCCTTGCCAGTTTATCGTAGTCTTCTTCTGTGCCGCGGGGCCACCGGCCTCTCGTGTACTGGTTCCACTTCTCATGGTATGTGTTGAAGACCCTTTCCTCGAACTCCTTTTCACATTCCCTTGCCAGGGCCTCCGCTGTTTCCCCGATTTTTTCAGGAGGAAGATTGTTGGTTAAGTGAGTGGTGTGGACTGTGTAAAAAAACTTTTGAAGTGCCCCAACCTCGTCCTCCGCAGTGAAAACCCTTCCCTCCTCCACTGCCTTGAGTCTGGCTAATTTTATCGGCGCCTGGGCGTACTCGTCGTACTTTTCTCCGAGTCGTCTCCTCCATTCCTTCTCATCAATGAATTCGGGCTTTTCCTTAACGGGTTTGATGCGCCCCACCACGGTTTTTATTTCCTCGGCCTCAGCAACAGGGATTGCTTCCAGAATTTCTTCTCTTTCTCGCTTGAACAACCGCTTGAAGAACCCGGTTTTTTTCCTGACGGGCTCGGCTTTCCGGATTCTGGTTATTCTGGTTTCTTTACTAGGTTCCACCAACTCCACCGCCCATCATTTTTTCCTCGAACGGATTTAAAAGCAGGACCAGTAATGAATACGGGTTCCATGGTGTCCGAATACGTTGTGCGCACGGAGGGCGAGAGGAGGAGGCTCGTAATCAACTGTAGGGGCTGGACAACTGGCCCGGACGTTGCCAGGTACGCGGAGGCGATGAGGAAAGTTATTGAAATCCTCCAGCAGGTCGAGGCAGACGAAATAGTGCTCCAAGAGTATTATGAACGCATTTACAACGAGGAACAGACTAGGATGCTGAAGAGCATCGCGGACATGATCACGCGCTTTGAGACAGAAGGGATATGGAGTCCGTCCCACTTGGGAAAAACCACGGAATCAAAAATCATTGGCGCCAGGCACGACGCCGTCCTCTCCATCCTGAACCTGGCGCGCTCCGACCCGTTCGGCGCCTACCTGAATTTGTTGAAGGAAGTGAAAAAGGAAACCGACAAAGCTGCCGGCCTCGGCGGGGAAGCGCTCGAGGACGAGAAAGTGTATTTGGGCACCCTGAATTTCATGAAAACCGCTTTTGAGGCAACGCTGCTTGTGCAGAAAATGAAACAGTACCTGGCCCAGCTCGGGTCCATTCCAGCAGACCGGGGAATGTACTCGGCGTTGTTTGAAGTGGCCATCAAGCCATCGTTTATTGGCTCCAGGATTTTCTTCACCGGAACCGAGACCATGGAGCTCGTGGACCAGTATGAAGTCGTCGGGACAAAAATATACATTTACAAGCACCCTGAAAAGGTTGAATTCCTTTACTTCATCAACCCGCCCGAATACACTCTTCCTCCTGACAAGTACTTTTTGCTGGAGAAAACAAAGGAGGTCGTGGCAGGCCACAGGCCAGAGGCAGTCGGGTTCATGGACATGGCCCAGGCCAGAAGATATTTCCACAAAATATACGTCGCCACGATAGCGGACCTGGCGATGAAGAACAACATTCCCCTCAGCATCGAGGAAAAAGAAGAGCTGGCGACAATCGTTGCAAGATACACGATTGGGTACGGTATTCTGGAGATTCTTTTGTCCGACCGCCAGCTGACAGACGTGTACATAGACTCTCCCCTGGGCTATAAGGCGATTTACTTGGTTCATTCGAAGTACGGCCAGTGCCAGACCAACATCATTTTCAGCGACGAGGAGGCGAGAGCCATCGTATCCCGTTTCCGGGCGCTTTCAGGAAGGCCTTTTGACGAAGCCCACCCGATCCTTGACTTCGACTTGGTTGACCTCCAGACAAGAGTGTGCGTGATCGGAAAACCGCTGGCAGTCGACGGCACAGCATTCGCGCTCAGGCTCCACAAGGAAACTCCTTGGACGCTCGCCCAGTTTCTTGACGTGAAGATGTTCAACCCGCTCGCTGCAGGAATGTTTTCCTTCTTCGTGGACGCGCAGGCGAGCATGCTCATCGTCGGAAGCAGGGGTTCGGGAAAGTGCCTTGACGGCGATTCACTGGTTCAACTGGCGGACGGCCGGCTTGCAAGAATAAAGGATATCGTCGATAACGAGTTCGAAAAAGCAAAGGAAATCGTTGACGTGGGCGACGGTGCTTGCGTCGAATGCGGCGAAGACTTGTGGATTTTCACCATGACTCCTGACCTGAAGGTGATAAAAGCGCGCGTGGAAAGGGTGTGGAGGAGAACATCCCCTCCTGAAATGATTGAAATCCATCTTGCTTCAGGAAAGGAAGTGACTGTTACGCCCGAGCATCCCTTTTTCGTCATCGAAAACGGTTTCGTGACTCAAAAAAGAGCTGATGGACTCAATGAAAACGAGTTCATCGCCACTCCAAGAGTATTCCAAGTGGAGAATACACAGCCGTTTCCAGTAATCGCGCTGACCCCATCGTTGAAAATGGTTGGATGCGTTTCTGGTGCACAAAATGACTTGAATGAATTAAATGATTCGATTGAATTGAAGCAAAACGCCTCAAAAATCGGTTTGAAGTACAAAACGCTCCTCACACTCAAGCAAGGGGTTCGGAAGGCGGTTTATTTCGATGAAGCCCAGAAAATAAGCGCGTTTGCAGGCAAGCCTGTTGAAAGGTACTTGAACGAGTTTTCTGGCGTGGCCATTAACAACTCGTCACACTCGATCAGTCTCCGGGGCTTCTCAGGCGCCTTGGACGCTGCATACGCGCGTTTCCTAGGCCTTTTGCTCGGAGACGGTCATGTCGATGGAAAAAAAATAGAATTCACCAACACCGACAGCGACTTGCTTAACGAATTCAAGGAATTATCAGGCAAAATTTTTGGCGTGCGCGGCAGATTCATTTATTCTGCAAACCGGTCACCAAACTACCAGCTCGTCTCAAGATCCCTCTCCAGGCTACTTCGAGACCGTTTCGGAATAGTTCTTGGAAACAAAGCGTCGTCGCAAACAATACCTGAAGAAATACTTAAAGGAACAGACGATATCCTGGCTGCCTTCATTAGTGCGTACTTTGATTGCAACGCCAGTGTTCATCTTGGCAGAGGAGAAATAGAATTCTGCACCGCGAGCAAGAGCATGGCAGAACAGCTGCAATACACTTTAACGCGCTTTGGAATCGCGTCCATCAGAAAAAAGAAGGTCGTTAAAGGCAAGTGCTATTACTGCCTCTTTATTAAAGGCGAGAACTGCTTGGTCTTTCAACAAAAAATAGGTTTCCGCAAAAAGGACAAGAGAGAGAAACTCTCGACCATGTTAAGCGGCAGGAAATTCAATTCGAATACTGACGTGATTCCAAACGCGTGGGCACTGCTCAGATACACTAGAAACAATTATGGCGTCGGGAAACTCGGCTTGGACCAGAAAAATCTGGGGAGGAAAAAGCTTCAGAGGATTTCAGCCAAATTGCTCCTGCTCAACACGAATGATGAGATAATAAAACAAGCATACAATCTAGCCCACTCCGACCTATTCTGGGACCGCGTCACGTCAGTCAAGCGCATAAAACCAAAAGAACCCTTCGTGTACGACTTGACTGTTTCCGGAACCCACTCCTTTGTGGCAAACGGGATAATTGTTCACAACACGTCTTTCCTCCAAGCGCTCATGCAGGAGATTCCCCAGAACCTGCGCATTATTGTGCAGGAAGACAGCGTGACCGCCGACGCCCGGATGATTGTTGAACGCGATGGAAAAATGGAAAGCACCACTGCCGGCGAACTCGTCGACGGCCTCATGCGGGAGTACGGCTGCGAGGAAATTTTTGGGAAACACGTCCTGCGGACGAATCCTGATGGCGTCAAGGTTTTTGCATACAACCCCAGTAACGGGAAAATCGGGCCTTTAACGGTGACGCAGTTCATACGCCACCGTGTAACGAAACCGATTTACGAGGTCGTGACGCGATCAGGCAAGAAAATCAGGGTTACTGCCGACCACTCACTCTTCACTCTTGGCGAAACCGGTGTCGAACCGGTGAAGACGAGCAAAATACGGCCAGGCGACTTCATTGCGACGCCAAGGAAACTGCCTCTGCCTGAACCAAGTACTCCGGTGGTGTTCAACGCGCTTGGCCGGCTGGAAAGCGGTTTTGTTGAAGGAAACGCGCTTAGGCAGTGGATGCGTGCAAATGCCGGCATCGTGCGGAGCGTCGGCCGCAGACTTGGTTACAGCAAGGCTACTGCACAGAACTGGCTGCGCCGCGGTTTACTTCCAGTAGAGGCATTCAAATCTCTTGGCATTCCGGTGGAAGCACAACAAAACCTTTTGTTCAAAATAGACAAAAAATCTAAACCCTTTCCTTGCGAATTCGTGCTTGACGAAGATTTTGCAACGTTCACCGGCTTGTGGCTGGCCGACGGCTGTTATGATTCGAAATACGCGGTGATACTTTCGGTGGACGACGAGGAAAGCCGAGCCGTCGTAAAGAGGGTGGCCGAAAAATTCGGCCTCAGGGGTAGGGTGCATTCCGATGGCGTTTCGCTGATAATTTCAAACACCAACTTTAACTGGCTGTGTAAGAACGTTGCTGGGCTACGCGGTGACGCTTACACGAAAAAAATGCCGGAGTGGGTCTGGAATTCAACTGTGAAGCAACGCGCGGCCGTCCTCCGCGGCCTATTCAGCGGCGGCGGCAATGTTGCAAAAGCAGAGGTACAACTGGACCTCTGCTCGTTCCAGTTGATCAAGGACGTTGAAAGCCTCCTGCTTTCCTTCGGGATTTTCAGCCGCGTTCACGACATCCCGCGCGACAAGACAAAACGGTTGACCATATCTGCCCTGAAGATGCAGAGGATGTTTTCTGACAACATCGGGTTTCTGCAGCCCGCCAAACGCGCCCGACTGGAAAGGCTGTGCTCAAAGAAGTCCAGCCATGACATAACCGACATCATTCCCTTCTCGGCGGGCATGAAAACATGGCTCTGCAGCGAGCTTGCCCTGAACAAGCATGATTACTTAAAGCGGGGTTTTGCCGTCGGCAGAGAAAAACTCCTTGCGGCAAGCGCTGTGGCGGACAGTGGCGGAACCGCGTCGGCAGTGGCCTACTTGCTGTCAACAAACGACTTGCACTGGGACGAGGTCAAGAGCACTCGAATCGTTGAAACGGGAGAGTGTTTCGTTTACGACTTCAGCGTGCCCGGCTGCGAGAATTTTGTCTGTGAAAACGTCGTGGCGCACAACACCCAAGAGATCCCGGTGCCGTCGCTCAAGCGCTTGGGCTTCAACATCGAGCGCTTGAAGACGAGGCCGCCGCTCGGGGGCGTTGGCGAGGGAGAGGTTTCTGCAGAAGACGCTCTGAGAACCGCGCTGCGGCTCGGGGATTCGGTGCTCATCGTCGGCGAAGTTCGTAGCTCGGTTCGCGGGAGTGAAGAAGTTTTGGTTGTAGAAAATGGCGTCGCGAAACGAATTCCGATAAAGGACTTGGAAGGCAAGCCCGTGGATGGAGTCCAGGTCCCCACGCTTGATTTTGACCTCAAGTTCGGCCTCAAGCCACTGGCGGGTTTCGTGAAGCACGGGGAGCGAGACAGACTCGTAGAGATAAGGACCAGAAGCGGTCGGAGGGTGACTGTAACACCTGACCACAGTCTTTTTACGGCCACGCGCGACTTCAGGATAGCTGCAATTGAGTGCAGTAAACTGGCCGCAGGCGATCAAGTAGTGATTCCTTCAAGGATTCCGTGCGGCTTTAATGACTTGAACGAAATCCGTGTCATGGAGTGGCTTCATGGATTCAGGCTCGAGAACTTCGAGGAACCAGTGAGAGCCGCGATTGCGAAAATAGGTTGGAGGACTGCGGCAAAAATTGCCTGCGTCACCTCAGGAGATGTCTACAACTATTTCAGGAATTCTCCGAGCCAGCAAGTCAACATGCCTATCGAGGCGTTCGAAAACCTGATGAATGAAACCAGAACAAGTTTTGAAGAAAAAGCAGTGAAAGTCAGGCGCGGCACGAGCACATCGTTACCTGCAGTTATTCCAGTGAATGAAGAGTTCTGCCGCTTCTTGGGGTACTATGTCTCAGAAGGCCATCACTCCATGGAAAGGGGTAGCGGGGGGAGCGTCATTCTGACAAACTCTGATGAAACAATTTTAAGCGACATGAAACATCTTTCGAACTCGCTTTTTGGAATAAACCCCGTCGAGCGAGTTGTTCACGGAGCTGGCGCGTTGGTTCAACTGCAAATTTCCAGCGCCCCCCTCGCGGCACTGGTTGAAAAACTCGGCTGTGGGAGGATATGCACTGAAAAACGCGTCCCGCCCATTGTCTACGGACTTTCGAAGAAAAAAATCGCGGCCTTTCTGCGGGCCCTCTACAGCTGCGACGGGTCGTTTACAGCTTCAAGGAATTCAACCAATGCCGTGCGGTTCTTTTCGACTTCAAAAAAACTTGCGGAGGACGTGGCGTATCTCCTCCTGGTTTTCGGCATTGTTGCGCGCGTTTACTCGCGGAAATCCCGTGGTGAAAAATCAAACGACTTGTGGATTGTTGAATTCAAGGACCGCGGAATGGTCGAGACATTTTTGAATGAAATTGGTTTTGTTCACAAAAAACCAGTGCCCTTGGCAAAGGCTTGGGCGCATACGAAAAGTAACACAGTTTATTTTGACAAGAAATCACTGCAGAAGCATTTGAAAAAATATCCGCGGAAATACGGGCACCTGTTCCGGTTCGGCCGGTGCAGCAAAAATTACTTAAAAAAAGTTGTTTCAGACGCCGCGTGCGAGTGCTCGGATGAATTAAAGGCATTTGCTCTCGGTGACTTTTATTTGGATGATGTTGTTTCGGTGAAGGAAATTGTTTTGGAAAAACCCGAACCTGTTTACGACCTCTCAGTCAGTCCTTCCCAGAACTTCGTCGGCGGCTTTGGTGGCATCTTACTGCACAATACAGAGGCTAAGGCACTTTATGAGGCGATGCGCGTCGGCGCGGTTGGGAACGTGGTCATGGGAACGATTCACGGCGAGTCCGCTTACTCGATTTGGGACCGGGTCGTGAACGACCTCGGAGTGCCTACAACATCTTTTAAAGCGACTGACTTTGCTCTCGTGAGCGCGCCCATCAGGTTCAAGGGCTCGCTGAAGAGGCAGAGAAGGGTGATTGAAGTCACTGAAGTGAAGAAGCACTGGACAACCGACCCGGGTAAGGAAGGTGGTTTCCTGCAGTGGATGCAGTTCGATGCCACGAAAGACGACCTGGAATTGTTTGAAGACAATTTGAAGGAATCGGAGTGGCTTGAGAGAATAAAGAGGACGAGGGGACTGAAGTTCGAGGACATCTGGAACGAAATCAATGCGCGCGCCGCAGCCAAACAATACTTGGTTGAAATGAAGCGCGCCCACGACATTCCGCGCCTCCTTGAGGCAGAGCAGACCGTGAGGGCCCACGTCAAGTACCTGCTTATGGCCGAGAAGCAAAGAGAGGAGCTCGGGAAAGTGGACCACAAGAGCCTTTTGGAAGAGTGGAGGAACTGGGTCGACAACGTGCTTGTGAAGGAACAACTGCAGATGAAGAAACTGGCGTGAGTTTGAAGAAATGGCTTGAGTCAAATGAATACGATTGTTTTTCTCGCGCGCCACGCGAAAACAACTGCCGACGACATTTATTTGGGAAAAAGGATTGACTCTGGCTTGAGCGCCGAGGGCTTTCAGCAAGCGCTGCTGCTGGCTGAAAGAATGGAGTTCGAAGGCGTTTCCGCCCTTTTTTCGAGCACGCTCAGGCGCTCAATCCAGACTGCTGAAGTTACAGCAAGAAGGCTCGGCATCGCATTCGAGAAAAAAAAGGACTTCGACGAACTCGACTTCGGGGAACTCACTGGAAAAAACCTTTCCGAGGCAGAAAACGAGTACGCTGGCTTGGCTGAACAGTGGAGCGCCGGCCGCTACGAGGTCCCGTGGCCCGGCGGCGAGTCGCCTAGACAAGCCATGGACAGGGCCATTCTTGTATTGCAAAAAATTGTTGAAAAAAATTCAGGCAAGGCCATTGGCGTTGTCGGCCACTCGCAGCTCAACCGATGCATTCTCTTTGGCCTGGGCTTGGTGAAGGGAAACTGGCGCTTCGTCCAAGCGCCGGCGTGCGTCAACATCATTGAATTCGCCAGCGGCAAGGCCAGGCGGGCAGTCCTCAACGACTGCAGCCACTTGGAATCCAAGTAATTAATCTTTTTTCTTAACCACTTTCCTTTGGACTCTTTCCAGTTCGTTGAAGGGAATCAGTTCAATCACGGCTTATTCTGTTAGCGCTTGTCTTCAATCACTTTTTTCACCAAATGGTGGAAGTGTTCAAGCGACTCCGGAAGGACGCCGGCGTTCAAAACCTCAATCACGGTGCTTTCGTGCCGCGTGCCAGCGTAACACTTTCTCAACAAGTCAATGGTTTCGCTGGCCGAAAGCCGCGTCCTTCAACCTCCCTCCACTTTTCTCTCATGAAAAAACTGTTCCGCGAAGAATTAATATACTGTTTTTCTTTCTGCCTTCATGCCGTCCCAGAAACCGAGGGCAAAGCCACCAGGCCCTCCCACGCTGTACGCTGTCCCAGCGGAAAAGGTTGAGAAAAAACCCGGGCCGAAAATCCCGTTGTTTGTTAGGATAACCCAGTGGGGCGGAAAAGCATTCAAAAGCCTGGGAAAAGGGGCTAAGTTCACTCCAGCCCAAGCAGACGCGATTGGGTTCATGGGATACCCGATAACTGCCGAAGAATATTACGCGACCTACAAGGCACTGTTCATGTTCGGCACAGTGTTCGGCGCACTAGCTGGCGGCACTGTCATCCTCTTCTTTGGCTCAAGCATCTTCGGCCTCCTCGGAGGAGTTCTCCTCGTCCTCGCGCCAATTGGGGCAAGCTTCCTCTACCTCAACTATCCCGCCATGCAAGTGCAGCATGAAAAAATGCTTGCAATCGCCTACATTCCCGAAATCGTCAATTACCTGGTCATGAGCATGCGCTTGACGCCGAACCTTGAAAAAGCGGTTGAATTCGCGGCAGGCCACGGAAGGGGAAAAATCGCGGAAGACTTGAAGAAACTCGTGTGGGACGTGCAAATAGGAAGATTCAAATCCATTGAAGAAGGACTCGACGACCTGGCCTACCGATGGGGCCCGTTGAGCGACGACTTCAAGCACGCGCTCATGCTCATCCGTGGCTCAGTGCTGGAAACGGACAAGGCCAAGCGAGAGGAATTGCTTGAAAAATCAGTTTCCGACGTCTTGGAGGGAAGCAGGGAAAAAATGGATTTGTATGCAAGGGCGCTCCACCAGCCCACGGTTTATTTGTATTATTTCGGAATCCTCCTTCCACTCATGCTTGCAATAGTGCTTCCAATCGGGGGGAGCATTATGGAGGGACTCCAGTTCGGAAAACCAGAATACCTTTTCCTCATATACAACATACTCATTCCAGTCGGAATATTCTTGTTCGGAGGAAACATTCTCTCGGGCAGGCCGCCGACATACGTTCCACCAAACATTCCAGAAGACTTTCCCACACTCCCCCCAAAGGGAACAATGAGATTGTTTGGAGTGAATTTTTCAGTGAAGCTCCTGGTCGCGCTCGTCCTCGTCGCCTCAATCGCTGCAGGTTATTTCGCGGACCAGGCGATGAAAGCAAGCATTCCCGAGTACAGGCTCGAGGAGGAATTGAAGAAAATACCCCACATCGAATTCTTCGACCAGTACGGTTTGTACGTGGCCCAGTTCTCTGTTTTCGGAATACTCATTGGAACAAGCCTCGCTGCAAGCGTTTATCTCCTGGGCACTTTTTGGGAGAGGAAAAAAATCCAGGACCAGATAAGGGGAATGGAGGGCGAGTTCAAGGACGCCATGTACGTCCTCGCGTCCCGCCTTGGGGAAAACAAGCCCATCGAGGAAGCAATGAGGCATGCCATCGAGTTTCTTCCAAAAAGCAGAATCGCTTCAGACATTTTTCAAAAAATCCTTTCAAACATAACCACTCTCGGAATGACGCTCGATGCCGCGATTTTCGACAACACGTTCGGCGCAGTGAAGTACGTTCCCTCGCCAGTCATCCGCGGCGGAATGAGCATACTCGTGGACTCGGTGCAGCTCGGCGTGAATGTGGCGGCAAAATCCTTGTTGAGCCTCAGCATGCAGCTCAGGAACGCGGCGAAAATCGACGAAGCGCTCAAGAGGCTTTTGGAGGACGTGACGGTGATGCTCAACACGATGGCGACGTTCATCGCGCCAGTCGTGCTCGCAGTGGTTTCTTCGATGCAGCAGCTCATAATCAATTCAATCTCTTCTGCTGCTGAAACAAAGGCCGAGGCAGCCCTTCCGGGCGCGACGGGGTTCGGCGGAGGAATGACCAAGCTCTTCGCCCACAAGCCCGAAACAGCTGACCCGGCCACGTTCGCCCTCATCATGGGCATATACGTGCTCGAAGTCGTGTTCATTCTTGTTTACTTCAATTCCCAGGTCGAGGACACGAACAACCCGCTCCACACTTACGTGAGCATAGCCAAAGCAATGCCAGTAGCAGCCATACTGTACTGCGCAACCATATTTGGAACAAGCACGGCGCTCCTCGCTGGAGTAGGGTAATGGGTGGGAAGCAGGAGCGAGAGCGCAGGAGCCGGAGCGCAATGAATAAAAACCCTTTTTGATTGCGTTAATCATGATCGGAGTCAGGCAGCGCAGGGGACAGGCTTTCGAGACAATGATGCTCGTCATATCAGTCATCGTCGCAGTAGCTATTTTGGGCGTGCTCCTGGGCTTTTTGGGCGGAATCAGCTTCGGGGCCACTGGCGCGCGCGACACGATGAAGTCTCTTGTTTCAAAAATTTACCAGCGCGGAGGCGGGTCCGAGATAGCGAAGAGAGCTGACTTCGACGGCGGGCTAAGGATTTTGAGAAACGACATCATTGGAGAAACGCCGATTGTGGAAAAAAATGTCAAATTCCTTTGCGCCGAAACAAGTTTCTGTAAGGGAAAGGAAGCGCCGATGGACATAACAACGGAAAAAATAACTGTTGGCGACAGGAAAGTGAGTGGATCAATAGCGGCGTTTAAACAATACGGTGCTGGGCCTTATTGCATATGCGTCGGCACAACAGATGAGCCCGGCAACACTGCAGACTATTGTGAAAAAAACTGTAAGTAAAGTTTTTTAACGCCAACTACTTTTTCCCTTCATGGCATTCCACAGGGGCAGCGAATGGACGCCCATTTACATGCTCATTGTAATGATTATTGCCGCCATTATTGTCATCAAGCTCATCAAACCCGTTTTCCAACAGGCTTCAGTGACAGCTGGCGAAACGCTCGAGGAGGCGAAGGCAGTCGCACGGGCTGCTGCATTCGTTTTCTTCATTCCGCGGTGGAAGTAAAGGACTTTTAAACCAGGTGCCGAATGCTTTTTTCATGCCACTCCGTGCACTCCGCGGCCAGGTCGAGGCACCAATTGAATTGTTCGTGGCAGTCATTATTCTAGCCATGAGCATGGCCCTGGCTTTTTACGTCATCAACACCACTGGAGAAGCCCAGTGCCTGGCTGAAATGCGTTCCCAGGTCCGGTCCCTGGAGTCCGCGATGGCTGACGTGGCAATTGGTTCCCCGCCCACTTCCAGGCAAGCGACTTTCTACATGAAGGCATGCGGAACAAAGAGAGTGGAGGGCATCAGGTTCGTCAAATACGCTTCACCAGAATTCTGCAGGGCCTGTCCGGGATACACTGCTGGGTGCTGGAAAATCGAGCCAGTGTACGTGGACCCTGGCGACGGAAAACTCAAGCCAGTTGATGAAGCGAGCCTGTGCGTCGAAATGCCCATGGACATCGGAGTCGAGGACGAGTATAATCCAGTATGTCCTGGCGGTACGGTTGCATCTCCATGCTTCAAGGACACAAAGTGCATCCCACTAAATGACGAACCCTGCCCGTCAGAGGTTGGCGGATGCAAGCCGGATATTCCGAGGAATGTCTGGGATGACCAGTACTGGCGCACGCTCGGGAAAGCCGGGGGCGAGAGTTTTTTTGTCCTCAAGCTCACCAAGCGCGTGTACCTCGGATACATTGGAGGCGTGCCGGGGCAAAAGAGCTACATTGGCGTGTGTGCCAAGACTAAAGAAATGACGGCCGGCGGTTAGCGTGAAGAGCCAGATCGCGTTGTGGATGTTGACGAAGATGGCCATGCTTTTTTTCATCGTGGGACTGGCTCTTTTAATCACGACTTTCGGAAACAGGCAGAGGGCCATCACGTGCTCGGACCAGGCTGACTTCACTGCGAGGGCGTTGGCTGGAGTGATTAACAACGTCATCAACTCGCCCGTCGAGGACGAGAGGAAAATCTTGGCACTCGAGGCATCGCTCTCGCTCGGGAAAACTGATTTCGAGAGGTACGAAGTGAACGTTACCAAAATTGTTACCGAAAGCGCCGGCGTCGTGGAAACTGGTTTTTTCTCCATTTTAGTGAAGCCGGCAGCAGTCGGGTGCAGCGGCGGCGCGTCCGTTCCTTTTGAAAAATTTTCTGTCCGGTTAATCGGCCCGGGAAAAGCCGGGGACACGCTGTTGTTCGAGCCGTCGAAGAGGGAGGGGAGCAGGTTTTTGGTTGTTTTGAAATGCAAGCAAAAAACTTATCCCCCTGAGAACTTTCTCTTCATCGAAGACTGCCGGCAAGAGGAGGGGGGCAAGTGCATTGGGTTCACCAGCGAAGCAGTGGTGGGGAGGCCGGGGGCGCCTTATCCCTGTGGCTTTCCATGAGTTGGTTTGAATGAAAAAAGGTTTTGTCGGGCCGCTGGGCGACGATATTCCAAGCATTTTTCCAATAGTCGCTGGAATCCTCCTCTTCGTTTCCACGGTTGCTTACTCGCTTTCCTTCATTCAAGCGAAGAACGAGTACTTGGACACGAGGAAGGCCGCGCTTGGACTAGCGTACATAGCGACCAAAAAAGGCCTTTCCACTGTTTTTGAATTCGACGACGAGTGCACCAACACCCTCAGGCCGTATGCTGGCGCGAGGGGAGTGAAGTTCGCGGTCGTGTTGAAAAAGTTCTGCAGGAAAATAGCCTTGAATTCCTATCCGTTCGACTGGCAAACCTATCCAGCAAACCCGGTGACGGGAGAAGAAGAGGTCGGCGGCGGTCAAACGTTTGAGGGCGCTTTCTGCGCCACCGAAGGAATAACCCGAACCGCCTTGGCTGACCCCGAAAACATGCCTCTCGCCGCGGTGATACTTACTTACCCCATCGCAGTCAAGTGTCCAGACGAGCCGAGTGTAACGCGCGGGCTTGGAATGATTAACGTAATGGTTTGGAAAAAGAAAGGCAGGCTCGAGGAAGCGAGCGGAGTGAGTTAAGCATGAGGGGAATGGGTTGGGCGCGGGCGCAGGCCGCGTTGTTTGACGGAATAATGTTTTTACTGATTTCAAGCATGTCGGTTGGAATAATGTATTCCTTCATGGTTGCTTACGGCGATTCCCAGGACCGCGTGATGCGCAGCGCCCACGTCCTCAATTACGTGCAGAGCGTGATGAAGAGCATTTACTTCATGGACGCGTCCACGCTCGAAAATGTTGACCCAATAAAAGTAGGCGGGAGTGTCGTGGCTGACTGTTCAAAACTCGGCCAGTGGAAGGGAACCATTACTGTCGCGGACATGGTGAAAAAGGACCTGGCGAATCCCGGGCCCTTCACTCAAGATTTTACAACCTGGGGGCTTTTCGACGACAAGTACGGAGCGGCTGATGCGCCGGGGAAAACTGCTTTGTGGTGCTTGTTGAACGAGGTGATGAAGCCTTTTTCCCAGGCCGGGTACAAGTACTTGGCAGAGGCTTTGAACGGCAAACTGCTTCAAACGTATCCAAGCACTGCAACCACTGTAATCACTGACTCGGCTCTTGTGCAGAACAATCCCCGGCTTTTTCCAAGGGGCCAGCCGTTGTGCGAGCTCGTGAGCGATTACTTCAAGGAATCGATCACGGTCGCGTCGCCCTTCAGGATACTCGTCGAGACCCAAGCGGGTCCGACACCAGGGCCCCAGACCGTCCAGTACATGCTGAGGGTGTGCGTGTGGCCCTCGAACGAGACAATGACTTGACTTGTTTTTCGTTCAAGTGGATTTTGCCAGCACGTAAAGCGCCTTGAAGGCCACCACTGCTGTCGCGGGCGCGATTGCGAGGACAATGTTTCCCAAGATATTCGCTATTGTCCCGCCGACGACAGGGATTCCTGCAACGCTTCCAGCAGAAATCATGAACGCGATTGCCGCGACGAGGAACAACCCGACTTCCCTTCCAGTGATGTTCAGCAACCCAACGATTATTCCGAGCACGATGAGCGCGCTTGCCACGCCAGGACTGGTTGCTTCTGGCTCGAGGATTCCTGCAATGACTGCGAGGACGATGAGAACGACGAACGCCCACGCGCCTGCTGCTGGCCAAACGGTTTTTGTCAAAATCTTTTTTTCCGCTTTAGGCACCAAACCACCTCCAAACGGCATTAGGAATTTGTTTTAAAAACTGTTTTCTAAAAACTATTTTCTTTTCACGGTCACTTCCTCGCCGCACTTTGGGCACGCGTAGAAGAAGACTTCCTCGGTCGGCTTCACTGAAGGCGAGCAGTTGGCGCAGAAGCCTGTTCCGCAGTAGGGGCAGAACACGACTCTCGTGTTTTTCGTGTGGCACGCGGGGCACTCGGTTCCCTCCATTGCTTTGCCCTCCTTTTTTTCTCCTGGTTTTGGTTTTCCAGTGATGGCCTCGAGTTCCGCGAACAACGGCGCAGCCGGCGCTGCTGGAGCGGCTTCTTCTTTTTTCGGCGCGCCGAGGATTTCCTCGATTGTTATTTTCTTCTCCTCCGCGGCTTCCTCCTTCTTTTTTTCCTCTTTTCTCTCGAAGCGCCTCGGAACCGGTTTTGCAGGCGGCGGGGCTTCTTTCTTCACTTGGGGATAGAGTTCTGTAACCATTTGAGCCAGTTCTGGTTCCTCGCCGGGTTTTTTCGCAACCACTTTCACCGCTGGCGGGGGCGGGCCTTTTTTTCCCGCGACGAGGTACCTCCTGTGAACAATTGCTCCTGGCTCGAGCGCGGCTGCCTCGGCTTCCTTTATAATGTCCTTGAGAATTAGTTCCTCTTCAGGCAGTTTTTCCTCGGGCTTGGCTGCCGGTTTTGCCTCTGGCTTTACCGCGGGCTTTGCTTCCGCGGGCTTTTCAACGGGTTTTTTAGGCGCGGGCGGAATGGGCGGGCGTTTTTTCGGAGCAGGCGGCAGCGGGGGGCGCTTGAGGGGAACCTCGATTTCAACTGGCTTGACTTCTTCGAGTTCTTTTTTCAACTCAGCCAGTTTTTCCCTCGGCGTCTTCGGCCTCGCCTTTGCCTGCGCCACTGTCTTGGGCTTTTCTTTCTTCTCCCCTGTTTCCCTCTCCTCGGGCGGGTCCGCTGCTTCTTTTTGTCTCCTTCGTTTCCGTATTTTTCTCAAAATCTCGTCAATTTCCGCCACTCCAACCACTCCTGGACCGCTGGGCTCAAAAAAAGCATTCGCGGCATTAATTTAAATAAAAGCTTTGTTAATCGTTTCATGGTTTCGGTCGTCCAAGTGTGGCTGCTGCTTCTTCTAGCTGTCATCGTCTCGCTCATTCTTTTTCCAATCGTTTTCGTAACGAGTTTCGTGTACGAAGCTCTTTCAAAGAAGTACTCGAAAACGCCGAAAGTGCTTTGGATGCTCTTGTGCATATTCGTGGCGACGTTCGCTGTGCTCCTGGTCATCGAGCTGGCGACGGGCTCGGTTATTTTCGAAACAGCTGGGACGCTGGCGCGCTAGAGCGCGAGTATTTTCCTTCCATGATGTTTTTGACGAAATCAAGGAGTTCCAGGAGCTCTGGAGCTCGCTTTCTTGGAAAAATTTCTTGGTCCGCATGCAACTCGATTGACCACCCGCCTGGGACGTCTTTTTTTCCACAAGCGTGGGCCACCAAAAGTTTTCCCTTTGGAGAAACTGTTTCTATCCTGACAGTGTGTTCCAAGCCCTTTCCGAAATGGTTCTTTGCCCATACGCGAATGAAATAATTTTTTTCCTTCAAAGGAAATTCGTACTCCTTTATCCTGTGCCCTTTTTCCATCCTTTCAAGGGCCTTGGTTTTCTTCATCCTGGCGTGGAGGAAGCGAATCATGTAGTGCTGTGGTTCTTCCGTGACTGGCGTGAACCATTCCGGGTTCGGCTCCCCTTTTTTCTGGGTCATTACCGTGAAATCATTCCTCTTGAGCTTGTGGCAGTTCAAGTACTCGGGTCCGCACACGCGTGGCTCTTCTGCAAGCGCCTTGACAGGCAGGAGAGAGGCGAGCGCGCTGGAGAGAAACGCTGCTGCGCCCAAGCCGAGAAACCGCCTCCTCGAAACTGGTTCCATGAAAAAATTGGATTGGTTTTATTTAAAACAACTCCGCGGCCCGCTTGGGCCCTGCGCGCGGGTTGGGAGTGGATGGTTGTAGTGGTTGCCGGGGTTGCAG
>FWPU01008635.1_pt1 | contig 17119 bp, 14 predicted proteins | sample 2228361 | NCBI WGS metagenome assembly FWPU01 (sample SAMEA103939777, study PRJEB20133) | metagenome
CCACCGGCCCTGCGGCGCCGGGTGGTCGGCGGGGGGATGTGGGCGCCGCAGGCAGTGCACAGCACCGGCGAGGAGCTCTTCTCCGGTGGCACGTACTGGCGATGGCCGCAAACGGGACATTGCCGCTTGCGGCGGCGGATGGTCTCCAGGGTAGCAAAAAGAATTGGGTTCAAGGCTCCCTCACCCGGCCCACAAATTGATGCCCATCTCATAGGGGTGGACGAGCTGGGGATGGTGGGGACGAGCTCGCACACCCAGGACAAACTGCCCGCTGGTCTCGGGGACGAGCCGGCCCCGGAAACAGAGGGCATCGCCCTCGCTCCCCACCGGCTCCAGGGAAAGCACCTGGGGCGCCCGCCAGTCCCCTGCTTCATTCTGCTCGCCGTAGACGGCTTCCACCACCACATCCGTCCCGGCCACATCCCGTGGCCGCAGGCGGGCTTCCACGGTAACGCCGTCGCCGATGCGCAGCTCGCTGTTGCCTTCCATCCAGGCCTGGAGCTGCAGGGAAGGCCAGATCTGACGCATGTGGGCCTTCCAGGCGGCCAGCTCCCGGGCCAGGGCACAGCCGTCGGCAGTGAACGCAGCATGCTTCTCTGCAGCCGGCAGGTAGTACCGGGTCACATAGTCGATGACCATGCGACGCATGCTGAAGCGGGGGGCACAGGTGCGGATGGCGTTCTTCATCTTCTGGACCCAGCCATGGGGCACGCCGTCCGCCCCCCGGTCGTAGAACAGGGGGATGATCTCATTTTCCAGGGTGCTGTAGAGGCTCAGGGCGTCTGCCTCATCCTGGGTTTCCTGATCCTTGTACTCCCGCTCCTCGCCGATGCTCCAGCCATTGCTGCCATCATACCCCTCGACCCACCAGCCGTCCAGGACGCTGAAGTTGGGCACGCCACTCAGGGCAGCCTTCTGGCCGCTGGTGCCGCTGGCCTCGTGGGGGCGGCGGGGGTTATTGAGCCAGAGATCCACGCCGGAGATCAGGTGCCGGGCGATATTGATGTCGTAATTCTCCAGGAAGATAATCTTTCCCTGGAATTCCGGCTGCTGGCTTAGCTGGTAGATCTGCTGGATCAGGGCTTTGCCGGGCTCGTCGGCCGGGTGGGCCTTGCCGCTGAAAATGATCTGAATGGGCCGCTCCGGGTCGTGGAGCAGCCGCTTGAGCCGTTCGATGTCCCGGAAGATGAGGGTGGCCCGTTTGTAGGTGGCGAAACGACGGGCAAAGCCGATGGTCAGGGCGTCGGGATCCAGGACCTGGCCGGCCAGGTCCATTCGGCGGGTCCCCTCGCCATGCCGCACCATCTGCTGTCGAAGCCGCTCCCGCACCAGCTGAATCAGCCGCCCCTTGCGCTGCTGGTGGACGGCCCAGAGCTCCTGATCCGGAATCTGGGCCACCGCCCCCCAGAGGGCCGGATCCTGGACCCGCTCCTGCCAACCTTCCCCCAGATAGCGCAGGTAGAGGTCCTTCAACTCCTGAACCAGCCAGGTCTTGGTGTGGACGCCATTGGTGATGTGGCCGATGGGCACCTGCTCGGTGGGGGTGCCGGGCCAGAGGAAACGCCACATGCGCCGGCTGACGTGGCCGTGGAGGCGGCTGACGCCGTTGTGGAAGCCGCTCAGGCGCAGGGCCAGCACGGTCATGCTGTACTGGGGGCCCCAGGGCAGCTCCTGGCGGGCGAAGTCCATGAACCGGTTCCGATCGATGCCCAGTTGCCCCCAATAGTGGCTGAAGAACTTCTCCACCAGGTCGAAGGCGAAGGCGTCGTTGCCCGCGGGCACGGGGGTGTGGGTGGTGAAGAGGGTATCGGCCCGGACGGCCTCCACCGCTTCGTCGAAGCTCAGCTTCTGTCCCTGGACCATCTCCCGCACCCGTTCCAGACCCAGGAAGGCGCTGTGGCCCTCGTTCATGTGCCACACCGCGGGCGCATAGCCCAGGGCCCGCACCGCGCGCACGCCACCGATGCCCAGCACCACTTCCTGGCTGATACGCATCTCCCGGTCGCCGCCGTAGAGCCGGGCGCTCAGCTCCCGGTCCTGGGGCGCGTTGTTCTCCACGTCGGTATCCATCAGGAAGATGGGGATCCGACCCACCTGGATGCGCCAGACCTTGGCGAAGACACGGCGGCCCGGCAGTTCCACCTGGACCAGGACCTCATTTCCCCGGGGATCCCGGGCCGGCACCGCGGGCACCTCGGCGAAGTCGATCTTCTCGTACTCTGCCTGCTGGCGACCATCGGCGTCGATGCGCTGGGTGAAGTAGCCCTGGGGATAGAGAAAGCCGACGCCGATGAAGGGGAGGCCCAGGTCGCTGGCAGCTTTGCAGTGGTCGCCGCTGAGGATGCCCAGCCCGCCACTGTAGATGGGCAGGGCTTCATGCAGGCCGAACTCGGCGCTGAAATAGGCAATGACCTGATCCTGTCTGTCGGGAAATTCCCGGCGGAACCAGGTGTCGGCTTGGGGGTCCATGTAGGCGTCGAAGGCGGACAACACCCGCTCATAGGCCTGGAGGTACCCTGGATCGGCGGCGGCCGCATCCAGCCGTTCCTGCTGGACGGAGCGGAGCATCTTCACAGGATTGTGGTTGACGTCCTCCCACAGGGCGGGATCCAGGCGGGCGTACAGTTCTTGGGCCGAAGTCTCCCAGCTCCACCAGAGGTTGTAGGCCAGCTCTTCCAGCCGGGCAATGGCTGGCGGCAGCTTGGGGAGGACGGTAATTTTGCCAATCGTGTTCATACGGTGATGTTGACTCCTTGATAAAACCAATAAAAACACCCGGTCCGACGGCGCGGTCGGCCCCATGCATAGGTGGGATTATAGCGGATGTTGGAAGGCTGGTAAACCGAATGAATTTCCGCCGCTAGAGACTACTCGGCCATATCTTCCTCGATGAGGTGGAAAGCCGCTTCATCCACCAGCCAGGTCACCTGACCGGCGACGGGGTGGATGGCCTGGGCAGGCAGGGCATCCGGCCTGTAGGGGCCCACCAGCACATGGTGGAGGGCCTGGGCCTTGTCGGCGCCGCTCACCAGCACCAGGATGCGGCGGGCGGCGTTGATGAGCGGGAAGGTAAAGGTTAAACGGGTGGTCTGCAGGGCCGGGACCGGGTTGGCCACCACCAGTCGTTCCTGTTCCGCCAGGGCCGGCGTGTGGGGAAAGAGGCTGGCTGTGTGGCCGTCGGCGCCCATCCCCAAGAGGATGAGATCGAAGCGGGGGCGATCGCCGGTGACCTGGTCGTAGGCGGCAGGCACCAGCTCCCGCACGATGGCCTCGTAGTTGGATGCGGCCACCGTCGGCTCCAGCTCACCGGCCATGCGCATGACCAGTTGGGGCTGCACCCCTGGCTGGCTCAGGAGCACCTGGTGTACCATGCCGTAGTTGCTGTCCGGGTGGTCGGGCGGCACGCAACGTTCATCGCTCCAGAAGATGCGCCAGCGCGCCCAGTCGATATCCGGATCCCGGGCCAGGGCCCCGTAGAGGGGCCTGGGGGTCGAGCCACCGGCCAGGGCGACGGTGAAGAAGCCCCGCAGGCCGATGGCCAGGCTGGCGGCGGCGGTCACCAGTTCACAGGCCACGTAGGTGAGGGCGTCCCAGTCGGCCACGACCTCCACGGTGCGGCGTTGGGGTGGCTGGGGTTGGGGTTGGTCCACGGGCAGAGCCTATCCCTTTCTCAACTGGCCGCTGGATCAGCGCCGGGGGTTGACCGTGTGGGGATTGCGCCAGTAGCGGCCATCCCGGGCCAGGAGCTCGTCGGCCTCTTTTGGGCCCCAGGTGCCGGCCGCGTAGCGGGGTAGGCGCAGGCGCTTGCCGGCCTGGGCTGCCTTCTCCTCCTGCATCTTCCATCCGGTGAGGATACGGGTGATCCGCTCCCACGCCACCTCGATCTCATCCCGACGGATGAAGAGGGTGGTATCCCCCAGGATGGCATCCAGCAGCAGCCGCTCGTAGGCGTCGCCAGGATCTTTGCCGAAGCTTTCACTGTAGGAGAAGTCCATGGCCACCCGTTCCACGTTGACCGCCGGGCCGGGCCGCTTGGCGTCGAAGGTCAGACGGATGCCCTCGTCCGGCTGGATGCGTAGGGTAAGGACATTGCTGGGCGGCACCTGGGTGTTGGTATTGGCGATGAGGTTGGCGAAGAGCATCAGGGGTGGCTTGCGGAAGACGATGTTGATCTCGGTCACTTTGCCGGCCAGGGCCTTGCCTGTGCGCAGGTAAAAGGGCACGCCGTTCCACCGCCAGTTGTCGATCTCCGTCTTCCAGGCCACGTAGGTCTCGGTGGTGGAGTGGGGATCGACCCCCTTCTCTTCCAGGTAGGCGGGAATCTCCTGACCCTCGCTCACGCCGGGACCGTACTGGGCCCGCACCACCCACTGGTCCACCTCCTCGGGATCCAGGGGACGGATGGAGCGGAGGGCGTTCACCTTCTGGTCCCGCACATCCTCGGCATCAAAGGCCACCGGCGGTTCCATGGCCATGAGGGCCAGGAGCTGCATCATGTGGTTCTGGAGCATGTCCCGGATGGCACCGGCCTTGTCGTAGTAGCCCCCCCGGTCGCCGATGCCCAGGGTCTCGGCCACGGTGATCTGGACATGATCCACGTAGTTGCGGTTCCAGATGGGTTCAAAAATGCCGTTGCCGAAGCGGAAGACCAGGATGTTCTGGACTGTCTCCTTGCCCAGGTAGTGGTCGATGCGGTAGATCTGATCCTCGTCGAACAGGTGCAACAGGTGTTGGTTCAGCTCCTGGGCGCTCTCCAGATCGTGGCCGAAGGGCTTCTCGATGACGATGCGCCGCAGGTGATCGGCGGACATGCGGCAGCAGAGGCCTGTCTCGGCGATGAGGCTGGTGATGGGCTTGAAGACGCTGGGCGGCGTGGCCAGGTAAAAGAGGTAGTTGCCGCCGGTGTTGCGCTCCGCGTCCAGCTCCGCCAGCCGTTTGGCCAGGGCCTGGAAGCTTTCCAGGTCGTCGTAGTTGCCGCTCATGTAGAAGAGGTTCTGGGAAAACCAGCGCCAGAGGTGCTCATCAAAACCGGCGGTGCTGTACTGGGTCACACCCTCCCGGGCCAGCTCCCGGAACTCCTCGTCGCTGTACGGCGTACGTGCAAAGCCCAACAGGGTGAAGCTGGCGGGCAACAGGTTCTGATAGGCCAGCTGGTAGAGGGCCGGGATCAGCTTGCGTTTGGACAGGTCGCCGGAGGCGCCAAAGACCACGATGACGACGGGCTGCTCGATGCGTTTCATGGGTTTGTCTTCTTCTCTTCCAGCGCGTTCACCTTGTTCAGGCGGCGGATGAAGCGCTCTTCCCGCTGAAAGGAGGCCCCCATGAAGGCGCGAACCAGCTCCCGAGCCAGCTCGTCACCCACAATGCGACTCCCCAGACAGAGCACGTTCATGCCGTCATGCTCAACCCCCTGGTGGGCGCTGTAGGTGTCGTGGGCCACGCTGGCCCGGATGCCGTGCATCTTGTTGGCGGCGATGCACATGCCCACCCCGGAGCCGCAGATGAGGATGCCCCGATCCGCCTCACCCTGTTGGATGGCATGGCCCACCGGCGTGGCGAAGTCGGGAAAATCCACCGACGACGAGGCATTGGTGCCGAAATCCAGCACCTCGTGCCCCAGCCTTTCCAGCTCACCGATCACCGCGGCCTTCAGGGGCAAGCCCGCGTGATCGTTCCCCACGGCCACACGCATAAGAGTGACTCCTTCTGTCTCATCCATGAAAGCAAGGGTACAAACCATCCGTATCAGGGTAACCAAGAATGGACCATTTGTAGGTAATCAGGCATACGGGTCCGCACTGGCCTGGACCAGGGAACTCATCCTCGGGGCGAATCCTGGACTTCGGGCCATCGGGCTGCGCTCGCCCGGCCAGGCCGGAACCCATAGAGCTGGAGGGTCTGGGGCCAGAAGAGCCACAGAAGCCCCAACAGGGGCTGGAAGAGGGGGAAATAGCCGTAGTCCTCGCCGAAGTGGCGCCAGACGGTCCGGCCTACCGTGGCCGGATCGATGAAGCTCCAGGTGCCCACCAGCAGGGTCATGAGGGTCTCAAAACCCAACACCGCCACCGAAAGCCACCAGGACCAGCGGCGGCGGTAGGCGAAGCCGATGGTGGCGGTCAGGTAGCAGAGGGCGGCCACGCCGCTCATGATGGCCGGAAAGTGATAGACGATATCCGTGCGCACGAAGAGCTGGTAGAGGGACCGGGCCCCCGTGGAGAGGGCCAGCACCGGGTAGGAGACGGCCAGAATGTAGCCGGCCGGGCTCACCAGCGCGGCCCACAGGCCTCCGTTCTGCCGGGATGCACCCTGTTGACTCATGGCTTATCCTTCATCCGATTTCCGCTTCAACTGAAATTCCTGCAGGAGCTGTTCCACCCACTGGGCCACCCGGCCTGGCGTCAGCTCCGGCTGATTCACTTCATCCAACACCAACCCCACAAAGCGACCCTCCCGCACAGCCCAGGACCGGCGGAAGTGATAGCCCTCGGTGGGCCACGTGCCCACCAAGATGGCGCCCCGCTCCTCCACCTTCTCCGCCAGGAAACACATGGCATCCACGAAGGTGTCCGGGTAGCCCACCTGGTCGCCCAACCCGAAGATGGCCACCCGCTTGCCGGTCAGGTCCAACCTGTCGAGCTCCTCGAAGCTCACTTCCCAGTCCCGCTGCAGTTGCCCCACATTCCAGGTGGGGATGCCCAGGATCAGGTGGTCGTACTCGAGCATGTCCGCCAGGTAGTACTCGGCCACATCCACCAGCTCCACCAAGTCGTAACCCTTGCGGGCAAAACAGGCCTGGATCTCCCGGGCAACGGCCTCGGTGTTGCCATCGGTGCTGCCGTAGAAGAGGCCGATGGCCGGTTCTCGGGCCTCGTCCCCTCCCTCGTGTCGGGTCGTGTCTTGCTCAAGCGGCTCCATGGGCGATGGCCGTATCGGCCAGGAAGCGACCGATCTGATCCTGCAGCTCTCCATAACCCTGGGTGACCGTGAACTGGGGATACTCGGCGCTCACATTGGCCGGCGGCCGGAAGAGGATCCCCCGGTCCGCCTCGGCCAACATGGCCACATCGTTGTAGGAATCGCCCACGGCCAGGGTGCGAAAACCCAGATCCCGGAAGGTACGCAGGGCACGGCGTTTGCCGTGGGGCAAGCGCAGACGATATCCCTCGATGAGCCCATCCGGCCCCACGGTCAGGCTGTGGGCGAAGATGGTGGGGTAGACCAGCTTGGGCAGGAAGGGGGTGAGCAGCTCGTAGAAACTGTCGGTGATGATGATCACCGGCAGCCGGGCCCGGGCCCAATTCAGAAAGTCCACCGCGCCCGGCAGGGGCTCCATGGTATCTACCACCGCCTGGATGTCCGCCAGGGTCAGGCCGTGCTCCCGTAGAATCCCCAGGCGCATCTGCATCAACTCGTCGTAATCTGCCACATCCCGGGTGGTCAGGCGGAGCTGTTTGATCCCGGTCTTCTCGGCAAATGCAATCCAGATCTCGGGCAACAAGATGCCCTCAAGGTCAGTCGCCAACAATGGCGGCCGCTGTTCCTTCTCTATCTGTGTAGTCCGTATCATCTGTGTAATCTGTGGCTGAAAATGACAGTCGGTCTTTGACGATTGTTGCCCATCCGTCCTGCCTGGCCTGGCATCTTGAGGGTGCCGACTCCTCACGACTGTTGGCCATTGGCGGAGGGATCATCCGCAGATGCGGCTCCGCCCTGCTTGCTGTAGATTCAGTCTACCAAACGAGAAACTGATAAACCAAAAGATGTTTCCTGCCGTGGCCCAAACGGAACCCGGCAACGCCGCCACAACAAACAGGTGTCCACATTTGACGCCCCGGGATCCATTGAGTAAACTGGCAAAGACTGAGATTTCATGAGGTTTCAATAGATTTTAACGTCCATTATCGCGCCAGTTTGCCGAGGTTGATCATGCCCCACGCACACGGAATGCCAACTGCCCAACTCCTCTGCGTTGGATTGAGCCATCGAACGGCTCCAGTTGAGCTACGTGAGCGATTGAGCTGTCTGGCCTATGAGCCGGAAGCCCTCCTGGCGGAACGCCCCCCTGCCATCCAGGAGCTGCTCGTCCTCTCCACCTGCAACCGCCTGGAACTCTACGCCAGCCATCCAGGTGGGACGGACGCGGATCCGGGCGAAATGCTGGCTGCCCTGCGCCGACTGATGGCCCGGCGCACCGGGGTGCCCGAGGCCGAGTTCGCCGATCACCTCTACTGCCACACGGGCCTCCAGGTGGCGGAACACCTCTTCCGGGTGGCGGCCGGCCTGGATTCCCTGGTCCTGGGCGAGTCTCAAATCTTGGGCCAGGTTACCCAGACCTACAACGCCGCTGCCCAGACGCCCCTGGTGGGGCCAGTTCTCCATGCCCTCTTTCGCGCCGCCATTCGCACCGGGAAACGGGCCCGGACCGAAACGGCCATCGGCACCAACCCGGCCAGCATCAGCTCGGTGGCCATTGCCCTGGCCGAGAAGCGCCTGGGCGACCTCCGCAACCGCCACGTGGCGGTGATCGGCCTGGGCGAGATGGGCCGGCTGGCCACCAAGGGGCTGGCCGCCCGCCAGCTATCCCGGGTCACCCTCCTCAACCGGACGGTCGCCCGGGCGCAACAGGCCGCAGCCCAACAGCCAGGCTGGGAGGCCAGCTCCCTGGCGGAACTTCCCCGAATGCTGGTTTCCGCCGACGTGGTGGTGAGCGCCACCGCCACCCCCGCCCCCATCATCACCCCGGAGATGGTCCGCCAGGCCATGGCCCAACGGCCAGAACGTCCCCTGCTGCTGTTGGACCTGGCTGTGCCCCGGGATGTGGATCCGGGCGTTGCCCAACTCCCCCAGGTTTTCCTCTACGACGTGGACGATCTCATGGGGAGCCTGGACGCAGCCCTGACCGCCCGCCGCCAGGAAGTGCCCCGGGTAGAGGCCATTGTCAGGCAGGAGGTGGCCGCGCTGGAGCTGGCCCTGCGGGAGCTGACCATGCGCCCCGTGGTGGTGGACCTGCGCCAGAAGGCCGAGGCCATCCGGCAGGCGGAGCTGGCCCGAGCCCTGCGCCACTTGGGCGACGTGGATCCGGCCGTGGTGGAGCAACTTCACCACTTTTCCCGGGCCCTGGTGAACAAGCTCCTCCACGAGCCCACCGTCCGCCTCAAGGAGCAGGCTAAAAACGGCCAGGCCGACCTCTATGCAGCCACGGTGCGGGACCTCTTCGGCCTGATCGCAGGCGGACAGTAGGAGTCGCACCGTGCCCACCCTGATCCTCGGCACCCGCCGTTCCCAACTGGCCCGCTGGCAGACCGACCATGTGGCCGAACTGTTGTGTGCTGCCTGGCCTGGGCTGACCTGTCGCATCGAACCTTTCGTCACCCGGGGCGACCAGAGCCTGGACAAACCCTTGCCCGAGATCGGCGGCAAAGGTCTCTTCACCGCGGAACTGGAGGCAGCCCTGCGGGCCGGCACCATCGACCTGGCGATCCATTCCCTCAAGGACCTGCCCGTCCAAGAGGTGCCCGGCCTGACCATCGGCGCCATCGTGGGCCGGGCTGATGTCCGGGACGTGTTGGTGGCCCGCAATGGCTGGACTCTGGAGACCCTGCCCCCGGGCGCGGTGGTGGGGACCAGTAGCGTGCGGCGCCAGGCCCAGCTCCAGGCCTACCGGCCGGATCTCACCTTTCGCAGCATCCGGGGCAACGTGGAGACCCGCATCCGCAAAGTCCTGTCCGGCGAATATGACGCCACGGTGCTGGCCGCGGCCGGCGTGCAGCGCCTGGGCCTGGACGAAGCTGTCAGCCAGTGGCTGCCCCTGGACGTGATGCTGCCGGCCCCGGGGCAGGGAGCCCTGGCCGTGCAGTGCCGGGCCAACGATACCCGCACGCTGGAACTGCTGGCCGCCATCGACAACCAGGAGGTCCGAAAGGCAGTGACCGCCGAACGGGCCTTTCTGCAGGCGTTGGGCGGCGGCTGCTCCGCGCCGGTAGCCGCCTGGGCCCGCCAGGACGACACGGGGCTGCTGGTCATGGACGCGCTGCTGGCTTCCCAGCCTGTGGCTTCGGCCCCAGGGGGCAGGCCGACGGTGGCCCGGGCGCGCGGCCGGGACGCGGAGCCCCACGCGCTGGCCCGGCGTCTGGCCGAAGAGGTCCGCGGCCGCCTGGATGCGGCGGCTGCGCCCAGGGGGCTTCCATCCTCTCCCTTGCAGGGGAAGCGGGTGGTGATCACCCGGGCTGCAGAACAGGCGGGCGAGTTCAGCCAGCGCCTGCGGTCGTTGGGGGCCGTCCCAATGGAGATCCCCACCATCCAGATTGTGGCCGTGGATGACCTGGCTCCCTTTCAGGAAGCGCTGCAGCGACTGGCGAGCTATGATTGGATCCTCTTTACCAGCGCCAATGGGGTTCAAGTTTTTTGGGAACAGGCGACCGCCCTGGGGCTGCCCACCCTGCTTCACGCAGAGGGCTCCCGTGTCCGGGTGGCGGCTGTGGGGCCAGCCACAGCCCAGGCTCTGGCCGAGCGGGGCATCCCCGTGGACTTTGTCCCCGCCCGGCACACGGGTGAAGCCCTGGCAGCCGCCCTGGAGCCGGTGCAGGGATGCCGGATTCTCCTGCCCCGGGCGGCCCGGGGCAGGCCCGAAGTGGCGGAGATCCTGCAGGCGCGGGGCGCGCGGGTCGACGATCTGCCCATCTACCAGACGGTGCCGGCCCCCATCGACGCGGCCAGCATCCAGGCCCTGGCCCAGGGGGTGGACGTGATCACCTTCACCAGTGGGTCCACGGCACGCCATTTCGTGGCGGCTCTGGGCCAGGGGCCCAGCCTGGACCTGGCCACGCTCTGCCGCCAGGCCGTGATCGCCTGCATCGGGCCGGTCACCGCCCAGACGGCGGGCGAACTGGGGCTGCCCGTGCACGTAGTGGCAGAAGAACACAGCGTGGACGGGCTGATCCAGGCGCTGGTGGCCTATTTTGAAGAGGAAGGCGAAACATGATTGAAGAAAGGTCATTTCGACTCTCCCCGGGTGTCCAGATGGCACCCGCGGAAGGGGCCGGACGGACGGTGGCCGCGCCCCAGGCGCCGGGATCCCACCGGCCGCGACGCCTGCGCACCACACCTGGGCTGCGGGCCATGGTCCGGGAAACCCGCCTCAGCCCGGACGATTTCATCTACCCATTGTTTGTGACCCACGGCCAGGGCGTGCGTCGTCCTGTGCGCTCCATGCCCGGCGTGGCCCAGCTTTCGGTGGACCAGGCCGTACGGGAAGCGGAGGCAGTGGCCCGGGAGGGAATCCCGGCCGTACTCCTCTTTGGCATTCCGGCCCACAAGGACCCAGTGGGGGAAGAGAACTTTGCCCCAGATGGTATCGTTCAGCAGGCGGTGCGGGCCATTAAGGCTGCAGTGCCAGAGCTGGTGGTGGTGACCGACGTCTGCCTGTGCGAGTACACAGACCACGGCCACTGCGGCCTGCTCAACCAGCGGGGCAGGCCGGAGGAGCGCCCGCATCCCCACCTGGAGGAAGGCTACGTCCTCAACGACGAGACCCTGCCCATCCTGGGCCGGGTGGCCGTCTCCCATGCCGAGGCCGGCGCAGACATCGTTGCGCCCAGCGGCATGATGGACGGCATGGTCCAGGCCCTGCGCCAGGCGCTGGACGAGCACGACTTCGGCCATATCCCCATCATGTCCTACGCGGTGAAGTATGCCTCGGCCTGCTACGGCCCGTTCCGGGAAGCGGCCGAGGGCGCGCCCAAGTTCGGCGACCGGCGGACCCATCAGATGGATCCGGCCAACGCGCGGGAAGCCCTGCGGGAGGCAGCGCTGGACGTGGCCGAGGGAGCGGACTTCCTTATGGTCAAGCCGGCCCTGGCCTATCTGGACGTGATCCATCGCTTGCGCACCCATTTCCCCCAGTTGCCCCTGGCGGCCTACAACGTGAGCGGCGAGTACGCCATGGTCAAGGCGGCGGCCGCCAACGGCTGGCTGGACGAGCGCAGCGTGGTGCTGGAGATCCTCACGGCCATCAAGCGGGCCGGCGCCGACCTGATCATCACCTACCACGCCCGAGACGCGGTGAGGTGGCTGTCGGAGGAGGGAATCCACAGATAACACAGATCTATGGTTTCCACAGATACAATAGATACAACCGTTTGAAAGCGTACCAGAATGAGGATTACCATGGCTAAACCCCAGACCCTCGAGGCGATCCGGGAGCGGGAGGCTCCCAACACGCTGGAAGATGTGGATCTGAGCGAGAAAGGACGAAGCGCCACCGGCGAAGTCATTTCCAGCAACCGGCGGCTCTTCATGCAGTTCATGGCCTTCGGCGACTGCAGCGACACCCGGCGCCTGATCACAGCCCTCCAGGCGGAGCAGGTGCAGGGCGTCCTCTATGAGGACGTGAACGACCCCAGGGGCGTGGGGCTGGTCACCTTCAGCGAAACGCCCGACTACTTCGTGGACGACCTGCGGCGCTTCTTCAACCGGCCGCCCTTCAGCCGCCTGACGCCCAAGCCGGAATACACCATGCTGGGGCGCACCTACAGCATCGGCTACGAGCCGGATCTGGACGATACCCTGATCCGGCGGCCCCTGCGCCGGCTCTGTGACCCCAAGCTGCCCTGGGTCATCTGGTATCCCCTGCGTCGGTCCGGCTCTTTCGAACAGCTTCCCCCCCAGGAGCAGAACGTGATCCTGATGGAGCACGGCGGCATCGGCCGGGCCTTTGGCCGGGCCGGCCTGGGCTACGACATTCGCCTGGCCTGCCAGGGGCTGGACAAAAACGACAACGATTTCGTGGTGGCTTTGCTGGGCCCCGAGCTCTACCCCCTGTCCATGATCGTCCAGCGCATGCGCAAGACCAAGCAGACATCCCTGCACCTGGCCCACCTGGGCCCCTTCTTTGTGGGGCGGGTGGCCTGGCAATGCCAGTTGCCCGCCTTTGCCCAGGCGCCGGCGGCAACATCCTAAAGAGAACGAGGAGAACATGGAGCAAACAGCCATTCGCGGGGGGCGCCCCGCGCAAGCGGGAGGAGAGTCCCAGGGAGCCCCGGAGCCCCAGGCCCCTTTCCTGCGGGCCTGCCGTGGCCTGCCTACCCCCTACACGCCCATCTGGCTCATGCGCCAGGCCGGCCGCTACATGCCCGAGTACCGGGCAATCCGGGCCCGCTACAGCATGCTGGAGATCATCCGCACGCCCGAACTGGCCGCGGAGGTGACCCTGCAGCCCATCCGCAAGTTCGGCTTCGACGCCGCCATCATCTTCGCGGACATCCTGCCTCCGCTGATCGGCATGGGGCTGCAGCTGGAGTTCGCCAAAGGGGAGGGTCCTCGCATCCTGAACCCCATCACCCGGCCGTACGACGTGGACCGGCTGGCCACCCCGCCGGCGGAAGAGACCATGGGCGCCACCCTGGAGGCCATTCGGCTGGTGACCCGGGAGCTGGAAAGCTGGGGGCCCTCTGGGCACGGCGGGGTGCCCCTCATCGGCTTTGCCGGCGCGCCCTTTACCCTGGCCAGCTACGCGGTGGAGGGGGAGGGCTCCAAGACCTACAGCCGGGTCAAGGCCTTCATGTATCGGGAGCCGGCGGCCTGGCGGCGCTTGATGAACAAGCTGGTCACCGTCCAGGGGGACTACCTGATCAAGCAGGCCCAGGCCGGCGCCGCCGCCCTGCAGGTCTTTGACTCCTGGGCCGGCCTGGCCTTGAGCAAGCAGGACTACGTGCGCTTCGTCCAGCCGTACAACAAGGCCCTATTCGACATGCTCAAGCGGGCCAGTGTGCCGGTCATCAACTTCAGCACGGGCACGGCCGCCTACCTGGACGAGGTGGCAGCCTGTGGCGGTGATGTGCTGGGCGTGGACTGGCGTATGCCCCTGGACTGGTGCTGGGAGCAGATCGGCCGCAGCCGCCCCATCCAGGGCAACCTGGACCCGGCGGCCCTGCTGGCACCCTGGCGAGAGTTGAAATATCAGATTGACGACCTCCTCGCCCGGGCCCGGGGCGACGGCGCCCAGACAGCGCCCATTGGCCATATTTTCAACCTGGGCCACGGCATCTACCCCAACACCCCCGAGGAGAACGTGCAGCGGTTGGTGGACTATGTGCGGGAGAAAACGGCGGGGAAGTCCAAAGTACGAAGTATGAAGTATGAAGTCCTAAGTCCTAAGCCCTAAGTCTTGTATCAAGTCCTGACTCTGGACTGCGGACTCTGGACTTCATATCAGGTAAACGAACATGCGAGAAAAAGTACACTATCCCATCGGTGTCTTGATCATGGCCTACGGCGGGCCCAACTCCCTGGACGAGATCCCGGGCTACCTGGCGGACATTCGCAACGGCCGGCCCACCTCGCCGGCCGTGCTGGAAGAGATCACCCACAACTACAGCCGCATCGGCGGCAAATCGCCCCTGTTGGAAATCAGTTGCCAGCAGGTGGCCGCGGTGCAGGCCCGGTTGGACCCGGCCCGCTTCCGCTGTTACCTGGGCATGCGCCACTGGGCGCCCTGGATCGAGGAAGTAGTGGGCCAGATGGTGGAGGATGGCATCACCCACGCCATCAGCCTGGTGCTCGCGCCCCACTTCAGCAAGCTGAGCATCGCCAAATACCAGGAAAAGATCGCCGACGGCCTGGCCATGTACCACGGCTCCATCGAATTCCGCCACATCTCCTCTTACCACGACGCCCCCCTCTACATCCAGGCCCTGGCGGATCGGGTGCGGGAGGGTTTATCCCGCTGGCCCGAAGAGGAGCGGGGGACGGTGCACGTGGTCTTCAGCGCCCACAGCCTGCCTACCCGCATCCTCCGCATGGGTGACCCGTACGACAGCCAGCTCCGGGAGACGGCCCGGCTGGTGGCCCAGGCGGCCGGGCTGGACACGCCCGGCGAGCCCCCCCGCTGGTCCTGGAGCTACCAGTCCGCGGGACGCAGCCCGGAGCCCTGGCTGGGGCCGCAACTGGAGGAGCACATCCCGGTCCTGGCCAGCCAGGGCATTCGCAACATCGTCAGCGTGCCGGTGGGCTTTGTAGCCGACCACGTGGAGATCCTGTACGACATCGACGTCCAGGCCCAGGAAGTGGCCCAGGCCCATGGCGTGCGCCTGGAACGGCCGCCGGCCCTCAACACCGACCCCCGCTTCATCCAGACGCTGGTGGACCTGATCCAGGAACAGGCCGCGCCATGGCTGGAAGATTAGGGGATACAGAAAGGTTTGCGACCATGCCATCCATTGCAAAATCCCAGGACCTTTTTGCCCAGGCCCAGCAGGTATTGGTGGGCGGGGTGAACTCCCCGGTGCGGGCCTTCCGGGCGGTGGGCGGCCAGCCCCTCTTCATTGCCCGGGGCGAAGGCGCCTACCTGATCGACGTAGACGGCAACCGCTACATCGACTATGTCCTCTCCTGGGGCCCCCTGATCCTGGGCCATGCCCATCCCCGGGTGGTACAGGCCCTGCAGGAAGCGCTGGTCAACGGCACCAGCTACGGCGCACCCTGTCCCCAGGAAGTGGAGCTGGCCCGCCTGGTCATGGAGCTGATGCCCAACATCGAGATGATCCGTTTCGTCAATTCCGGCACCGAGGCCACCATGAGTGCCCTGCGCCTGGCCCGGGCCTACACCGGCCGCACCAAGATCGTCAAATTCCAGGGAAACTACCACGGCCACGCGGACATGCTCCTGGTACAGGTCGGCTCCGGCGTGGCCACCCTGGGCCTGCCGGATTCACCGGGCGTGCCGCCGGCCACCGTGGCAGACACCCTGACCGCGCCCTACAACGACCTGGGCGCGGTCGAACGCTTGTTCGAATCCTTTTCAGGGCAAATTGCCGCGGTCATCGTGGAGCCAGTGGCCGGCAACATGGGGCTGGTGCCGCCTCTCCCGGGCTTTCTGGAGGGGTTGCGGCGGATCACCGCCGACGACGGCGCCCTGCTCATCTTCGACGAGGTGATGACCGGCTTTCGGGTGCATCCGGGGGGCGCCCAGACCCTCTTCAACATCCAGCCAGACCTGACCACCCTGGGCAAGGTCATCGGTGGGGGGCTGCCTGTGGGTGCCTACGGTGGTCGGCGGGCGATCATGGAGATGGTCGCGCCCCTGGGGCCCATGTACCAGGCCGGGACCCTCTCGGGCAACCCGCTGGCCATGACTGCGGGCATCGAGACCCTGCGTGTCCTGCGGGAGCCTGGCGTGTGGGAGGGGATGGAAGCTGCTGGGGAGCGTTTGGTGGCGGGGCTGGTGGAGGCAGCCCGGGAGGCCGGGGTGCCCATTTCGTGTAGTAGAGTGGGCACCATGTTTGGTCTCTTCTTTGCGGAAGGGCCGGTGGTGGACTGGGAATCGGCCAGGGTGGCGGACACAGCACGCTTTGCGAAATACTTCCAGGGCATGCTGGAGAACGGCGTCTACGTGGCGCCGTCCCAGTTCGAGGCAGGTTTCATCTCCACGGCCCACGGCCAGGCCGAGATCGACGCCACCGTGGTGGCTGCAGCCCGGGCCTTTCAGGCCGCCCGGAATGGATAAGTTCGGGGGGACGGGAGCTAAATTAATGGTCTTCACGGCTCGCCAATCCAGCGTGCCCAGGTGATGCCCTATGGCACGGCGCAGAGCAGACCTGAGGTCACCTCTGCCACCCATAAATGGGGCGCCAGGAGAAATTGTGGATCTTGCATCCAGTGTTGCCAAAAGCGCCGGCCGTACTCCCGATACGGGTAACGTCTGCAGGACGATCTGGGACAAATCTTCCTGGCGGGTGCCCTCCGGGCTCGCCTCTTCCAGGGCCCAATCCAGGAGATCCCGAATGACCTGGCTGATACTTACCCGACGGCCCTGTTCCAGGGAGCGCAAGTGGGCCATGTGACGCAAGCGCCGATACTGCTCCGGGTCCAGGAGTACCTGAGCCCGATGAAACCGTCCCATCATGGCCTCCTATTCGAGATTGGACTTTCCATAGACTACACACCATTATACACACCATACTCCGAGCAACAAGCTCTTGGCTTTTCTTGATTTCCTGGTTTTTCTTGATGGAGGTGGGCATTGCTGGGCTCCCTGATATAGCTTAATTAAAGGGCCATTTTATTGAGCAAAAATACCCCCCCTCGATAACGAGCAAGATTTCGCATAGCATTGCGATGGGGG
>FWPU01008636.1_pt1 | contig 17115 bp, 11 predicted proteins | sample 2228361 | NCBI WGS metagenome assembly FWPU01 (sample SAMEA103939777, study PRJEB20133) | metagenome
CACCCCGACCCCCACCGCAACCCCCACGCCCACGCCCACCCCCACGCCCACGCCGACCGCCACTCCCACCCCAACCCCCACGCCCGCGCCAACCCGGTCGGGCGCGGGGGCCTTCCGTTCCCCCCTCTCCACCCCGGAGCCCTGCCCCGAACAGAAGCCGCTGCCGTCCGCGGCGGGATGCCCGGCCTCGGCGCTCCCCGGCCGACGGGTGGTCGCCTTCTACGGCGTCCCGCAGGGCGGGGGCCTGGGCGTCCTGGGCCGCTACGACATCACAAAGACCCTGAGCCTCCTGAACGATCAGGTCCAGGCCTACCGGGACCTGGACCCCGGCGTGGAGACCGTCCCGGCCTTCCATATGGTCGTCACCATTGCCGACGGGTATGCCGGGGACGACGGGAACTACCGCCACCGGGTGCCCACGGACACCATTCGGCTGTGGATAGACGGCGCGCGGGCGGCGGGGGTGTGGGTCTTCCTGGACCTGCAGATTGGGCGGGCGGACCTGGACGCGGAACTGGACGTTATGGAGCCATTTCTCCGGGAACCGGGCGTCCATCTGGCGGTGGACCCGGAGTTCATCGTCGGCGCCGACCAGGTGCCGGGGGCGGACCTGGGGATGATAGACGGCCCTGCGATCAACCGCATCCAGGCCCGGCTGGACCGTCTCTTGCGGGCGGTGGGGGAACGCAAAATCCTCATCATCCACCAGTTTGACGACCGGATGGTTGCCCGCAAGCACTGCATCCGGGACTATCCGTGCGTGGACCTGGTCTGGGACGCCGATGGCTTCGGCCCGCCAAGGGCCAAAACTGCCGACTACATCCAGTACAGTGGGGAGCCGGGCTTTGAATACGGCGGCATCAAACTCTTCTACGACCACGACACCCCCCTGCTATCCCCCACCGACGTCCTCCGCCTCTCCCCACCCCCGGTGGTGGTGATTTATCAGTGAGTTGCTTTCTGCACAGAGAAGAGAGGTTGGTAGGGGTAGTAAAGCCGCTCCTGCGAACTTCATACCCCGCTCCTTTCCCATGCGGGGCAAACGGCTACACAATCCCCCACAAGCCCCATTTGCACTTTGCATTTATCAGTGATATGATAGTCCTGTAGCATTCCCCCTTGCTCCATTGCTCCTCGTCAGGAGGGCTCAATGAGCAGGAAGTCCTGCCGCCAAAGCCAGGGAACTCGGGGAGTGGAATGGCCCCGCCGATTCTGGTTATGGCTTCGTCGTTTGCTCCAGCGGCTTCGGTGGGCTTACTGGCGCTCCGCATACTCCTGGCCTCTCACAGTGATAGGTCAATTCCTGAGGGCGCTCCTTCTGCTGGGACTATGGTTACTCGTGGGCTCCTGTATTGTTCGGTTTTTGCTTCCTTACCTTCTGCCGGGCGTTCAATTGGCAGATAAAGAAACCATTGCTCTGTTGGGCACCCTGCTCACCGCGCTAATCGGCTTCGGTATTCAGCAGTGGAGAGGGTTAGAAGAAGAAAAGCAGCGCGAGAGTCAGAAGCGAGAAGAGGCGCTTACAGCGATTGATGAACTGACTTCCCTGATCCGCGACAACCCCTCTGAAGGCGCCCGCCGGTATTTGGAGTTCAAAGCGAAAGGGGGAGTATGGCAAAGCGGCCAGGTTCGCGCGAGGTTAGATGAAATATGGGAAAAGAACGCGCCGCGGGAATTGAAAACCGCAGTGGCTTTAATGGAAGGCTCTCCATTGAAGAAGGTGGAAGAGTCGGAGATAAGAGCTCTCCTCTGGGCTTATACCCACCTGGATGATGATTGGCGCTGTCGTGCCGCTGATGTACTCCATCGTGAGGGGGTAAGCACTCCTCAACAGGAAAGATTATGGCTCTCCCTGTTGAGAATCCATCCGACCAGTTCTGCAGATGTTGATTGGGACCGAATGCGCGGCCTCTGGCAATTGGGACTGGAGCGCAATCCATTCGGAGCGGAAAAGGCGGAAGCAGACCCGCTTTTCCTTTTAGAGGTGCGCACTTACCCTTCCTGGTGGAGCAAAGTGACCCCAATTCAATCGGGACTTTTCGTTGCCGAGCATGGTGGTGGCCGAACGACGATGGCACTACTTCTGGCTCACGATCTTCTCCAGAGTAAGGAGGCTTTTCCGGTCTACTGGAAACCCGCTTCAGTAGAGATGTCGCCGAATCATCTGGTCCAAGCAATTGCTCAAGCCCTGGTGAATTACATTGCTCTCCGCCCTTCTGTCTATAATATCCAGCGCCCATTCGGCCAGAACTGCGATCGCACGGCTGCTGAACGGATGCTTTGCGGACCCGCTGGACGCCCTTCGCCGGGCTGGATTACCTGCCGTTGGCGAGGGACAGAGGGTATTGCGGGAGCTGGAATCCTTGCTGGATACTCTCCGTTTTTCCCGTCCGCTCCTGCCGAACGACTATCTTCCGCTACTGAACGATGCCCGTCTGAGCGAGTTCCCTCATACGCTGGTGCTGCTGGATATCCAGCAGGAACCCGGGGAGTCCGCTTTGTGGCACATATTGACCTTGATGGACCCGCTGGCAAGAACAGGCGTCTTTCTGAAAGTCTTCCTCCCCGTTTCTCCGAATACCGAACACTTAGGCGAACGGATTTTATGGTCAGGCGAAGATTTGAAAGAGTTACTCAGCCGGCGTTTTGCGCTGCTCGGGCCAGGGGAGACTCTGGAGGCATGGTGTGAGTTGAAGAAATGGAGAGGGCTACCCCCCGATGACCGCTTGATCGCCGCCGCCCGTGGGAATCCCGCCGCGCTGATTCGCCTGGGCAACCGATTGTTGAGCCGGATCGGCCAGACCGGGCACCGGCTAACTCCCAAGGATGTGCAACTGGTTCTGGAAGAATGAATCCGAAAACCCACTCCCATCATGGAAAAACGGCGGAGCGGGATGGGAATGGCTATCCCGGCTCTCTTGCCTTTGCCTCTCTTCGGGCAGAGGAAGAGCCCTGGCTCTGGAATTGCTTCGTCCCTCCCCCCGGTTTTGAACAAATAGCCCACCCGGACCGATCGGTGGTTCTTTTTGGGGAGCGCGGGAGTGGTAAAACTGCTGTCTCAAGGGCTCTGGAAGTCCTGAACATTCGGGAAACAGGGAAACCGTGGCGGCTTCTGGTTCCGTGGCGGCCCTCGGCCCTGCCGCCGCAGGCGCGCCCAGACCTGGTATGGGTGAGGCATCTGGTTGGAGAAATGCTGGATGCATGCGTCGCTGCGCTGATCCGGCACCTGGCCCGCTTTCCGGAAGATTACACTCTCGCCCCTCCCTGGGCCCAGGCCCGTCTGGTCTGGTTCGTTCGCCGCTTCACGCTGGGCGACCCGGAAGTGCGCTGGGGGCCTTTTGCGGAAGGGCGTGAAAGCGGCGCGGCGTTGATCCGTCAGGTATTGACCGCGCCGGTGCCGGAGATTTTGTACGAGAATGCCTCACCGGAACTGGTTATTGCGGAATTGCTCAGCGCCATCCAGACCATCGGAATGGAGGGTATCTGGGTGCTGACCGATGGGCTGGAGGGCTGGGTGGAGATGGGATTCTCCGAGTTGACCGAGAGCCTTCGTTCATTTCTCTCTACCCTGGACCTGTTCGGGCGGCCCGGCCCGGTCTACAAACTCTGCCTGCCCGCAGAGATGGAGCCCGCCCTGAGCATTGCTGCAGGAGTTGCCCGACGGCGTATAGAAAGTGTGCGATTGCACTGGGATATCCCCGCCCTTCAACAATTGGTGGAACGTCGGCTGGCATTTGCTTTTGGGCGGGATGGTTTTCGCTTAAAAGACCTCTGTGAAGACGCCCCAGAGTTCCTGAAGTGGCTGGAGAAGGCAGGCGGCCTGCTACCGCGAGAATGGCTGGACCAGGTGGCAATGCTGGCTGAATACCACGCGGCGCATCCTCAAGAAATCCCCATCCGCAAAGCGATCTGGAAAGCGCTCCGCCAGCACCGTCCTCCATGAATCCGTCTGGATGAAAAGAGGGGGCGGATCATCGTCGGGGGGCGTGAGGTTCGTCTGGAAGATTTGCCCGCCAAAGCGTACGAGATGCTGTGTTTCCTGTACAGGCGCGGTGGCGAGGTGGTCAGCAGGGCGGAGTTGTATTACCGGGTTTATCACGGCCTGGATCGGGTGCCGTCGCTCACGGAGGACCAGTATGAACCGCCTGCTTCGTACAGAAACCTGATAGATACGAACCTCTGGCGGTTGCGGCAGGCGATAGAACCGGACCCGGAAAACCCGGTCCTGCTGCTTACCCGTCGCGGCTGGGGAATCACCCTGCAGGTACGCTGGTAAGAGAATTGTGAGATAACCATGAGGAAAACAAGGATGTCCGGCACCTGGTTATATGTCAACATTGGGGGTGATCTTCCCTATCACCACTTCGTGCCATTATGAGCCAGCGCCGGCAGGGGGCGGGGAACTGGTTATTACCCTGAGCCTGGCGAAGGAGCTTCTCCGGCAATTCACCGGGCCTCATCTAATGATAGCAGCCCAATGATTGTTCAGAATCTTTCTATTCCCTGCGCCAGCGGCAGGAACTCCGCCCATAAGGACGCAGTGGCGGGCTGGCTGGAATGGGCCGGCTTCCGCTTTGATCCTTTTGCCTTTCTGGACGCCGCGTTAGACCCTCACTTAAGCGAATATCTGGTTGGTCACGAAGTCTTCGCACAGATTTGGGGCGACCATATCTCCTGGGTCTTTGCGCCAGCAGGGGGAGGGAAAACCGCCCTGCGCATCAGTATTAGCCGGGCATGCTGGATCGGCCAGGAGACCAACCGGCCTTTTCCAGTTTCTTATACTCCTCCGTTTTTATCCTTGGGAAAGGCTTCCCCTTCTCTGGATGAGCATCTCAGCGCCCTGGCGCGCGCGGCAGCGATCACCCTCTTCCTCGCCACCGCCTATCGCCCCTACTGGTTCTTCCGGCTGGATGGGCCTGAGCGGCGGGAATTGCGCAACGCCTTCCAGCAGAATCTCCCCGGCCCCCTTCCGTACTATCTGGAGCGTTGTCGTCAGACAGGAAGTGCGGATGCCCTGCGGAGAGTGCTGGATCAGAGTTTCATTTTGAAGGATCCGCCCACTTCTGCCACACTCCAGGAATGGTGCGCCGCGCTGGATGGGCCGCATGAGCCCCTTTCCCCGCTATCCCCAGCGGACCGGTGGCAACAGTTAAAAACTCTGCTGCTGGATATCCTGGAATTCCCTTCCCTTTATATCCTGGCCGACGGCTTTGACGGGGCTCCTGAAACGGCGGAGAACCCTTTCTATGTGGCGGAATGTTTAGCGCCCCTTATCTCCTGTGCCGACAAATGGGCTGAGGAGCGGATATTCCTGAAGGCTTTCCTGCCCTCCGATACCCGAAATGTCCTGGCACAACAGTTTCCCCTGACGGTAACCCCTGACCGAATCTCCATCATGGACTGGTCTCCTGCCCTGCTGGCCGAGGTGATTCGCCGTCGCGTGTATGTGGCTACAGAGGGAACCTTCGGGAGCCTGGATGCCGTTTCCTCCCCCGCGCTGCGGGACGTGGAGACCATTCTGGCGAGGAGGGTGGCGCCTCCCGTACCGCGGGAGATGCTGGTTCTCACCCGCCTGGTGCTGGAGTGCCATATCCGCTTCCATGGAACTACGGGCTTGATTGACGAAAGGGATGTAGAGGCCGCAATTTTCACATTCAACAAACATGGAAGGTCTAAAGGGGAGGAGGTAGTTGCCTCCTCTCCTTGTTTTTGAATAATAACAAGAGATGCCTTCAACCAGGGCTGGAGAGGAGGGCACGTCATGCTGGATACCACCCCACTTAATTACTCGCCGGATAACTTCGTTGACCGGGAACAAGAGTTAGAAGAGTTAGAGCGAATGTCTCGCGCTCTGCTGGAGGGAAGCAATGGTCATGGAGTACTCATATTCACCGGGGAGCGCGGCGTTGGGAAGACCTGGCTGCGCTCCCACTGGCATGAACTACTCCGAAGGCAGCAAGCGCCATTGCTCTGGATAGACCTGAAAGAATACAGGGGAAAAGACCCTAACTGGGCTGTGGCGGATATCATACGCAAAGTAAGCGTCGCCACAGGAGGTCCTGAGAAACGTTTGGGGGCGGACCTTGCGGAGATGAGCCGCAACCTCTTTGCCCATCTCCGGAAAACGTTGTCTGGGAAAAAAGGGCTGATTCTGTTCATTGACCATGTCTACGAATCCGAATGGGCACTGCTACCGCCCCTGGAGGATTATCTTCTGGCACCGCTATCACTGGAACCACGAGTGCTGATCGTGCTGGCAGGACGGGGCAGGTTGTACCCCTGGAAAACCCCGGAGTTGGGGATCAAGGCTCGTATGATGGAAATCAAACCATTCCCTGAACCATATATTACGGCCCAGCAACTGGAACGCCAGGTTCCTCGCGCTGCTCGCGATGCACCGGAAATCCATAACATTACAGGAGGCAACCCTCTGGCGAATTACTTCCTGGCCATTCACGGGGTGGATGTCGGATTAGGTCAGGCTCTGGAAGGTTTGCTGGTTACCGTGCCGGAAGAACATCGCCGAAGGGCGCGCGAATATGTGGAGGCTCTATGTGTCCTCCGGGATTTTGACGAAGAGCGCATCCCGCCCATGCTGGCCGTTTACTATGATAACCCGTCCTACCGGGATTGGACATATGCCCAGGCGCGACAGGTGCGGGAAGAACTGATCCGATGGGCTCTGGCCCACTGGGATGCAGAGCGACGAGCTTATGTGCTGGATAGGATTATCCGGGACCTGGCGGAACGTTTCCTGCGCCAACAGCGGCCGGATAAATGGAAGGCGCTTCAGGAAGCTGCTTTGAATCTGTATACCGGTTGGGTTCGGGAATACCCCCGTACCCGGGAACGGTGGCAACAGGAGGCTGACCATCACCAGCAACAGCTGCAATTACAACAGTAGAGAGGAGGGGGCCGTGAGCCAGGTATCTATTGTTTCATATGAAGAACAATATCTCAGCCCGATCGCCACGGCAGAGTTGGTAGGGCGGCGGAAAGAGTTGAAACAGATCCGCCAGGCCATTCAGGACCCTTCGCGGCGATCCGTCATCATCCACATCAGCGGCTACGGGGGTGTTGGCAAGACCCGATTGCTCCAGCATGTTCTGCAGAAGCCCCCCCGAGGGCTTCCCCTGCGGGTGGCTTGCCGGCCGATAGATATGTATCATTCGTACAATCAGACCGTGGAGGGATTTATTCACGCCCTGCAGGAAGTGCTGGCACCGCGCGGAAGAGGTTTTGAAAATTATCGGGCCGCACGAGACCGTCTGGCGAAAGCCCTGGGCACCGCCGAGTGGCAGCAGATGCGGGACCAGATGATCAGAGCGTTTATCCAGGACCTCCGATCTCTGTCCCAAACACGACGCATCGTCATCGCCATAGACACAGTGGAAAGGCTGTTCCCCGGGGAGGACCCGGTTGCCCAGCAACTGGGCATCCCCACCCGCCGCTCGCTGCTCTATGAATGGCTGTTGCGCGAATTTATCCCACAAATAGACAATATGGTGGTAATCCTGGCGGGCCGGCCGGTGGCGGGGATAGCAGAGAAAGAACTCCAGCAGGCCGGTTCTTATATACCGATTGTCCTTTCGGGTCTGACGGAGAGCGAATCTCTGGAATACTTTGAGGCATTGATCCGGGTGTTAAAGGATACCAGAGAGCCACGCGATGCATTCGTGGCAGAACACATTGAGCGGTGGGATAAGGATTTCCGCAGGACGGTCTTTCACAGCCTTCGGGACGATGACGGAACTATCCGTCCCATCCTCCTGGCGCTGGCCATTGACTATCTGGCGATCAGCGGGCGTCCTTTTCCGCTGGCGCCATCCCTGAGTGATGCCCGGAGGGAAAAAATTCGCCAAGAACTCTTGCAGGGCGTAGAAAGGGTAATTGCAGAAACACTGGTCCCATTGGGAGAAATCATCCATACAATGCGGTGGCTGCAAAAAGGAGCAGATGATAGTTTGCTGGCGCAAATTACCGGAATGAGCAAAGAAGAAATTGCCGATGCTTGCCAACACGCGCAGCGCCTTTCCTTCGTCAAAACCCGACCGGCGGATCAGCGACTGTTCCTTCATGACGAGATGTACGCCCTGTTACGGGATCCCCGTGAGGCGATCCCGGAAGGGGTTTTCAAGCCCCTGCAGGGTTACTATAGAAAGCAAATTGACGCGCTTCGGGAGGAGATCGCCGGATTATTTGACCGCTCCGAGGAGATTCCGCCGGAAGACCTTGCCCTCGCTGCCCATCGCTTGCGGGATGCCCTAACAGAGGACCTCTACTACGAATTGCGCCGGAATGCCCGTCGCGGTTTTGAAAAATATTTCCGGTACGCCGAGGAGGCCCTGGCACTGGGAGATAGTATTCTGGATATGCAACTGGCGGCGGAAATGCGCGACTTCTGGAGAGAGTATGACCCGGGCGGCCAGGCTGGGGCAATAGATCAACTTACCCATGCGGAAGTTCAGGCAGATAGTGCCCTGCGCTGGGTCAGGAGGCTGATCGGCGACGGCAAATACCCGGAGGCCCTGGAGGTCATCCAGCGGTTGCGCGGCCCACAGGTGGATTTGCTCAAAGGAGGTGGGGCGCTGGCCCAGGCCGAACTGGACATTGCAGAGGCCCTGCTACGCATCCTGCAGGGCAATTTATCGGCCGGAGAGACGCTGCTCCGCCGGACAGAAGAGGTTTTAAGCACACTCTCTGCTCCTCCAGCGCCCACTTTACGGGTTAGGGCACTGCGAGGGCAGTTGTATAACCATCTGGGGTATCTCCGACGAGTTCAGGGACAATTCATCGCCGCGGGGGAAATGTACTGGAAGGCTCTACCCTACTGGCGGGAGACAAAAATAGAGGCGGAGCACGCCAACACACTTACCAACCTGGCCTTTGTCCTGGCCCTGCGAGGTGAGTTTACACCGGCCCGTCTGCACGCTATGGATGCTTTGCACCTGCGAGCCCGGCAGGGCGTCCCCAGCCGGGTAGCGCTAACTATGAACACTCTGGCGGGGATAGAAATTTTTGCCGGTCAGTTCAGAGAGGCCGAGAACTACGGCTCGCGGGCACTCCAGCTTGCCCAGCGCCATGATTTCCATCGGGGCGAGGGATTGGCCCATTTATCCCTGGCCGCCTGTTACCGCTTTATGAGCGAGCCGCCCCATACTGTACTGCCTCGGGAGCGGGAACGTCTGCTGAACGAGTCCCTGCGCCACAGTCAGGCTGCAAAAGAAATCTTTTCCAGTAAAGTGGAAGAACCCGAACGCCTTGCCACCGCTCATTACGAGTACGGAATCACCCATCGGGAATTCTGTCGCTTTCAACTGGCCGATGTGGCCTCCTATGCGAAGAGCGCCGAAGAGGCCCTGAGAGCAGCGATGGAAATCGCCAGCAACAATTCTCTCTGGGCCCTCTACCTGGATGCGGCGATGGGGTTAGCCTGGCTGTACCACTACATCGCCGCCAATGACCAACTGGAGGAACATCTCCGCGAAGTTGAGAAAGAAGTTCAGAACAGATTCCCTGATTATCGGATCACTCCGGCTCAATTCCCGACGGTAAAAGAGGACACCATCCTGGGCATCTTCCAGCAACTGGCCCGTATGCACGTCCTGCGGGGAGTCCGCGCGATGGAGGCTTACCGCCGGTCCTCCAAACAGCCTCCATATGACCAGTTAAAAAACGCCACCAGGGAGTTCGCTCTGGCCCTGGAATACGACTATCTGGTAGCGGACGACTTCCGGGATTTGCGCCGAGCATTGGCACTGATCCATGAGCAGTTAAAGGGACTAAACGTCCAGGAAATCGGAGCGGTCTACGACACGATTGTCGAAATGAACGAAAAGTTTCAATCCAATCAATGCAAGGAAAGGCCGCAAGACTGGCATCTGTGGAAGGTGTTGGAGCAGTTTTTAGGCCCGTACGACTCTTATTATTCCCAGTAACGAATAACTGAACGATTGCAGGGGAGCCGACCATCCTTTCACCAACTCAGGAGTGCGAAAATGAACCAGGCTCCGTGTATCCTCTGGGCTCCTTCTGAACTCGCAGAACAGGATTGCGCCTGCGCGCCGGATGTTCCCCGGATCGTTGTCTCAATGAGCGCACCGACGGAAACAGACTGTGCCTGCCCGACTTCCGGACCGGAGGTGGCGGCTGCTCCCCCCAGCACGCTCTGGACTCTTCCCCCCTCCCTCTACCGCGCGCCGCTTCCGGGCGGTTACGAACTGGCCTTCAACCCCCTTGCCCCTTCCGGCGTGGCCGTCCTGAACGGGCCCGCGGCGCGACTCCTGGACTCCTACACCACTCCTGCTCCCCTGGCCGATCCCCCTGCCCAACAACTGGCCGCCCTGGGCCTCCTGGATTCCATACACCCTATGCCCCACGCAATACGCAATACGTTTTACGCTTTACGTTTTACCCTCTGGCTCCACCTCACCACCCGCTGCAACTTCCGCTGCGCCTACTGCTACGCCCCCCGGGGCCAGGAGGACATGTCCCCTGAGGTCGGGCGGGCGGCGGTGGAGGGGGCCATCCGCTCTGCCATGGCCACCGGTGCCGGCGCCCTCAAAATCAAGTACGGCGGCGGGGAGCCCACCCTGAACCTCCGCACCCTGCGCGCGGCTCACGAGCACGCCCGCCGGCGCGCGGCGGAGGCCGGCCTGGAACTGCAGGAGGTCCTGCTTACCAACGGCAGCACCCTGACCCCCGCCCTGCTCCGCTGGCTCCGGGATGAACACATCCGCCTCTCCATCTCCATAGATGGCATGGACAGCGCCCATAACCAGCAGCGGCCCTCCGCGGATGGCCATCCCACCTCCGCATCCGTCGCCGCGGCGGTGGATATGGCCCTGGCGCTGGGCCTGCGCCCGCACCTGTCGGTTACCATCACCGCGCGCAACGTGGACGGCCTGGCCGACATCGTGGCCTTCGCCCTGGAGCGGGGGCTTCCCTTCAACCTGAACTTCGTCCGCCCTCTCCCGGGCCAGCCCGACTTCCTCCCCGACCCGGAGCGCCTGATCGCTGGACTACAATCCGCCCTGGCAATCCGCAATCTGCAATCTGCAATCTGCAATCTGCAATCTGCAATCTGCAATCTGCAATTTGCTGGATCGCTGCGACCTGAGCGGACCCCATCGCTACCCCTGCGGGGCAGGCCACACCTACATGGTTGTGGACCCCCAGGGGCGGGTAGCCCGATGCCATATGGAACTGGCGCGGACGGTGGGCACCGTGTGGGACCCGGACCCGATGGCGAAGGTCCGCTTCGCGGAGGATGGTTTCCGCAATCCACCGGTGGAGGAGAAGGAGAACTGCCGGGAATGCCTCTGGCGGTACGTCTGTGCGGGAGGGTGCCCCCTCACCGCCCGCCAAACAGCCGGACGGGAGGACCGCCCATCCCCCTACTGCGCCGTCTACCGGGCTATTCTGCCGGAACTGGTCCGCCTGGAGGGGCTGCGAGTGCTCTGGCAGAATGCAGGCAACTGCCCCGGGAGCCCGCCATTGTAGTGCAAGCGATGCCGCGCCCAGGCATGGAGAAGGGGGAGACAGCCACCCTGCTGCTCCCCCTTCTCCTTTTGCCCTGAACGGGAACTCCAACACCTCTCCGGACGTCTTAATAGTGAACCGATCACTAAGGAGGAGAAATAATGCGACCCAAATTCTGGCTGATTGCTCTGATCGCTCTGACCCTGTTTGCGCTGGCTTCCTGCGGGCAGGCGGGGGCCGTCCCCACCCTGGCCGGTGGTGAACCGGCGCGCTCCCTGGGAGGGGGTGGAGTGGTCTACTCGTCGGGCGGGACCATTACCGAAGGGCTGGTCGCCACCGGTACCGGAACGGTCAGCGCCGAACCGGAGATCGCCCAGATTACCTTCGGGGTGGACCTGCGCGGGGATAACCCGGCCACTCTGGTGGACGAGGCGGCCCAGAAAATCAACCGCGCCATCCAGGCGGTTCAGGAACTGGGCGTGGCAGAGAAAGACATCCAGACCACCAGTTACAGCGTCTGGGTGGAGACCATCTACGACCCCCAGACCGGCCAGCCCACCGGACAGGTGGTCTATCACGTCTCCCATTTCGTGACCGCGACGCTGCGGGATCTGATCAAGACCGGGAAGTTGCTGGCCGCCGTGGTGGAGGCTGGAGCGAACTCCATCTCCGGCGTCAACTTCACCGTGGAGAACCCCGACGCGCTGGTACAGCAGGCGCGGCAGAAGGCACTGGAGAACGCCAAGGCTCAGGCACAGCAGATGGCGCAGGTCCTGGGTATCTCTCTGGGCAAGCCCATTCTGGTATCGGAAGGCAGTGCCTATCCGGTGGCTTCCGTTGCGCGGATGGATATGGGGATGGGCGGTGGCGGCGTGGCCGCGCCCTCCATTACGCCCGGCGCCTTCACGGTCAGCGTCAGCGTTCAGGTGGTCTACGAAATCCGGTAGGCGTCCCTTTGCCTTTTCGGCAAACGGGGGTAGAATCGGGTTTTGCGGCAGGGATGCCCCTTGCTGCAAAACCCGTTTTTTGTGTATGTGACCCGTGCAATCCCAGTTCCCGAACGACCGAAAAACGCGTCTCTGGTCCCTCGCCGCGCTGCTGGCGACCCTCCTCCTGGCCGTCGCCGCCCGGCTGGCACAGTATCTGAGCAACCGTTCCCTCTGGCTGGATGAGGCGTATCTGGTGCTGAACATCCTGCAGCGGGATTTCGGGGGCCTGCTGCGCCCGCTGGATAACCACCAGATCGCGCCACCCCTCTTCCTCTGGGCAGTCAAACTGGCCGTCTCCCTCTGGGGAGATGGCGAAATGGTCCTGCGACTGGTGCCCCTGGTGGGGAGCGTCCTCTCCCTGCCCCTGATCTACCGGGTCGCCCGGCGGGTTGCGGGCTCCACCGGCGCCTGGATCGCCACCGCGATGCTGGGCTGGTCGCAACCGCTCATCTACTACGCCTCCGAAGTGAAGCCGTACGCCACCGACGCGCTGGCCGCGCTTGCCGCTTTTGCGCTGGCCCTGCCGCTTATAGAGGGGCCCCATGCCCCCCGACCGTCGTACCGGCGACTCATCCTCACCGGCCTTCTGGGCGCGCTGCTCCCCTGGTTTTCATACCCTTCTGCTTTCATCCTGGGGGGCCTGGGCGCGGCAATGCTGATCGGGCCCCTTTTCCGGCGTCAGTTCCGCCTCGCCCTGCGCATGAGCGTTCCGCTCATTATCTGGGGAGCAGGCCTGCTGGCACTGTACCGGGTCGTCCTTCGGATCGGCCTGCGAGACGAATTCCTGCGCATCTTCTGGAGCGATTTCTTCGCCCCCTTCCCGCTCCGTTCGCTGACCGACCTCTACTGGTACCTCCAGGCGTGGTTTGACTTTCTGGTCTTCGCCGGCGGGTTGCCGTTCTACGGCCTGGCGACCTTCGCCTGGCTTGTCGGGGGGATCGTCCTCTGGCGGTCTGGCCGTCGTCCGCTGGCCCTGGGCCTTCTCCTCCCGCTAATCGGGGCGACCGTCGCTTCTATGCTGAAACTCTACCCCCTCTACATTCGGGTCATGCTCTTCGCCGTGCCCCCGGTGTTCCTGCTGATCGCCTGCGGGGCGGAGGCCGTCTACCGAATCCTTTCCGCCCACTCCCGCCTGATCGGCGCGCTGTGGGTGGGACTTTTGCTCCTCCACCCGTTCTACCGTTCCCTGACCGTTCTCCATACTCCCTGGACGAACGAGGAGGTGCGCCCGGCAATTCAGTACATCCGGGATCACTGGCAGGAGGGCGATCGGATATACGTGTACCACGGCGCGGTGCCGGTCTTCGCTTACTACGCGCACCGTTTTGGCCTGGACGACCCGAACCTCTATCGGGTGGGACGGGTCTCCAACGGAGATTTCGCTGTCCTTCAGGAAGATATAGACCGCCTGCCCCGCGGGCGCGTGTGGTTTCTCTTCTCCCACATCTACACATTCCACGGCCTCAGCGAACAGGTTTTCCTGCTTTCCCAACTGGACCGGCAGGGGATACGGCTGGACGGGTGGGAGACCCAGGGGGCGGCGGTCTTTCTGTATGAACTGCCATAAAAAGACCCGACCGGTCCTTCAGGGACCGGTCGGGTCGCAGGATGGGCGGTTGGAGGGTTAGAAGGACGAAGAACCGGGAGTGGTGGACGGGGTCGGTGTGGAGGGGGAGGTACCCCATCGGGGGCATCCGCCCCGGCCCCAGCCGAAGCCGCGGCCGAAGCCGAACCCCCGTCCCATCGGGAGATACCCCTTCTCCAGCCCCTCCAGGAGCCAGTCGGCCTGCTCCTGCGTGATCCGCCCGTCCTGAACGGCCTGCTGGATGGCGTCTTTCATCTCCTGGACCCGCGCGGCATTCATCGCGTCGTACACTTTCTGGATGTCCACGCCCCGGGCTTCGGCGATTTCCTCCAGAGTCTTGCCCGAGTGCAGTTCGGAAAAGAGTTGCTCGGGGGTCAACCCCAGCGCCTCCGCGGCAGCGTCAAACACGGCCCAGGAGCCCCCGAAGCCGCGGCCCAGGCCGAACCATCGTCCCCAGCCCCGCCCGGGGCCCAGACCGGCCTGTGCGTCCGGGGTGGGAGTGGGGGGCGTATTCCCCTGGGCAAAGACGGGAGCGACAACCAGCAGGCCCACCAACCCCAGCAGCAATCCGATACCCAGTATTCCCACAGTCGTTCTGCGCACTGTACACCTCCTGAAAACGGGCTCAATCGGCCTCTGCCGATCGGCGATAATATCCTACCTGGAAAGTGTGAAGAAATTGCGAAGACCGCGTGAATCTCCTGTGAATTTCTGCTACTGTTCGCTCAGAGACACAATTTCCAGCACATCCACTTCCATCCACTGGCAGTCCGGGACCTCCAGCAATCCCCAGGCGATGCGCCCCCACGGGGTGGCGATCATATACTGATTGTCCATCCACATCACAAACCCCAGTGGCCCCTGGGGAGACGGGGCATCTCGTAAGACAATTTCCCCGTCCACCGCAAAACAGGATTCCCGTTCTCCCCAGGCCAGGACGTAGGTGTGCCACTCCGTCATCTCCACCGGCACCGGCGCCTCCCGGATGCGTAACGCCCGCTGGATGGAAGGCCAGAGACGCCGGTACACGGCGCGCAAATTCATCAGGGGGATGGCTACCGGCGCCAGCAGCGCCCATGGGAGGGCTCCCGGACGCTGGGCATTTATCGTTGCCACCTTCCATCCCTGGCCCGGCGTCTCCAGGTCCAGTTTCATCTCCGAAGGAGGCGAGGCGTAGAAAAACCAGACGGCGCGCGGCAGGGCCGGAAGACGGGCACCGGTCATCAGGAAGGGATCATTCCAGAAGCCAAAGCCAGCGGTTCCCCGCAGGACTCCGGTCGGGTGGGAGAAACGGGCCCGCACGGTTATCCGCAATGGAGGCCACCAGGGGAAACGGCGCCGGGGCAGGCCCCGGTAATCGTCTATCTGCGCATCCGAATAAGCGGCTGCCGGGGCGTTCGTCAGAACAAAACGGAGAACCGGACCCGATCGTTCTACCGACCCCGCGCCCACCATGTACATCCACTCCGGGGGGATGGGAGTTTCCGGGAAAACGACCGCTTTCATCTTGCTTCCTTTTCCAGACGTGTTATAATTCAGCCGGTCACAGATGGAGGAGAATATGGCCAGACGGATTCCAGCACGCAGGAGAACGGGTCGCCAGGGAGTGGCGTATGTTATCGCCATCGCCGTCCTCTTTGTAGTTGTTGCCTTGGGGATCGGCTACGTTTTCTACCAGCAGGTCAAAGCATGGGTGGCGGAATCGGACCTTTTGCCTGCCCCCAACCAGACATCGGGCAACAGTGGGATAAAATGGCAGCCCGGAGACCCGATCCCGACCTGGGAGGGGAAGGAACGGGTCAACATCCTGGTGATGGGCATTGACGCCCGGCCCGGCGAGGAGGGTCCCTGGCGCACCGACTCCATGATCGTGCTGACGGTGGACCCGGTGACGAAATCGGCCGGGATGCTCTCCATCCCGCGCGACCTCTGGGTGCCCATCCCCGGTTACGGAGAGGGGCGTATCAATACGGCCAATTATCTGGGCGACGCCTACGACTATCCCGGCGGCGGCCCGGCCCTGGCCGCGCGCACTGTCCAGTACAACCTGGGTATCCCCATCCACCACTACGTGCGGGTGGACTTCGGCGCCTTTGTTCAACTGGTGGACCTCATCGGCGGGATTGACATCTATGTCCCGCAGGAGATCAACGATCCCCTCTATCCCGGCCCCAACTACGATTACGACCCGCTCTATATCCCGGCCGGATGGGTCCATATGAATGGGGAACTGGCTCTCAAATATGCCCGCACCCGTCACACCGGCAAGGGGGATTTTGACCGCGCTGCCCGCCAGCAGCAGGTCCTGCTGGCGGTCCTGGATAAGGTCACCCGGCTGAATCTCCTCCCCCAGTTGCTTCCCCAGGTCCCCAAAATATGGGAGACCGTCCGCGATTCGGTGGTGATGGACCCCAACCTGTCGCTGGATAAAATCGTCCGGCTGGCCCATCTGGCGACGCAAATTCCTCATGAGAACATCCGCAACGCGGTGATAGATGAGACCTGCACCGAGATGTGGACCACCCCCGACGGTCAGCATGTGCTGGTGCCCGTACGGGATCGCATCCGGGAAGTGCGGGACTACGTGTTTATGGTACCGGCGGCTACACCGAAGGCGGAGGAACCGGCCACCCGCATTGCAATGGAGGCCGCGATCGTCCATGTTCAGAACGGCACCACAACTCCGGGTCTGGCCCAAAAGACCGCCGAGTATCTCCAGGCGCAGGGAATTCGGGTGGGGGATTACGGTAATGCGGACCGGCAGGACTACGCTAATTCTATGATCCTCATCTACACTGGCAAGCGGTTCACTGCCGAGACAATCGCCCGACTCCTCGGTTTGCCCGCGACGGCCCTCGTAGAGACGGCAGCCACGCAGAGCGGGGTGGACATCACGGTCATCCTGGGGGCGGACTATCAGTTACCGGCCCCATAGGAGTAGGGCAACTCCGCAGGAGTTGCCCTACTACGTAACTATATTGACAATGGCAAATTTTAAGTTATAAATGCAATATGGCGGCCATATCCCCCAGAAAGGCCATCAGAACGGTGGACGCCGGA
>FWPU01008637.1_pt1 | contig 17113 bp, 14 predicted proteins | sample 2228361 | NCBI WGS metagenome assembly FWPU01 (sample SAMEA103939777, study PRJEB20133) | metagenome
GTCGAAGATCGCGGGCCTCGGCTACCAGGTCAGAGTTTTCAAGGTGACCAAGGGGAATTGCTACGAAATCTACGGGCGAGACAAGGCGGGCAAACGGATCGAGATCTATTTCAATCCGGTGACCGGCAGCGTGGTGAAAGAGCACAGAAGCTGACTTCGACCAAGGTCGAAGCCGCCGCGCGCAGCGCGTCATAACAGGTTCGATCCATGCTCAGGCGCCTCGGGCTGCGACAAAGAGTCATCGGGTTGTTTGTCGGCGGTGCCCTGGTGATGGTGGGTATTGTCGGCCTCAACCTGAATGAGTTGGCGGATCTGCAGCGTTACGCCGAGGAGGAGCGGGAAGCCGAGCAGCGGAGCGACGCGATACACGCAGTGGTATTGATCGCGTTGCAGACGGCGACGACGTTTTCCTCGTTGGTGTTCGATCTGACGCCCGACGAGCAGAGGATAGTGCTCGCCAAGGGCGAAGCGACGCTCGCCGAGCTTGAGGCGAGGCGGGAACTCGTCGATCCGATGATCGGCCGGTTTATTACCACGGACGAGCGCCAGTCGCTGTACGACACGGTCAGCGAGATCCGCCGCTCCTGGGAGGAGATCAAGAACGACATCGCGCAGGGCGGGACCGACGTATTCAAGTTCCATCTGTTTTCGGTCGTCCAGCACGCCGAACGCGTGCGGGACATCATCGGCCGGGCGGACGAAGGTGCCAAGGCAAGCGCAAAGGAGGCGGCCGCAGTGCTCAATCGTAACGCCCATCGCGCGCGCCGTACGATTTTGACCACGCTCATGGCGGGACTGGCGATGTTGCTCGCCGTGGGATGGGCGGTGCTGCACTACGGCGTGCGGCAGCCAATCGGCGAGGTGATCGCGGCGGTCTCGCGCATTGCGGCCGGGGACGTGAACACCCCGGTGCCCAAATCAAATCATGTCGATGAGATCGGCTCGATCATGACGGCGCTCGAAAGCCTGCGGCAACAGGCAAGCGAACGGCGAAAACTTGCGGCGGAACGTCTGCGCGATGCGGCTGAACGCGATGCCCGCAGGGAGCGACTCGAGGCGATCCTCGGGGAGTTTCGCGCCGCAGTCGTTGCCGCGTTGAGCGAAGGCGCGCAGGCGGTGCAGGCCATGCGACAGGCTACGGAGGGTCTGGCCGCTGCCGCCGCGGATACCCAAGCCGGGGCGACGCGGGCGACCGAAGTTTCGCACGAAGTGTCTGCCAATGTCGCCAACGTCGCGGCCGCCACCAAAGAGCTGAACGTGTCGATTGAAACCATGGCTCACTCGGTCAAACAGGCTGAAATCGCCATCGGAGAGGCGGCGCAGCGCGCAAGTGCCACATCGCACACGATCGACGGGCTTTCGGAGACGGCGCAAACCATCGGCGACGTGGCGGCATTCATCGAGTCGGTCGCGAGTCAGACCAACCTGCTGGCCCTCAATGCCACCATCGAGGCGGCGCGCGCCGGCGCGGCGGGAAGGGGCTTTGCGGTCGTCGCGGCGGAGGTGAAGTCGCTGGCGGCGCAGACCGCAGCCGCTACCGAAAACATCAATGCGCGCATTGCGGAGATGCGCCGGCGCACCGAGCAAGCGGTCAACGCGATTCAAACCATCGTGCAGACCAACGACCAGGCGGCAAACCACGCGGCAACGATTTCGGCGGCAGTGGCCAGCCAGACCGAAGCCACGACGATGATTTCCAGAAATCTGCAGGACGCCGCAGGCTGGACCGCGGGCCTTTCCCGGGTGGTCGAGGAACTGGCCTCCGCCGTGCAGCGCACCAAAAGCGCGGCGGAGCAGGTCAGCATCGCCTCGGGCGCCTCGGCTGCGGCGGCCGACAAATTTGACCGGCTGGTGGACGTGTTCCTCGCACGCGTGAAGGCGGCCTAGCGAGCACACGGGTTGGCCTCAGCGCTCCGGTGACCACCCGGCAGGCGCCAGCTCGAGGTGCCGGAATTCAAAACCCGGCGCTACGGTGCAGCCACACAGCGTCCAATCGCCGAGGCTTTCGGCCATCTGCCAACTGCCGGCCGGCACCACCGCTTGGGGCTCGGCGCCTGATGTCAGGTCTGCCCCGAGCAGCAGGGTTTTGGTCGCGCCGTCGCCGGCCATGCAGAGGCGAAGCGGCGCGCCAGCATACCAGTGCCAAAGCTCGGCGGCGTCGATGCGGTGCCAGTGCGACCGCTCGCCGCGCCGCAGCAAGAAATAGATGGCCGTCGAAGCCGCCCGGCCGTCCGGCAGCGTGCGCGGATCGCGAAAGGTTTCGCGGAAATGACCGCCCTCGGGATGCGGACTGAGCGAAAGCCGGCGGATCACTTCGTCGGCGGATAGCAATGGACGCCTCCGTTGAAGTCCTCGATACGATAGCGATCGGGCGCGTCGGCAGACAGATAATTGGGGCCGATGGGCGATTTGCCGTGGCCGCCGGGAATGTCGAGCACATAGGTGGGCTGGCAGAGGCCGGAGACGCGGCCGCGCAGGTGACGCATCAGTCCTTGCCCGTGCTCGATCGTGGTGCGGAGGTGCGCAGTGCCCGGCGCAAGATCGGCGTGGTGGAGGTAGTAGGGCTTGATCCGGCAGGCGACGAAGGCGCGCATCAGTTCGGCGAGCGTCTGCGGGTCGTCGTTGACCCCGCGCAGCAGCACGGACTGGCTGAGCATGGGAATGCCGGCGTCGACGATGCGGCCGCAGGCGGCGCGCGCGGCGGCGGTGAGCTCGCGCGGATGGTTGGCGTGCAGCACAACGTAGGTTGCCTTGCCGGGCGCCTTAATGGCGCGCACCAGCCCCGGCGTGATGCGGGCGGGATCGGCCACCGGCATGCGGGTGTGCACGCGGAGCACGGCGAGGTGCGGAATTGCGGCGAGACGCGCGACGACCTGTTTGAGACGGCGCGGCGAGAGGATGAGCGGGTCACCGCCGGTCAGGATCACTTCCCAGATCTCCGGATGCGCAGCGATATAGGCGAGGGCGCGCTCGAGCGCTTCCCGGTCAAGGCCAGGGGCCGAGGGGCCGATCATCTCGCGGCGAAAGCAGAAGCGGCAGTAGACCGCGCACAAATTTGTCAGCTTGAGGAGCACGCGGTCAGGGTAGCGATGAACGATTCCCTCGACCGGGCTATGCGCGAAGTCGCCGATGGGGTCCGCATTCTCGCCCGGCTGGCGGCGGCCTTCCGCCGCATTGGGCACGAACTGACGTGCAATGGGATCGCGGGGATCGCCGAGATCGATCAACTCGGCGATCGCCGGGGTGACGGCAATCGGATAGCGCTTGGCGACCTCCTCAAGCGCTCGAGGCGGGTGCGAGGGCACGAGCCCGGCGTCGATGAGGGTGGACAAGTGGCGCAAGGTTTTGCTGCTGGCATTCATCGCGTCGGCACCTCGTATGGTTCAACAATGTCCCGGTGGGCGCCGGATCGGGGCACCCGGCGCCTAGGGGTCGCAGGATCGCCTTGTAGCGCGCATTGTGCGCGCGTTAAACGCTCGCGCCTCGATTCCGCAAAATGTGCCGACCTGAAACCCGCAAAAAGCGTCCTCTGCGACTTCCGCTTCGCAGAATCGGCGCCGGCCTCAGTTGCTAAAGCCGATGGCTTTGACCATCGTGGCCCAGCGCCGAACGTCGTCGGCGAAATATTTGTTGGTCCCCGGCACGTCAAATACCACCGGATCGAAGCCGGCCTTCGCCAACCGATCAAGCGAGTCCGGCTCCTTCATCGCCGCATTGATTTCCGCATTCAGCTTGGCCACGACGGCATCCGGCGTCTTGGCAGGGGCGAACACGCCGACCCAGGAGCCCGAATAAATATTGGGATATCCCATCTCGGCATAGGTCGGCACGTCCGGGATCGCCGGGTTACGTTTCGGGGCGGCGACGCCGAGACCGCGCAACGCGCCGCTCCTGATGTGCGGGGTCACCGGCGGCAGCGTAAGCACGATCGCGTCGACGTGTCCGCCGAGCACCGCGGTAATCGCCGGTGCTCCGCCCTGGAACGGCACCTGCACGTATTTCACCTTGGTCACCTCGCGGAAAAAATATTCAGCGCCGATGTACGGGCCGGTGCCGACGCCGGCACTACCGTAGGTGAAACTCTTCTCCTTGGCGTTGGCGATGAACTGCTTGAGGTCCTGGGCGGGATTCTTCGAATTGACGGCGATCACGTCCGGGCTGAAGGCGACGATGGCGACAGGCCGGAGGTCGCTCGTTTCGAAGCCCTTGTTCTTTGATGCTGTGGCGTTGACGGCGAGCGCCGAGGTGGTCACCAGCAGCGTGTAACCGTCCGGCGCCGCGCCCGCCACCACCTTGGCTGCCAGATTTCCGCCGGCGCCGCCGCGATTTTCCACCACGAAGCTTTGCTTAAGCCGGTCCGAAAGCTTGGTCGCGACAAGCCGGCCGATGATGTCGGCAAGTCCGCCGGCGGGGAAGGCGACGATCACGGTGACGTTCTGCGCGGGGTAAGTCTGCGCGGAGGCCGATGATGCGGCGGTGACGGCGGTCAGAACGGCGCAAGTGAGCGCAAGGTGTGAAACGCGAAGACTGAGCATGGAGTATCCTTTCGTCTTTCACCGGCTTCGCACCGCGGATTTGCGGCGGTCGGAAGCGCCTCCACGGGCGAGCCTAGTGCGGGGTGCTTGCGATGGTCAATCGGGCGCTCATGGCTCCGGGTCGACCACGGGCACCCAGAGTACCTGGTCGATCCGGCGCGCTCCGGTTGCAAGCATCACCAGGCGATCGAAACCTAGCGCAATGCCGCTGGCCGGCGGCATGGCGGCAAGCGCCGCAATGAAATCCTCGTCGAGAGGATAGCGCACGCTGTAGCGGCGCTCCTTCTCACGCATCGCCGCTTCAAAGCGCCGACGTTGCTCGATCGGGTCGGTAAGCTCCCCATAGCCGTTGGCAAGCTCAATCCCGCAGGCATAAAGCTCGAAGCGTTGGGCAACGCGAGGATCGGAAGCGAGGCGGGCGAGCGTCGCTTCGGGCATCGGATATTCGCAGAGTATTGTCGGCACGCCGACGCCGAGCTGCGGCTCGATCCGCTCGACCAGGACGCGGCTGAAAATATCCGACCAGGTGTCGTCATCGGCAAGCCGAAGGCCGGCGGAGCGCGCTGCGGCGACGAATTTGTCGCGGTCGGGTTGTCCGGACGGCAGGGTGGCGAGCAGGTCGATGCCGGCAAAACGCGAGAAAGCCTCGGCAACGGTAAGCCGTTGAAACGCCGAGAAGGGGTCGGCCTCGCGCTCCCGCCAACGTAATTTATCGCTGCCGGCGGCCCGGGCAGTTTCGGCAACAATCGCCGCGCAGTCATCCATGAGCGCCTCGTACGGCTCGTTCGCCCGATACCACTCGAGCAGGGTGAATTCCGGATGATGGAGCACGCCGCGCTCCCGATTGCGAAAGACGCGCGCGAAGGTGAAAATCCGGCGTTCGCCGGCGGCCAGGAGCTTCTTGCAGGCAAATTCCGGCGAGGTGTGCAGGTAAAGCGGCAAACGTCCGCCGGCGGGTGTTGCAAGCTCGGTGGCAAAGGCGTGCAGGTGGGTCTCGTTGCCCGGCGAGATCTGCAGCGCCGGGGTCTCCACCTCGAGAAAACCGCGCGTGCGGAACCACTGGCGCAGCGCGGCGAGGATGCGCTCGCGCGCCAAAAGGAACGGGCGGCGGTCGGCGTAGACCTCCGGGTGCCACCAGGGGGATTGTCCGGTCACAAGGCCCTCGTCCACCGGCTGCAAAAATGCTGGCGCGCCTGCGCAAGATCGCTATGTTGCGGGCGCCGCGGGCGGCTTCGCCCGCACAAGTTCGTGAGGAATATCACCTGTGAAAGTCATCGCCAGCTCCCTGCGCAAGGGCAATATCGTCGAGATCGACGGCAAGCTCTACGCCGTCATGACGGCGGAGAACATCCATCCGGGCAAGGGAACCCCGGTGACCCAGCTCGATCTCCGCCGCTTGAGCGACGGGGTGAAGGTCTCGCAGCGGTTCAAGACCACCGACCAGGTGGAGCGGGCGCATGTGGAGGACCGCGAATACCAGTTCCTGTACAGCGACACCGACGGCTACCATTTCATGAACATGGAGACCTACGATCAGGTGACCGTGTCCGGAGAAACGATCGGTGAACAGGCGGTGTTTCTGCAGCCGGAAATGCGCTGCATGCTGAGCCTGCACGAAGGCAATGTGGTCGCGGTCGAGCTGCCGCCGCGCGCGGTACTGGAAGTGGTCGAGACGGAGCCCGTCACCAAGGGGCAGACCGCATCGGCGTCGTTCAAGCCGGCACGTCTGTCGAACGGCGTGCGCACCATGGTGCCGCCGCACATCACGCCCGGCACCCGCATCGTGGTCATGACGGCGGACGGGTCATACGTGGAGCGGGCGAAGGATTAAGTTCGGAGATAACTGCAAAACGCTGCAACTGTGAAACGGGGATATGATGGCGGTCATTGGACAAGATGAACCGTCACGCCGGTCCATTGCTTTAGTCCGATCTTTGCGCAGGCGGCTACCGACTGATTGAAGTTAAGGTCGACGCGGCCGTTGGTTGTGAAGCTGTTCATCACGAACTTCGAGCATTTGGCGTTGTTGCTCGCGGTATTGCCGTCCGTGGTCACATTGGAATAGGGCAGGTAGACGAGACCATCCGCGTTGAATGTGGCGCCCGGACCCCATCGATTATCGACATTCTTGGTCAGACTGGGATCTTGATAAAGGGCGACGCCTTGCCATGGGTTGGCAGCGTCAATGGAAGGCGACAAGCTGAGCGACGCCGACATGCCGTTGCCGGTCGGAAAGTTGACCCGACTCGCGAAAGTATTGTTTCCGGTCATCACAATGGTGGTCCGCACCGCGCTGATCGATGCGTTGTTTGCGATGTTCAGACTGCCATTCTCAATGATGATGAGGGTATCCGAACTGGGCGCATTGCGCGTCAAGAACCCCGAACCCGAGAGATCGAGATCCCCGCAAACATGATGCACGGTATACCCGCCGTTGTTCACGGTGATGAAACCGGCGCCCGTCGGCAGCGAGCCGGGCTTCCAACTCACGCCCGGTCGCAAAGTGCCGCACTTCTTCGTGATGTTGGTCGCCAGCGCCGCGTAGATATCGGGTACCGGGGGCGAGTACGATTTCGGGCGCGCGCAACCCGAGGCAAGGCCGGCAGCGATCGCCTTCGTTGCGTTGCCGTCATGGCCGTTGCAGTCCAGGGCGGTATTCGAGCGAATTGAACAGCCGGAGAGATTCACGATGGGAATGCCGTTCAGCGAGAGCGAAACGTGCGACTTCGGCTGTCCGTGGTCAAGGGTCAGAATACATGAATCGTCCGAATCGCTTGCGGTTGCCGCGGCCTTTACAGTGAGGCTCATGGAATTGATGCCGGCGATGCCGAGCATCGACGTCGGCTGCGATCCGGTCACCCTTCCAGAATAGATCATGAGATTGGTGTCGAGCGTGAATGTCGGGGTTGGCGGGGCGCCAAATCTCGACGGAAGGTTTCCGTTGAACGTATTGAGCGCGACCTGAGCCCAATTGGCGGTGTTATCCCTTGCGCCGGCGAGCAAGGCAGCGTCGAGAGCCGCCTGCATTGCGGTTCTGAAGTTGTTGGCGCGCGAATAATCGATTGCCACCCCAATCCCGACCATGATCGGAACAAGGGCAATGCCGAAACTGAACACGACGGAGCCGCCGGTTTCTCGTGCAAAATCAGTCAGGAGTCTTCGAAGCGCGCGGCGTCTGAACATGGAAACACCGGTTGAGCATCATCAGCCGGCTTGCATCTTGAGGCGGGCGTCTTTCGCGCGCGCTAACTTCGGCGGGCAAAGAACCCGCAAACTTTCGGCAAACTTTGTACCCCGGGTTACGATGTTTGAATTCGGTGCAAGATGCAAATGACCGCAACTGGCGCAATAGCGGCCGCTGTTAGAGGGCTTGACTGAGCGCAACTTGCTTCAAATTGTGCCGGATGGCTGAAGAGTTCTTGCGCCTTGTCCGTGGGTCTCTGCGCGGGCGGGTCAAAAGCGGTTTTTTCTCGCCCTGATTTCGGCAAACACCTGGGCGGCAGGTTTGCCTGAGAGTCCGACCGCGGCAGCGACGGCGGGAACGTCGGCGCGCAGGAAGGGGTTGGCCGCCTTCTCTTGCTCGACGGTGGTGGGGATCGTGGGTCTGCCCTCGGCGACCTGACGGGCGGCTTCCTCGGCGCGGGCCGCGAGCGCCCGATTGCCGGGCTCGATGGTCTGCGCAAATTTGATGTTGGCGAGCGTGTATTCGTGCCCGCAGTAGATGCGCGTGTCGCCCGGCAGATCGCGCAGCTTGCAGAGCGAGGCCCACATCATCTCCGGCGTGCCTTCGATGACGCGGCCACAACCGATCGAAAACAAAGTGTCGCCGGCGAACACGAGCTTGTCGGCAGGAAAATGGTAGCTGACGTGCCCGGCGGTGTGGCCCGGGGTTTCGAGCACGTCGGCGGCGACCGCGCCGACCTTGACCGTGCTGCCCTCGCGCACGGTCTCATCGACCTCGGGGATCTTCGTTGCCTCGGCCTCTGGCGCGACCACGCGGCAGCGGTGGCGGCGTTTGAGCTCCGGAATGCCGGCCGTGTGGTCGCCGTGATGATGGGTCACCAGGACGTCGGTGAGCCGCCAGCCGGTCGCCTTCAGCGCCGCTTCGATAGGCGCGGCCTCAGGCGCATCAATGGCTGCGGTGGCGCCGCTCGCCGGGTCGTGCAAAAGGACGCCGAAATTGTCCTTCAGACAGAGAAACAAACGGGTCTTGGCGGCCATTTGAGAACCTCGAGAATCCGCTGTGGGACAAGACAGTAACATGGTTAACCTTCGACCCCAGTCGGCGGCAAGCGGGGCGGGGTTCATGATAGATATGGACCATGTCGATTGATGTGGTCGATCTGCGGAACTTTTATTCGAACCGGCTGGGATCAGTTGAGCGGCATCTCATCGGGCGCGGCATTCGCCAGCACTGGCAGGATACCCGCGGGCTGCGGGTGCTCGGTGTCGGCTACGCGATTCCCTATCTGGGCGTGTTCCGCGAGGAAGCGGAACGCTGCCTCGCATTCATGCCGGCAAGCCAGGGTGTGGTGAAATGGCCGACCGCACGGCCGACGCTCACGGCGCTGGTGGAGGAGACCGAAATGCCGCTGCCGGATGCGGCGGTCGATCGCGTTCTCCTTGTGCATGCGCTCGAGACGTCGCGCGACGCAAGTGCGGTGCTGCGCGAGGTGTGGCGCGTGCTGGCGTCCGGCGGGCGATTGCTCGCCGTGGTGCCAAACCGCCGCGGACCGTGGGCGCGCATGGACACCACTCCCTTCGGCCACGGCCGACCCTATTCCCGCTCGCAGATCACTCAGCTCCTGCGCGAGACCTGGTTTACTCCGGTGAACTGGAGCGAGGCGCTTTACGTGCCGCCGATCGAGCGCGGCTGGTTTCTGCGCTCCGCCGTCGCTTGGGAGCGAGCCGGGGCAACGATCTCGGCGCCGTTCGCCGGCGTGCATATCGTGGAAGCGACCAAGCAGGTCTATCGCGCAATTCCGGCGCGACGCGAGAAGCGCCAACTGGTTCCTGCGCTCGAGCCTGCGCTTGCACCTTCGCCGCGGTAGGGTACGACCCGCAGGGCATTCGGCCGGCACGACAGGGCGTCGCGCCGACTTTCGAGCTCAGTCGTTGTCGCGGCGCGGATCGTCGGGCGCGTCGCGGCCGCCCATAGGCTGGCCGCCACCCTGCATCTCCGGCCGGTGATGGCCGCGGTGGCGCCGCCGTCGCCGATGCATCTGATAGCGCTCGCTGCCCTGACCGTCGTAGCCGCCGCCGTTCTGTGCGAAATTCTGCGGAGACTGGTTGCCGGTGATGAAGGCGGGCAGCCGCTCCCCGTCGCTTTCAAAAGCGTCCGGCGCGCTACCCTGCTGAGGCGGCTGTTGATGCTGCGGGCGGCCCGGTTGCGGCGGCTGTTCGCGGCCGATGTAGGGCTGTGGTTCCCGGGCGGGATAGGGTTGCGCGTCGCGGGCCGGGAACGGGCCGCCGAATTGCGGCCCCTGCGGCACTTCGCGGGACGCATCGTCGATCTCCTCGATCGCATCGTCGCGCATTTCGTCGCGCATCTCACCTTCCGGGCGGTAATAGGGATTTTGCTGGCGAAGCTGTTCCTGCGCTGCGGCAATGAGCCGGAAGTAGTGCTCCGCGTGCTGGTGATAGTTCTCCGCGGTGACGGGATCGCCGGAGGCCATGGCGTCGCGTGCCAGCTGCACGTACTTCTCGGCAATGTGGGACGCGGTTCCCCGGATCTTCACTTCCGGACCATTTGATTCGTAGACCCGCGTCAGCGGATTTTGATTTTTGCGGTGGTGATGGTGATTGCGCCCCCGCATGCGCTTGTTTTGACCGTTTCGCATGGTTTTCCCGTTCACCGACTCCCGATCCAAAGCGGACATGATGTCCGCCCATCTCTGCAGGCCCAGAGCAACGCCTCACCCGGCGTCAGCATGCCGGCGCCCGGTACTACCGCATTCACGCCGACGCGTGGCGGGCCGACGCCACGATCCGATTCGTTAACCGTATAACCAGTCTTTAGCCGCAACCTTGCGGCGGCAATGTCGATCCCCGATCATGCGCACAGTTGAATGCGCTGAAGTCCGATGCGCGCACGACCGGCATGTTCTGTCCGAAGCGACCCTATATGCCGTTTGACCCAGATCTCTGCGGCCTGGCCTGCACCTTTTGCCTCGCGGAGTCTCACTCCGGGCCGGGGTGCACCTCGCGACCCTTCGCGGGTCGCTTTACGTGGCGAGCAAGCTAGTCGGTCTTGATGCATAATCCAAGCGGTTTTTTGCGGGTGGCGGAAAGTCAACGCTTATCGCGTCATTGTTGCAACACTGGCGGGCAGCGCGCGCGCAGTGCCGCTCAGGTCGCGCCAAGCCGGGGCGACCGCCAATCCGGCGGTCCGCAACAGCTCGGTAACCGCGTCCTCTTGCCCGGCGCCCAATTCCAGCACGATGTGACCCAGGGGGTCGAGCAACCGACGCGCATCGGCGGCAATGGCACGGTACGCCGCAAGTCCATCCAGACCGCCGTCGAGCGCATCGAGCGGGTCATGCCGCACTTCCGGTGCCAACGCGGCAATGTCCGCCGTGGCCACGTAGGGCGGGTTTGCCACCACAAGATCGAATCGGCCCGCGAGACTGGAGCCAAAATCGGTCACGACCATGGCAACGCGCGAAGACAATCCAAGGCGGACGGCGTTCTCGCGGGCAATTGCCACCGCTTCAGGGTTGATATCGGTTCCGATGCCGAAAGCGCAAGGCAGTTCCGATAACAACGCCAGCAGAATCGCACCGGAGCCGGTGCCGAGATCGGCAACCCGCAGGTTGCGCTTGCGCGCGCCGGCGGCGTCGATCACAGCCAGCGCCGCTTCGACGACAGTCTCGGTTTCCGGCCGGGGGACGAACGTCGCCGATGAGATCCTGAGCGGCAATCCCCAAAATTCCTTGACGCCGACAATGCGTGCGATCGGTTCGCCGGCAAGCCGCCGCGCTGCCAACTCCTCCAGGCAGCGGATCTGAACCGCATCGAGGGTGGTGCGAGCGGCGGCGGCGAGTCCGGAATGATCGAGGCCGGTGGCGTGCCCGACCAACAAACGTGCATCGAGTTCGGGCGAATCAAGTCTTGCCGCGCGAAATTTGTCGGCGACCGCGCGGCGGGCGTCCGCGATGGTGATCGGCGGGCGCAACCAGGCGGCAAGAAGCGGCTCGGCGATCATGAAGAGGACTCGGCCGCAAGCATGGCGGCCTGATGCTCGGTCACCAGCGCGTCGATGATCTCGCTCAGGCCTTCACCCTCGATGATCTGCGGCAGCTTGTAGAGGGTGAGATTGATGCGGTGATCGCTCACGCGCGCCTGCGGAAAATTGTAGGTGCGGATGCGCTCCGAGCGATCGCCGGAGCCGACTTGACCGCGGCGCTCGGCGGCGCGGGCCGCTTCCTGCTTCTGCCGCTCGTGGTCGTAGAGACGACTGCGCAGCACGGCGAGCGCCTTGGCGCGATTGCGATGCTGCGAGCGGTCTTCCTGCATGGTGACCACGATACCGGTCGGGATGTGCGTGATGCGCACCGCCGACTCGGTCTTGTTGACGTGCTGACCGCCGGCGCCGCCCGCGCGCATGGTGTCGATCTTCAAGTCGGCTTCGTTGATGGCGATGTCGACGTCCTCGGCCTCGGGCAGAACCGCAACTGTGGCGGTCGAGGTGTGAATGCGGCCGGAGGCCTCTGTCTGCGGCACGCGCTGGACGCGGTGAACGCCGGATTCGAACTTGAGCTTGGCAAAGGCGCCGCGTCCGCGGATCTCGGCAATGATCTCTTTGTATCCGCCCACGGTGCCGGGGCTCTCGGACAGTATCTCAACCTTCCAGCCCTGCTTTGCGGCGTAGCGCTCGTACATGCGAAACAGGTCGCCGGCAAACAGCGCGGCCTCGTCGCCGCCGGTGCCGGCGCGGATTTCAAGGATCACGTTGCGCTCGTCCATGGCATCTTTGGGCAGCAACGCGAGGCGGATTTCATGCTCGAGCTTCGTGCGCTTGGCCTCCAGCTCGGCGCGTTCGGTGTGGGCGATGGATTTCATCTCCGCTTCCGTCGCCGGATCGGCGAGCAGCGCCTCGAGGCCGGCGATTTCGGCTGCGACGGCGCGGTAGGCCTTCACTTTCTCGGCCAGCGGGTCGATCTCGGCGAATTCGCGGGCGAGCTTGACGTAAGTCTCGGGCGACAATTGCCGCGCCAGCTCCTCTTGCAGGGCGGCGTGGCGGGCAAGCAGCGCATCAAGCTTTGGCTCGGGCAACGGCATTACAGCTGCAATCCCTCCGCCGCGGCGAAGGCTTCGAGCTGCGCGCGAATGGTCCTGTCCTTCGCCGGTTTTTCGATCAGCGGGTTCAACAGCGCCGCCGCCTTGCGGGTATCGAGGTCGAGCAGCATCGCCTTGATGGCGCCGAGCGAGGAGGGCGTGACGGACAGCGCCCGGTAGCCGAGCGCAACCAGCGCCAGCGCCCCGGTGGTGGTGGAAGCGAGTTCCCCGCAGAGAGTCACGGGCTTGCCGCCGGCGCGAGCCTTATCGACAATCATCTTCAGCGCCCGCAGCACGGGCGGCGAGAGCGGGTCGAAGCGGGCGGCGACGCGCTGATTGCTGCGATCGACCGCATACAGAAACTGCACGAGATCGTTGGTGCCGACCGAAAGAAAATCGACGCGCGGAATCAATTCGTCCAGTTGCAGCAGCAGCGACGGCACTTCGACCATGGTGCCGACTTCCACGCGATCCGGCAGCTTGTGGCGGTGGCGGCGAAGATGCGTGAGCTCGCCCTCGACCAGCGCCTTGGCCTCGTCAAACTCCTGCACCGTGGCAACCATAGGAAACATAATTCTCAACTCACGGCCGGCGGCCGCACGCAGCAGAGCGCGCACCTGACTGCGCATCAGTCCGGGCCGATCAAGCCCGAGCCGAATCGCCCGCCAACCCAGCGCCGGATTCTCTTCCTCTACTTGGCGCATATAGGGCAGCACCTTGTCGCCGCCAATATCGAGGGTGCGAAAGGTCACCGGCTTGTCGCCGGCCGCATCCAGGACCGCCCGATAGAGGGCGAGCTGGTCGGCGATGCGCGGCAGCGAGGTTGCCACCATGAACTGCAGCTCGGTGCGAAACAGCCCGATACCCTCGGCGCCGGTGTCGGCGAGGTGCGGCAGGTCGACCAGGAGGCCGGCGTTGATCAGAAGCGAAATCGCCTCGCCGTCCTTGGTGACGCAGGGGCGGTCGCGCAACGCGCGGTACTGCGCCTGACGGCGGGCGCGCAGTCGCGCGCGCTCGGCGTAGGCGGTCTCGATGTCGGGCGGCGGACGAATGTGCACATCGCCGCCGATGCCGTCGACGATGATGGGGTCGCCGGGATCGACCAAGCCGGTGGCGTTGGGGATCTCACCCACCGCGGCAATGCCGAGCGCGCGCGCGACGATGGCAACGTGCGAGGTCGGTCCGCCTTCCTCGAGCACAAGCCCGCGCAGCTTCTTGCGGTCGTAGTCGAGCAGCGCGGCCGGGCCCATGGCGCGCGCGACGAGGATCGCGTTGTCCGGCAATTGCTCGCGCGAGGGGGCGTGGTCCTGGCCGATGAGCTGGCGCATCAGGCGGTTGCCGAGGTCCTCAAGGTCATGCAGCCGCTCGCGCATATAGGGGTCGGTGGAGCGCAGCATGCGCGCGCGGGTGTCCGACTGCACGCGCTCGACAGCCGCCTCGGCGGTCAGGCCGGTCATCGCCGCCTCGTGCAGGCGACGCAGCCAGCCCTGGTCATGGGCAAACATGCGGTAGGCTTCCAGCACCTCACGGTGCTCGCCGCCGTCGGCAAGCTCGCCGCGCTCGAGCATGGCGTCGAGGTCGTGACGCAGCGCCTCGATCGCGTCATCGAGGCGCTGCAGTTCCTTCTGCACGTCGTCGGCAATCACGTTCTTGACGGTGACCCGAGGCTCGTGCAGCACAACGTGCCCCAGCGCGATGCCCTCGGACAGCGCAACACCGGTGAGGTGGCGGCGCGGACGAATTGCCGGCTCCGCGCCGGGCTTGGCGATCGCCAGAAGCTCGCCAGAGGCGATCATCTCGGCAAGGACCATGGCGGTGGTCTGCAGCGCCTCGACCTCCTCCTCCGAATAGGTGCGGCGCGCGCGGTTCTGCACCACCAGCACACCGAGCGTGTTGCCGCCACGCAGGATCGGCACGCCCAGGAAGGAATGGTAGATCTCCTCGCCCGTCTCCGGCCGATAGGAGAAGGCGGGGTGGCTCTGCGCGTCGGAAAGATTGACCGGACTGGCCTCACTGGCGACAAGGCCGACCAGGCCTTCGTCCATCCGCATCACGGTCTGGTGGACCGCCTCGCGCTTGAGGCCCTCGGTGGCGTAAAGCTCGAGCGTTCCGTCCACGCGCAACACGTAGACGGAACAAACCTCCGCCACCATGTTGGCGGCGATCAGTACGACGATCTTGTCGAGGCGCTCCTGCGCGCTGACCGGCTCCGCCATGACTTCGCGAAGGCGGCGCAACAGCACGCGCGGACCGCCAAGAGCGCCACGCATGGCTTCGTGTCCTCTTGGCCGCATTGCCGGGCCGCGACCTGTCCCGCGGCCTTTCAATTGAACGGAATGGTGCCGCGGGGCCTCATCGCCCGCGGCGGGCCGCTCGTTCAACGGCTATAGCGAATGGCCTATGCAAACCGCAAGCCAAGCGGCTGCGAACGGCTCGATGCAATGCAAAAAGAGACCGTTTACCACGCGCTGCTCGCGGAAATGCGACCGCAAGCGGCGCGAAAGCGCTCGCTCTCAATGATGCGCAAATAGGCATCATGCATTGTTGCGTTGCAGGATAACGACAGTGCCCGGCTCCAATCGGACGTCGGCGTGGTGCCGAAGAGCCGTTGGTGGATGGCCGCCAAGTCCAGGTCTGTGACGGTTCGGTGAAGCTCGGCGGCGGGAATATCCGCGATCAGCCGCGCGGCAAGCTCCTCCGGCTCAAGCAGCGGAAGGCGAACCGCGTCGCAGCCCGCCAAAAGCTTGGCAAGACAGTGATCGGGGTGCGAGAGATCCTCAACGGCTGGTCCGAAGTCGCGAAATTTGGCGACGTCGTCGAACGAAGGCGGCGCAGCGGCGAGCGCCGTTGCATGCTCGAGGTGCTCGGCGGCAACGTAGTAGCGATTGAGGGAGTCGAAGAAGGCGTATTGATAGTCGTTCGCCTGCAGCAACGCCTCGGACTCCTTCCAGCTGGGCGCGAGGGTCACCGGAGCGAAGGCCTCCACTACCACAATCTGCGGGCGGAACCGCCGCCAATCGCCGCCCATGAGGACCTCCGCTTCGGCACCCTCCACGTCGACTTTCAGAAAATGGATGGTGGCGGGCGCATAGCGCTCGCACAGGGCGGTAAGGGTGGTGACGGGCCGCGTCAGGCGGCGCGCACGCTTGCCGAATTCGGCCTCGACCGCACGCGCCGTGCGCTCGTCAGTCGTCGACATCCCGTGAAAATCTTCGATCAGGTAGAAGTCGGATCGGCCAGGCGCGGCGCCGAGGAGCGCTTGGATGCAATGATCGCGCGGGCGGACGGCGACGCTCAGTTGCGCGAGCGCCGGATTGGGTTCGACGGTGATGCCGTTCCAGCCGCGCAAATAATAGAGAAACGAAACGTTGTCGTAGACGGGATGACCGGCCCCGACATCGATGTAGAAGCCGGGCGACAGGCCGGCAAAGCAGCGGAGAAGGTGCAGGTCCTCAAATCGCTGTGCGTAGGAGATGTTCTCGCTGATCACCGGTATACGCCGCAGGTCACCTCTGTCCGTTTGCAGGGGGCATCACCTTTGACAGCCCTGGGCACCAACATGCTTGATAACCCAACGCGGATGCTCTCCCCGCAAGCGGCAGGGAACCATTCTCACTTGTCCAGCCCATACAACGAATGAAGGGTGCGCACGGCGAGCTCGGTGTAAGCGGCGTCGATCAGCAGCGAAAATTTGATCTCGGAGGTGGTGATGGCGCGGATGTTGATGTTGCGCGAGGCGAGCGCCTGGAACGCCTTGGCGGCGACCCCGGCATGGCTGCGCATGCCGATGCCGATCACCGACACCTTGGCGACATCGTTGGCGCCGTCGAGCCGCGCGTAGCCGATCGCGTCCTTGGCCTTGGCAAGCACATCGAGCGAGCGCTGGTAGTCGGCCGCCGGAACAGTGAAGGTAACGTCGGTGGTGGCGCCGTCGGCGGAGACGTTCTGCACGATCATGTCCACATTGATGTTGGCTTCGGCGAGCGGGCCGAAGATGGCGGCGGCAATGCCGGGCTTGTCGGGAACGTGGCGGACCGCGATCTGCGCCTCATCCTTGGAGAAGGCGATGCCGGTGACGACCTGCTGTTCCACGATGTCCTCCTCGTCGCAAATGAGCGTGCCCTTCGGCGTGCCATAAGGGTCGATATCCTGGGGGCGTTCGAAGCTCGAGCGCACGAAAATCGGTACCTTGTGCACCATGCCAAGCTCGACCGAGCGCACCTGCAATACCTTGGCGCCAAGCGAGGCGAGTTCAAGCATTTCCTCGAACGAGACCTTGGCGAGGCGGCGGGCGCGCGGGA
>FWPU01006878.1_pt1 | contig 17112 bp, 17 predicted proteins | sample 2228361 | NCBI WGS metagenome assembly FWPU01 (sample SAMEA103939777, study PRJEB20133) | metagenome
CAATATTTTTTTGGTTACATTTTATATGATTTGACGTTGTAGCTCATGGTTACATTTTACATGATTTGATTCGAAACCTTGACAAAATTCTATCTATTTTATAGAATTTTAGATATTTAATTCAGCATCACAAAAGAAAGGATGAATAATAACAATGGAATCAAAAGTGATTCTTTCAGAAAGAGAAATTCCAGGCCAGTGGTATAATATTATTCCTGATTTGCCAGAACAACTTCCACCACCGATTCATCCTGCAACAGGAAAACCAATAGGCCCTCAGGATTTAGCACCAATTTTCCCTATGGAACTTATAAAACAGGAAGTAAGTACTGAGCGATGGATAGACATTCCTGACGAAGTTATAGATGTTCTTAAAATCTGGAGGCCAACCCCACTGCATCGCGCATATCGTCTTGAAAAAGCACTAAAAACAAATTGTAGAATTTATTATAAAAATGAAAGTTTAAGTCCACCAGGAAGTCATAAACCAAACACAGCAGTAGCACAGGCATATTATAATAAAAAAGAAGGTGTCAGACGGCTTTGCACAGAAACAGGCGCTGGTCAGTGGGGTTCTGCACTTGCTTTTGCCTGTAAATTGTTTGGGCTGAAATGCACTGTTTATATGGTTAAAGTAAGTTATGAGCAAAAACCATATAGACGACTTCTTATGCAAACCTGGGGTGCTGAAGTTTATCCATCACCAACAAATCTTACTAAATCAGGACGCTCAATCTTAGAAAAAGACCCAAATTCACCAGGTTCTCTTGGGATTGCAATTTCAGAAGCAGTGGAAGATGCTGCAACTCATGAAGATGCAAAATATTCACTTGGAAGTGTTTTAAATCATGTAATTCTTCATCAAACAATTGTTGGACTTGAAACAAAAAAACAACTTGAACTGATAGATGAAAAACCTGATACACTTATTGGTTGTGTAGGTGGTGGCAGTAATTTCAGTGGATTTGTATTTCCTTTTATTCCTGATAAATTAAAAGGAAAAGATATTAAAATGATTGCTGTTGAACCAACCGCATGTCCAACACTTACAAAAGGACTATATCTTTATGATTTTGGAGACACAGCAGGGCTTACTCCTCTAATTAAAATGTATACACTTGGACATACATTTATTCCACCTGGAATTCATGCTGGTGGTTTAAGATATCATGGAGATGCACCACTTTTGTGTTTGCTTGTCAAAAATAAAATAATCTCTGCTGTAGCATATGCCCAGAATCCTGTTTTTGAATCAGCGGTTTTATTCGCTCAGACAGAAGGACTAATCCCTGCTCCTGAGACAGCACATGCAATAAAATGTGCAATTGATGAAGCAAAGAAAAATGATAACAAATGTATTGTTTTTAATTTCAGTGGACATGGCTATTTTGACCTCTCTGCTTATGATGCATATTTTTCAAAAAAACTTGAAGATTATGCTTATCCTGAGGAAAGAATAAAAGAAGCAATTTTGAAAATCCCAAAAGTAGTGAAGAGTGAAGAATAAAGAAAAGAAGTTATTATTATCCATGACTGATTAACTAACTAAGGTGAAAAATAATGGATAGAGTAATTGAAAAATGGCAAAATAGAATTTTTGAACTCACAATTGGAGAGAATTCTAATTCAGTAAAAATAGGTGGCCAGACGACTTTGCCTTTTTTACATTTTGAAGGTGAAATACCAAATCCACCTAAAGTTGCATTGGAGGTCTGGGATAAACCTCCAGAAGAATGGCCAGTTATTATGGAAGAATTTAAAGATTTTATCTCGGACCCAATTTTATGGGCAAAAAAAGCAGAAGAATTTGGTGCGGACCTTCTATGTTTAAAACTTGTATCCTGCCATCCTGATATTAAAAATAATTCTGCACAATATGCTTCAGAGCTTGTAAAAAAAATAATAGAAAATATTAAACTTCCTTTAATAGTTATTGGCTGCGGACATCTTGAAAAGGACCAGGAGATTCTTCCTGCTGTAGCAGAAACAGCAAAAGCTAAAAGAATTCTTCTTGGCATGGCAACAAAAGATAACTATAAAACAATTGTTGCCTCTGCGCTTGCTGGAGGACACAATATTATTGCAGAAACACCACTTGATATAAATCTTGCAAAACAACTCAATATCTTAATTTCAGATATGGGTTTTTCTTTAGATAGAATAGTAATGCATCATACAACAGGTGGTCTTGGATATGGTTTTGAATACTGTTATTCAATAATGGAAAGATGTCGTCTTGCAGGGCTTCAAGGAGACAAAATACTGGCAACACCAATAATAAATATGGTTGCTCAGGAGACATGGAAAACAAAAGAAGCAAAAACACCTTTGGATGAGCAACCAACCTGGGGGGACCTCCACAAAAGAGGAATTTCCTGGGAAATTAGCTGTTCAGTAGGATATCTTCAGGCAGGTTCAGATATTCTTGTTCTTGCACACCCTGAATCTGTTAAAATTGTAAAAAATATAATTTCAGATTTAATGAAAAAATAACTTAAACAAGGAAGTTTATATGTTAGTCATAGGTGAAAAAATTAACGGCATGTTTAAGTTAATAAGAGAAGCAATTCAAAATAAAGATAAATCAATTATTCAGGAAATTGCTAAAAAACAAATAGATGCAGGCGCACAGGTTCTTGATGTAAATGTTGGACCCTCATCTATAAATCCAGTTGAAGATATGAAATGGCTAATAAATACAATTCGTGAAATTGCTGATTGTCCTCTTGCAGTTGATACCACAAAACCAGAAGTTATGGATATTGGACTTGAACTTGCAGGCAAAGAAAATTTTCTTAATTCAATCAATGGTGAAGAAGAGAAACTTTCTTCAATGTTACCTATTGCAAAAAAACACAACGCAAAAATTATTGCTTTGACTATAGACAAATCAGGTATTCCAGCTCATTCTGAAGGACGGCTTGAAATAGCAGCAAATATTGTTGCAAAAGTCATAGAACAGGGGATTGACCCGCAGAACCTTTATATTGATGCTGTTATTCTTCCTGTAAATGTTGCACAACAACATGCATGTAGTGTTCTTGAAACAATAAGACAGTGCAAAGTGTTGTGTGATCCACCACCTAAAACAATACTTGGATTATCAAATGTCTCACAGGGTACAAAGTTTAGAGGACTTATTGATAGGACATTTCTTGTCATGGCTATTTCAGCAGGTCTTGATGCAGCAATTCTTAATCCTCTTGATAAAGAACTTATGGATTCAATGATAACAGCAGAACTACTTCTTGGAAAAAACATTTATTGTGATTCTTTTCTTGACGCATACAGAAGAAAATGAAACTAACTGAATTTCTATTGCCTACCTTAAAAGAAACACCTCAAGATGCTGATACCATTTCAAATAAACTGATGATTCGCTCAGGCATGATTAGAAAACTTGCCAGTGGTATATATGAGTGGTTGCCACTGGGTTTACGTGTTCTTAAAAAAGTTGAAAAGATTGTCAGAGAGGAAATGAATGCAATAGGTGCCCAGGAGGTTTGGTTGCCATTACTTTTGCCAAAAGAACTCTGGGAAGAAACAGGTAGATGGCAACTCTATGGTGATGAACTTTTTCGTTTAAAAGATAGAAAAGGTTCAGATTTTTGTCTTGGGCCAACTCATGAAGAAATAATAACAGATATTGTCAGAAGAGAAGTCCGTTCTTATAGGCAACTTCCAATTATGTTATATCAATTTGGTGTTAAATTCCGTGATGAAATCAGGCCAAGGTTTGGAGTTATGCGTGCAAGAGAATTCTACATGAAAGATGCTTATTCATTCCACGCTACAGAAGAAGATGCTGAAAACTATTACAAAAAAGTTTTTTTCGCGTATAGCAAAATATGCGAAAGATGTGGTTTTAAGTATAGAAGTGTTGAGGCAACAACAGGTGCAATAGGCGGAAAATTTTCTCATGAATTTATGGTTCTTGCTGAGACAGGTGAGGAAGAAATTGTATGGTGTGAATGCGGATATTCAGCAAATGTTGAAAAAGCAGAATGTCTTCAAAATGATTTAAAAATTGGGCCTTATGATTTACTTCCTTTAGAAGAGGTTTTTACTCCAGATTTAAAAACAGTTGAAGAAGTGGCTGATTTTCTTAAAGAGCCACAGGAAAAATTCATAAAAAGTTTAATTTATCTGGTTGATGAGGAACCTATCCTTGTATTATCCGCAGGAAAATATGAGATAAATGAGAACAAACTCAAACAACATTTCAATTGCAATACACTTGTTTTTGCAGACCAGAAAACAATAGAAGAAGTAACAGGAGCACCAATTGGATTTGCAGGTCCTGTAGGATTAAAGAAAAAGATAAAAATAGTTGCTGATTATTCAGTAAAAAATATAGTTAATGCAATTTCAGGTGCAAATAAGAAGGATTATAATTTGAAAAATATAAATATCAACCGAGATTATAACGCAGATGAAATTGCTGATTTAAGAAAAGTTTCCCGTGGGGACATATGTCCAAAATGCAAAACACAAAAATTAGAGTTTTGTCGTGGGATAGAAGTTGGCCACACATTCAAACTTGGCACAAAATATTCAAAATCAATGAATGCAACATTTCTTGATTCCTCAGGTAAGGAACAATATTTTATTATGGGTTGTTATGGAATAGGTGTTTCAAGAATAGTTGCTGCGGTAATAGAACAATCTCACGATGAAAATGGAATAATCTGGCCTGAAAAATTGGCGCCATTTCAAGTAATAATTGTGCCAATTGACTACAGTGATAAAAAGATAAAAGAAACTGCAGACAAAATCTATAAAGAATTAACTGACTCTGAGATAGAAGTCCTTCTTGATGACAGAGATGTACGGCCTGGAATAAAATTCAAAGATGCAGATTTAATTGGTATTCCTGTAAGAATAACAGTAAGTCAAAGATACCTTCCTGAACAGGTTGAAATTAAACACCGCACAGAACTCAGTGGTAAACCAGTAAAAATATCAGAAATCAAAGAATTTTTACATATCTAATTTTTCCTGAGACCTCTTGATAAATATTTTTTAATTTGCTAGAATTTACAGAAGCACAGGCACACTTTATTTTTATAAGTGGCTTGAGTTTTGGCCACTTTTTGTTTTATTAGAAATGTCAGAAAAAGTAAAAGAGATTGAGAAATTGATTGAGCCTATTTTGAATAAAGAAAATTTTGAATTAGTTGATATAGAATATCGCAGACAACCAACTGTAGGGCTTGTTTTAAGGATATATATAGAGAATTTAAACTCTGACAAAAGAGTAACACTTGACGATTGCCAGAAAATTAGCCAGGAGGTCGGTTTTTTACTAGATAAAGAAGATATAATTAAGGATAGTTATACCCTTGAGGTTTCATCCCCTGGATTAAACCGTAAACTTAAAAAAGAAAAAGATTTTTTGAGATTTATAAATAGTAAAGCAAGAATAAAACTTTATAGTGCTATTGAAGGTCAGAAAAATTTTATTGGTTATATAAAAGATTTTAATGGAAATATTTTGACTTTTCTTATAGATGATAACAAAGAACTAAAGTTAAAACTTGAACAAATAGCAGAAGCTAGATTAGAACCTGATATAAAATTTTAGTTGGAGAAAAATATGGCAGAGACAAAAAGTGAACTTTTACCAGTATTGGAACAGATAGAAAAAGAAAAAGGTATTAAAAAAGAAGAAATTCTTAAAGTTATTGAGGGCGCTCTTGTCTCCGCTTATAAGAAACATGTTGGTAGAAATGTCAATGTTGAAGCAATTGTTGACCCTGAGACAGCACAGGTTAAAGCAGTTGTTATAAAAAAAGTTGTTCAAAATGTTACAAATCCAAATCTTGAAATATCAATTGAATCTGCTAAAGAGTTTTTTCCTGAAGTAGAACTTGGCTCAGAAGTTAAAATACCAATTGATACTCAGGAATTTTCAAGAATTGCAGCACAAACAGCAAAACAGGTAATTATTCAAAAGATACGTGACTCAGAAAGAGCAAGTTTATATGAAGAATTTAAACGAAAGGAGAATACTGTTATAAGTGGAGTTGTATATAGAATTGTTGATAAAAATATAATTGTTGACCTTGGTAAAGTAGAAGGAATTCTCCCTTTGAGAGAACAGGTTAAAACTGAACATTTTAAAGTAGGAGAACATTTAAGAGTCCTTGTTGTCAAAGTAGATAAATGTCCAAAAGGCCCAAGGATTCTTCTTTCAAGGAATAGACCTGAACTTGTAAAGAGTTTGTTTAATATGGAAGTTCCTGAAATATATGAAAAAATTGTTGAAATTGTTAAAGTAGCAAGAGAACCTGGTATGAGGTCTAAAGTTGTTGTTATTTCTCATAATCCCAGAGTTGATCCTGTTGGAACATGCGTTGGAATAAAAGGTTCAAGAGTAAAACCAATAATAGATGAGTTAAGAGGAGAAAAGATTGATTTGATTTTATATTCTGATGATATAGTAAAATTTATTGGATCTGCATTTTCTCCTGCAAAAGTACTTTCTGTCAATATTATAAGTCAGGAAGAAAAAAAAGCAGAAGTAATTGTATCTGATGATATGCTTTCACTTGCTATTGGGAAAAACGGAACAAATGTAAATCTTGTATGCAGATTAACAGGCTGGCATATAGATGTTCGTTCTGAAACACAAAAAAGAGAATCTCTTAAAGAAAAAGTAGCTTCAACTTCAGAAGAACTGAGTAAATTATCCGGTGTTGGTAAGAAACTATTAGATGTACTTATTAAGGCTGGGTGGACAGATATAGAAAAAATATCTAATGCAAAAATTGAGGATTTAACTTCTTTACAAGGAATAGGGGAAAAAACAGCACAAAAAATTATTGAGTCAGCAAAAAAAGCTATAGAAAATGGAAAGAAAGAAAATTAAGAAAGATACAGTAAAAAAAACAGCAAAGAAAACAACAAGACAAAAAAAGCCTGATATATCTCTTGAAAAGCAACCGCCTGTTTTAGAAAAGAAAAAACCAATAACAGAAGAGAAACCAAAAGAGAGATTGAAAGAAAAACCAGAAGAGAAGCCAAAAGAGAAACCTAAAAGAGGTAGACCAAAAAAAATAAAACAGGTCGGTATTTCTGAGAAGGTTCCTGCAGTTGAAAATGAAGTTAAAGTTAAAGTTAAAGAAAAGATTGAACATAAAAAATCAGAAGTTATCATAAAGCCAAAACCTGCCACAGAACCAGCACTACCACAAGAACCAGCCACACCTGTAAAAGAAAACATTAAAAAACCCGAGGTTGTTCTTCCAAAAATAAGAATAAATGAACTAACAACTGTTCGTGAACTTTCTGAAAAAATTTCTGTCTCACCTGCAGAGATTATAAAAAAACTATTATCAATGGGAGTTGTTGCTACAATTAATCAAAGGATTGAACAAGATGTGGCAAGTTTAATATTACATGAATTTAAATATGAAGCAGAATTTGTATCTATATATGAAGAAGAAGCAATTGAAAAATATGAAGAAGATATAAGAGACTTAAAACCAAGACCACCGATAGTAACCGTTATGGGACATGTGGACCATGGGAAGACAACTCTTCTTGATACTATTCGTCAATCAAATATAACATCAAAGGAACATGGTGGAATAACCCAGCATATAGGTGCTTATAAAGTTAAAACACCAAAAGGTGAAATTGTGTTTTTAGATACTCCAGGACATGAAGCATTTACCGCAATGAGGGCCCATGGTGCAAAAGTTACAGATATAGTTGTTTTAGTTGTTGCTGCAGATGATGGTGTTATGCCTCAAACAGTTGAAGCTATTGACCACGCAAGGGCAGCAGGTGTACCAATTATAGTTGCAATCAATAAAATAGATTTATCGAATGCAAATTCGCAGGCTACAAAACAGCAACTTGCATCCCATAATCTTATACCTGATGAGTGGGGAGGTGATACTCTTACAGTAGAAATTTCTGCAAGAAATAATATTAACATTGATAAATTACTTGAAGCAATAATATTCAAAGCAGAGTTACTTGAACTAAAAGCAAATCCCAATAGGCCTGCCCAGGGTATAATTATTGAGGCTAAACTTGATTCTAAAAGAGGTCCTGTTGCAACAGTTCTAATTCAGACAGGCACTTTGAAATTAGGAGATTATTTTATCTCAGGTGTAGTTTATGGAAAAGTCAGAGCAATATTTGATGATACTGGCGAAAGAATTGATTTAGCAGGTCCAAGCACACCTGTTGAAATTTTAGGATTTAATGAAATTCCACTTGTTGGTGAAAAATTTATAGTAGTTAAAGATGATAAAATTGCAAAGGAAATAGTAGAAAGGCGAAAAAATATTATCAAGAGAGAAAAGGTTATGCCAAGAAAAAGAATAACTCTTGAAGATTTAAGCTCCGGAAATATAAAGCAGTTAAACATAATACTTAAAACAGATGTTCTTGGTTCACTTGAAGCAATAAAGGATACTCTTGAAAGGTATACTCTTGAAGAGATAAAACTGAATATAGTCCATGCAGGAGTTGGTGCTATAAGTGAATCAGATGTAAATCTTGCATTAACCACTGATTCAATTATTGTTGGTTTTAATGTTCGTATTGACCCGAAAGCAGAATCTATAGCGAAACTGTAAGCTGTGGAAATTCGTATATATAAAATAATATATGAACTTTTAAGTGATATAAAAAAAGCACAAGAAGGTCTTCTTGAGCCAAAAATTATTGAAGTATTTATTGGGCGTGCTCAAGTTAAAAAAACCTTCAATATAAATAAAGCAGGAACAATTGCTGGATGTTTAGTTATTCAAGGAAAAGTTCAAAAAAATTCAAAAGTAAAATTAATTCGTAATAATACAGTAATTTATGAAGGAAATATTTTTTCTCTTAAAAGATTCAAAGATGATGTAAAAGAAGTTGAAAAAGGATATGAATGTGGTATATTACTTGAAAAATTTAATGATATTAAAGTTGATGATATATTAGAATTCTATATCCAGGAAAAAGAAACAAAAAACCAATAAATATGTATGTTGGTTCTCTTGAGGTTAAGTTGTTTTTGCCTTCAGTTTCTTCTTTAAAAGAAAAAAGAAAAATAATTCAGAGCATAAAAACACAACTAAAAAATAAATTAAATATTTCTATTTCTGAGGAAAATAATAATAACTTGTGGCAAATGACAACTCTTGGTATATCCTGTATCACCGATTCACATAACAATACAAAGAATATTTTACAGTTAGTTTTAGAATTTATTTTGAGATATGGCGAAGTTGAAGTAATAGAGAAAGAAATTAATATATATTAAAAAATGACAACACATCCATACAAAAGGTCAGAAAGAATTGGTAAATTATTACATATAGAGATATCAAGAATCATTCAACAGTTAAAAGACCCAAGATTACAGTTTGTCACAGTTACTGATTTAGTTTTAACTGATGATCTTTCTGAGGCAAAAGTATTTTTTTCTGTAATTGGCTATGAAGAAAAAACAGAAGATATAACAAATATTTTAACAAAAGCATCTGGTTTTATAAGACATCAATTGTATGAAAAAGTGCACCTTAAAGAAATTCCGAGATTGAAATTTATATATGATGACACATCTCTTAAAGCTGTAAGAATTTTTTCAATTCTAGATAAAATTGCAAAAGAAAAGGAAGATGAGTTATCAAAAAAAAGAAAAAAAACTAATAGATGAAATACTTAAATTATTTTATAAAGCAAAAAGATTCATTATAACAGGTCATTCAAGACCTGATGGAGATACTGTAGGTTCACAAATCGCGCTTTTTATCTGGCTTAGAAAGAAAGATAAAAAAATTACTCTTGTTAATTCTGACCCCATACCTGAAAATTTAAGATTTCTTCCTAATTCAAGATTAATAAAGACAAAAATAAACAAAAACAGAAAATATGATGTGGCAATTATGCTTGAAAGTTCAGAAATAGAAAGAATAGGTGCTGACTTGTTTAATAGTATGAAATTCAATTCACTGGTTAATATTGATCATCATATCCATAAAGAAGGAGGTTTTGATAGTAATTATAATCTTATTGATGCTTCTGCCAGTTCCTGTGCTGAGTTAGTATTAAGAATTATGGATAGAGATGGAAATAAACTAACAAAAGAAGAAGCAATTTGCTTATATACTGGAATAGTAACAGATACTGGAAAATTTCAGCAAGCAAACACAAATTATAATACAATGGAAATTGTAAGTCGTCTTATTAAATGTGGGGTTGACCCTGTATACATTTATAAAAATGTTTATGCAACAAAAACTCTTAACGATATAAAATTGTTATCCCTGGCACTTTCTACACTACAAAAAGAAGGGGAAATCTCATATATTACAATTACAAAAGAGATGTTCTTGAAGACAGGCTCAAAACAAATAGATACAGAAGAAATAATAAACTATGCAGGTATGCTAAAGGGAGTAAAACTTTATGTTCTATTTCAGGAATTGTTGAACAAAAATAAAGCCGTAAAAGTAAGTTTGAGATCTTATGGAAATATTGATGTTCACAAAATAGCAACTAAATTTGGCGGTGGCGGACATTTTCATGCTTCTGGTTTCAGGTTAGAAAATAAAAGTATTGAAGAATGCATAAAAATTGTAATCCCATATTTAAAAAAAGCGATAAATGAAGAAAAAAAGTATATTGACAATAGGATTTTTTGATGGAATTCATATTGGGCATAGAAAACTTATAGAGGAAGTTATTTTTGAAAGTAAAGAAAAAAATCTTAAGAGTGTTCTTTTGACTTTTGATAGTCCTCCTCAAACTGTTCCCGGACTTCTAACTACTCTTGGGGAGAAACTGGAAATATTAAGTAATTTCTCATTAGATGAGATTGAAGTAATTAAATTTGACAAGGATTTTGCAAACACTTTACCTGAAGATTTTTTTAATAACATCTTAATTAATAGATTCAATGTTCATAAAATAATAGTCGGATATGATTTTGCTTTTGGAAAAGATCGTTCTGGTAATATATCACTGTTAAAGTATCTGTGCAGAAATAACAAAGTTGAAGTTAAAATAATTAAGCCAGTAAAAATCAGTAATAAAATTGTATCTTCTTCTGTTATAAGGGAATTTCTTATTGAAGGAAATATAGAAAAAGTAAATGAAATGCTTGGAAGATTCCATTCATTAGAAGGTAAAATAACTACAGGCAGAAGGCTTGGTACAAAAATTGGTTTTCCTACTGCAAACTTAAAAATTGCTAAAGATAAACTTCTTCCAGGAGGTATTTTCTCTGGTTTTGTTTGGTTGGATAAGTTATTATATAAAGCAGTAGCAAATATTGGTTTTTGTCCAACAATTTATAGTAAAAAAACTAAATTAAAAACTGAAGTCCATTTAATTGATTTTTCAGGTAATATTTATGGTAAAAACATCAAGTTTTTCTTTTTAAAGAAAATCCGAAATGAGAAGAAATTTAAAAATATAAACGAATTAAAAAATCAAATAGAAAGGGATGTTGAATATGTCAAAACAATTTTCTACAGCTGATTTAAGAAACTTTTGTATCGTGGGCAGTGGCAATACTGGTAAAACTTCTCTTACAGAAGCAATTCTCTACTATGTAGGAGCTACAACACGAAAAGGCACTGTTGAAGCAGGAAACACTGTGACTGATTTTAATGAAGATGAAATTGAGCGAAGGATATCTATAAATTTATCTATTGTAAGTTTTGAATATAAGAATAAAAAACTAAATTTAATTGACACACCTGGATATGCTGATTTCATAGGAGAATGCATTGCCTCTATTTCTGTATGCGAAACATGTGTTTTAGTAATTGATGCTGATTCAGGTCTTGATGCAGGAGGAGAAAACATTTGGGAAATACTTACTGAAACCAAAAAACCAACCATTATATTTATAAATAAAATTGACAAACCACATCTTAACCTTGATTCTGTGATAAAAAAAATAGAATCAAGTTTTGAAATAAAGTTAACACCAATTAATTTTGTAACTCCTATAGGACAAGATGTTGATTCATATATAGATTTGATAAACTTAAAAAAAGTAAAAATTGAAGATAATAAAGTTAAGGAAGAGCAAATCAGTATTGATGAGAATATTAAAAAAGCACAAGAAAAATTAATAGATTCAGTTGCTTCCTGTGATGATACATTGATTGAAAAATATCTGGAAGGTAAAGAAATTCAAGAAGCAGAATTAATATTTGGTTTAAAAGATGGGTTCAAAAAAAGGAAAATTTTCCCTTTGATTTTTGGTTCTGGCTTGAACTCTGTAGGAGTTAATTTGCTTATAGATTTTATTGTCCAATATGGGCCTGAACCTGAAGTTTTTAAGGATTTTAAAAAACCTATATTATTAGTTTTTAAAACAACAAGCGAACCTGGGATGGGACAGATGAACTATTCAAGATTATATTCTGGTGAAATTTCAACAGGAATGGATTTATATAATTTTACAAAAAATAATACTGAAAGAGTCGGGCAAATTTGCTTTCTACAAGGTAAAAAAAGACAGGATACTCAAAAAGTTGTAGCAGGTGACATATGTGCTCTTATAAAACTAAAGACAACAAAAACCAATGATATTCTTACTTTACAGGATATCCCTTCTGAAACAATAAAACAGGTTCAGCAAATAAAGTTCCCTGTGCCTTTGCTTGATATGGCTATATATTCAAAATCAAAAGGTGAAGAAGAAAAAGTCGGGAATGCTCTTCAGTCAGTTTTATTAGAAGATTCAACCTTACATTATCATTATAATACAGAGACAAAAGAAATGATTGTCTCTGGTATGGGAAAGAGTGTACTTGAAGTTATGGTTAATAGAATAAAATCAAGATATGGAGTAGATGTTGAACTTAAGTTACCAAAAATACCTTATAAAGAAACAGTAAAAGGGAAAGCAGAAGCTCAAGGTAAATATAAAAGGCAATCAGGTGGAAGAGGACAATATGGTGATTGCTGGCTAAGGGTTGAACCACTGGAAAGAGGTAAAGGTTTTGAATTTGTTGATAAAATTTTTGGTGGAGCAATTCCCAAAAATTATATTCCTGCTGTTGAAAAAGGTGTACTTGAAGCAATGAATGAAGGAGTTATAGCAGGTTATCCAGTTGTTGATATCAGAGTTACACTTTTTGATGGCTCTTATCACGAAGTTGATTCATCTGATATGGCTTTTAAAATTGCTGCAGCAATGGCACTGAGAAAAGTAGTATCCTCTGCAAATCCTGTTATACTTGAACCTATAATGAATATTGAAGTTACAATTCCAGAAGAATATCTTGGAAATATCATAGGAGATTTAAATTCAAGAAGAGGTAGAGTCCTTGGAATGGAAAGAGTAGGTAAAAAACATATAGTTAAAGCACAGGTTCCATTGAGTGAAGTTTTTCAATATGCTACCGATTTAAGGTCAATGACTAAAGGTGCAGGAAAATTTAAGATGTCTTTAGCGTATTATGAAGAACTACCTGCTTATCTTGCACAAAACTTAATTGATGAATATCAGAAAACGAAAAAACAAGAACAGGAATAATAGATGGTTTAATTTCTACCCAACTTTATGAGGATTGTTCTTTTTTAGAGATTAGGAAAAAATGGAGATTAGGAGGTTAGGTTTGTAGCGGTGCGATTTATCGCACTTAAAAAAATCAAAGAAAGAGGTGAAAAAATGGGGATTACAAAAGAAAAAAAGAAAGAAATAATTGAGGGATTTAAGATTCATCAAACAGATACTGGCTCTGCACCAGTTCAAATTGCTATGCTTACAGAAAGAATTAACTTTCTTTCTCAGCACTTTGCAAAATATCCAAAAGATTTCCATTCAAGAAGAGGGTTTTTAAAGCTTATAGGTAAAAGAAGACATCTTCTAAATTATCTCAAAAGAAACGATTATGAAACATACAAAAAAATTATAGAAAAATTGAATTTGAGATAAAAAAAGACACAGTTAGCGGTAAGTAATGAAATAATGTTAAGTAAGGGGGGCCTATTAAATTGAGAAAAGAACTTGAACTAGGCAATAAAAAAATTATAATTGAATCAGGAGAAATTGCCAGACAAGCAAACGGTTCTGTTATTGTAAGAATAGGTGAGACATCAATATTTGCTACAGCGGTGATAAGTGAAGACCCAATTCCAGAAGAAGAGGATATTGACTATTTACCATTAAATGTTGAATACAGAGAAAGAACTTATGCTTCAGGAAAAATTCCAGGTGGATTTTTTAAGCGAGAAGGTAGACCAAAAGAACAAGAAATTTTAATCTCAAGAGTTGTAGACAGATCAATTCGGCCACTTTTTCCTAAAAATATCAATCACAAAATTCAAGTATCAATTTTAGTGTTATCAAGTGATGGCGAAAACGATTCTGATGCTATTTCTGTTTTCGGTGCCTCAACAGCACTATGTATTTCTGAAATACCTTTTTATGGTCCAATAGGATGTGTAAAAGTAGCTCTGGTTGGCGATAAATTTGTGATAAACCCTTCTTATGAAGAACAATTTAAAAGTTCTCTAAACTTAATAGTTTCAGGCACAGAAGAAAAAATATTTATGATTGAAGTAAAAGCAAATGAAGTTTCTGAAGAGAAGATAATTTCCGCAATTGAATTTGCAAAACCGTACTTATCAAAACTCTGTGATATTCAGAAAGAACTAGTTAAACAAATTGGAAGACCGAAGATTTTACTTGAAGAAAAGAAAATACAACAAGAAATTTTTTTAGAAGTAGAAAAATTCTTGAAGCCAAAAATTTCAAATATTACCTCATTAAAGGAAAAATCAGAAAGAGGAAAAATTACCAAAGAATTGTTAAAAGAAATAACATCAGAATTAAAACAAAAATTTGCAGATGACAAAAAAATTGAAAAACAAATAAAACTTTCTTTTGAAGAAATATTTAGAACTGAAATTAGAAAATTTATAATTGAAAACAAGAGACGTCTGGATGGAAGAACATTTGATGAAATAAGAGAAGTTTCTTGTAAGGTAAGTTTTCTGCCAAGAATACACGGTTCTGCTTTATTCACGAGAGGTAATACCCAATCTCTTGTAACTGTAACTCTTGGTACATTTAAAGATATGCAGGTGATGGAAGAACTTGAAGGAGAATATAAAGAAAGATTTCTATTCCATTACAATTTTCCTGGTTTTGCAACAGGAGAAGTTAAGCCTGATAGGTCACCTTCAAGAAGAGAGATTGGCCATGGAGCACTTGCAAAGAAATCACTTTATCCAGTATTACCAAAAGAAGAAGATTTCCCATATACAATAAGGATTGTTTCTGATATACTTGAGTCCAATGGTTCATCCTCTATGGCTTCTGTTTGTGGTGGAAGTTTAGCACTTTTTGATGCTGGTGTCCCTATAAGAGCAGCGGTTGCAGGTGTTGCATTGGGATTGATTAAAGAAGGAAATAATCATTTAATTCTTACTGATATTATGGGACTTGAGGACCATATAGGTGATATGGATTTTAAAGTAGCAGGAACAAAAGAAGGAATAACAGCAATTCAACTTGATTTAAAAATAGATGGTATAACAACAGATTTTATTTCTGAAGTACTTAATAAAGCAAAAGTCGCAAGAGAGAAAATTCTTGATATCATGAACAAAACAATTGATAAACCAAGAGAAAGTTTATCTATATATGCACCACAGATTAGAATACTTCAAATTCCACAGACAAAAATTGGAGACCTTATTGGCTCTGGTGGAAAGAATATAAGACAGATTATAGAAGAAACGAGCACAACTATAGATATTGAAGAAGATGGGAAAGTTTTCATAAGTGGTACAGATTCTGATAATGTAGAACTTGCCAAACAAATGATTGAATATTATACTGCAGATGTAGAAGTTGGGAAAATATACAACGGTAAAGTTACAAGAATTGTTGATTTTGGCGCATTTGTTGAAATTTTACCAGGTAAAGAAGGATTGGTTCATATATCACAACTTGCTGACTATAGAGTAAAAAAAGTCCAGGATGTAGTAAAAGAAGGAGATAATATTCTTGTCAAAGTTATAGAAATAGATACTCAGGGAAGGATAGTTTTATCAAGAAAATTAGCATTAAGAGAAAGAGGAGTTTAACAGTATGAAAGATAACCCACAAGAAATTATTTCAGAGTTATATGAGATTGCAGTCAAAGAAAAATTGGAAGAGATAGAAATAAAAACCTCAAATTATTATGTCAGAATTAAAAGAAAAACTAAAAGAAAACCTGCAACTTTGCCTGTTCTCTTTGAGAGGCCAAAAATAGAATCAAAAAAGGAAGAAAAAATTCAGTATAATACTATAAAATCACCTTTGAATGGTATTTTTTATAGGTCACCTTCCCCTACTTCTCAACCGTTTGTTGTTGAAGGAGATGTCATTGACTCTGGTAAAACTCTTTGTATAATAGAAGCAATGAAAGTAATGAATGAAATAAAATCAGAAAAAAGATGTAAGATAGTAAAAATATTAGTTGAAAATGGCCAGGCAATAACCGCTGGACAGGATATATTTGCTATAACAGAAGCATAAATTTTAGTTGAAAAGATTGTCTTTGCTTCTACCCGACTTCAAAATGTGTCAGATAATTGACAAAATTCATTGGTAGCCGCAACCTTTAGGTTGCATTATAGTAGTTAGGCAAACGGAGGCTAAACCCTGCGGCTACCAAAGATGGGAATTGTGGATAAACATCTTTAGTTGAAGGTTTATATGATTTCCGCTTGAAGCGGACGCGGTATCAGGTTTTTAAATTCTAAAAGATTTTTTATTTAGTAAATTACGTCTATCTAAAACTTAAAAATGCAGGAACTAACAGGTTCAATAGCAGGAAAAATCTGGAAATATCTTTCAGAACACGGCAAAACAGAAGTTTTGCATCTGAGATTTGACCTAAAACTTACAAACTCTTTACTTTTTCTTGGTCTTGGCTGGCTCTTAAGAGAAGACAAAATTCTTATGACAAAAGAGAAAAATAAATTTTATGTAGAACTAAAATGAGATATAATAGATTTGACAGGTATTTTCGTGTTAAAACTAAACAGAAAAAAACTAAAGAAATTCGGGCGATTGTAGGTATAATTTTGGGACTGGTTCTTTTTTATTGTCTTGTTATGCCTGAGCAGTGTGGAGCTATTGGTAAATTT
>FWPU01003769.1_pt1 | contig 17109 bp, 12 predicted proteins | sample 2228361 | NCBI WGS metagenome assembly FWPU01 (sample SAMEA103939777, study PRJEB20133) | metagenome
ACATCTCTTATCTGGGGAAGTAGCGGTACGATCTGTAGATGAGGCGGATTTCTAAGACATCCAAGATATTTGCTCAACTAATACTGACGGCTCATCTGATTACTACAGAACTTGTGCAAGATGTCTTGGATCATTACGTGGGATAGTCTTGATATCTACGACTGTGACTCAAATGTACGTAGGTGTTCACGAAGCACATCCTCTGCATTGTCTGCCTTGACGAAGATAGGCACGTTGTCAAGTCCTGTTGCAATGTAACTTGACATCAACCATGAGCCGGGTGGAAACTCAAGCGTCTTGTCAAGAATGCCAAGGTCTATCTGGAATGAACTGCTCACAACGGTTCTATCATAAGGTCTTGGTAGTGTTCCGACAAAGAAAGTATGAAGCTGCTGTAACACATTTGTATTCAGATATGCAATTCGTTGAGTAGCAATGGCCGCACCCAGACCGTATTTTCGTCCCTGTCTGACCAGACGTTCTACAGATGCGACACAATGCTCAAATGCGCCACGTGCATCGCGTGGAATGAACTCTTGCGCCTCATCAAATACAAATAGTATCTGTGGTCGCATCTCAAACCTGCGTTTTCTGTAACGGAGGACATTTCTTGTCAGATCCACAACAAGGTCACGGATTGTCTCTGGCTCAGCAATGGACAGACAGATGAGTCGCTCTTTGCCCATCAGCATCTCAATAATCTCTTCACTGGTGATTCCTGTCTGGGGTGCATCCTTTGCCTTTCTCAACATTTGGATCAGTTGACCACGTGTGGTCGCCCATGCATACAGCCCGGACTTGTCATGTACAAGAAACATCTTCATCGCCTCTATTCCTTTGGCCTGAAGACGTCCAATGAATCCGTCATCTAGCAGGTCCTTCTCTCTCTTGCCATTCTGAGTCATCTCATCAAGGACAAAGGCGCGTATATGCTCTATCGCATTGAGATAGTGCGGCTTGTCTACAACATCACTTCGCAGGCTGTTCAGGTCATCAAGAACGGATGAATAAGTAGGTACTTCTGCACGAGCCACATTGTAGTATTCTACTATCTTACGATTGAAGATGCTCTGCAGTGCCTCTAGGGCACATCTGTCATTCTCAAAATCACGTGGTCTGACGGTTGATAGAGCAAACTGTTCCGCATTCTCAGGCATCTCTTCAAGAATAATCTTCGCCTTGATATGGGGATCCGCAAACACGTCACATAATAGAAATGGATACTCACAACTTATGTCAAAGATGACCACCTTTGTGTCCTTTGTGTGGTAGAGTATACGCCGAATCATGTTTGACATAAGATTACTCTTTCCGCCACCTGTGAAGCTAAACACGCCAAAGTGATACCGGACAAGTTTGTAAAGGTCTACATAGATTGGTATCTCATGTTCGGACTCCATGAACATTCTGAGGACACCGATGCGTGGGTCTTTTCTAGGGTCAGGTGATGTGAAGTTCTTTACAAAGTCAATCTCTCTCTTCACTCTATCATTGTATATGGCGTCTACAGTGTCCCAGTGTATCACATGTACCTTTGAGCCCACGAGCGGATATGAGAATCCCTTCTTGAATTCAATATCTCTTGATGAGTCGACTATTAAGTCATGGTTGATAGGTATCGCATCAAGATGGACCATCATTGTAGACTGGTCATCTGTGCTCCAGTCTGGGCATGCCTGCTCAATTATCTCCATCTGTAATGGATAATAATGACTGTCATTCACACCACCAAGCCCATAGTGAAGAGGCCATACCTTAGACACAACCATTACTGTATACCTCTTGATGCCCTGTTCTCGTGACTTAGCGGACTGTCCTCTAAAGTTATCAACAGCCAGTAGCATGCCCTCCTCTAGTTGTGCCATCAGTTCCTTATGATATCGAATCTTCACACGACAGTCGTAGCGTGCTGCCGAAACGGACAACTCGGAGGTATATGTTGCAGCAACCGGTATCACACGTGCCAGCACACCATCAAATTTGCCATCAAAGTCTGTAAAGAGTTCTCTCTTCTTAGTACGAACCGCGTCTTGTCTGCTCAACGTCTGATCGCCTCTCTCTAAAACTACCTAGATAGAATATGAACTCACGTAACTCAGGTCGATTGACCAGCCATACACCCGTGCTCTCAACCATCTGTCTGAACTGTTCCTGATAGAACTTTGCGACCTTGTCGGCTATGAATAATGGTCTGATATGCCCAAACAACTCTGGAATACTTGGACTTGTCATCCTCTTGCACATCACGACAATGAATCTCTGCATGGGATTGTCAGCCTCGTCATATATCAGGACTTCAATTTGTTCAGGTTCGTCTGGTGATTCATAGTCATGATGCAAGACAACTACTCTGTCCGCTCCCAAATCGACTTCTGGATATACCAGGCGATCATATAGTAGCACACTGCTCCTCAGTCTGTTGTCTGAGGATGCCTCACTGAGTTGAAAATAGGCCTTTGCAAATGTCATGTTCAGCGCTATCTGATTCCTTCGTGCTCCAGAGACAAGTCCTTTGACACCCTCATGGTGAGGTGTGATTGTCTTGAATGCTGTGTCATACTCGATGGTGGACCATGGCACTGGTAGTTGCTCTCTCTCTCGTAGTGCAATCCACTGCAGAATCATCCTGTCTGTGTCTGGGGTGTTGACAGCATCTGGTGAAAAGCCCTGTTGCAGCCTTCCGGTATGATTCAATACTGGAATCAACTGGCGCTTGAAGTCACGTGCAGAGGTGTCTTTTGCCACACCCACCAATAGAATGTGTCTCCGCCAACAAGTCTCTATTGTGAGATAGAGGCACATCAGACCTAGAAATGCGAGGTCCCCTGTGGTCAGCCATCTACCATCCGATTTGAATCGCTTCTCGTAAGTCACCCTGGGGTCGTCTGAGAATATTCGACCACAGACTGTTGTCACAAGCCTCTCAATTCTCTCATGGAGATCTCTGTAACGGGGAATTATCGAGAAGTATGCGTCCTTACGCGTGATGATCTTTTTGATGGGATCTCTGTCTCTCATGGCATCCTCAAGTTCCTTGTCCAGACGGTCTCTCAGTCTCTGCGTATTCAGTCCCAGTGCCTCAATGATCTGAGGTCTTGTCATCACCTGTGTTCGAAGTAGTTCGGTAATGACACGGGATATTAGGTACTCCCCTCTTCCAGGGGGCGTATTGAGTCTGAGGTCACCAAATAGTCTTCTCGCATAGATCCAGTCTGTGGCAGTGAATGTCTCTCCACCCACCCTGGTACCAATGAGTCCTGATTCTCTCTCAAGATTCATTCTCAGTTCTGAGGTCTCTGCATAGGACGAGGCTAGTTCTGCAGAACACACTCTGTCCATCAGCAGAATGTCTATGTCTCTGTCTGAGACCACCATTTTGTATGCGAGATAGAACTCGGCAAGCATCATGAGATAGTCTGCGAATGCGGAGTTGTCTATGATCTGATCGTCCGGTATGCTGAAAGAGGTGTCCGTCTGACCTGTGATGTCTTTGGGAAGTATTGTCTGGTCAATGAGTGGCACCTCGTTGATATATACGGGCAGGACACTTGAGACACTGATACCAGCATCCTTGTAGTCGTCCTCATATGCGACACTCAAGATACCACTATCATCCACAGTTATGGTGCGTTGTGCGACATATGCACCTGCGAAGAAGATCACAAGGTCAAAGACGGGTCTCTTGTGAAGTGTACCGTCAATTCCTACAAACTTCAGTATCCGCTTCTTGAAGAAGGAGTCTACAAACTGAGGGTCTACTCTCTCATCTGAGTATTGTCTGATCAATCTATTAAGAAATGCCTCATAGGTCCCCTGTAATGCCTCAAATCTACCTCTATAACCCTCAATCTGTGATGCAGCACCCCCTAGCAACAACTGCCCTGCATGCTTCAACCGCTGGACGATCAATGAGGGTTTTTGTCTCTCTTCTTCTTCTGACAACTGCCGCCACAACAAGTGACCAATTACACATCTCACCAATAAGAAGGTTGCTCGACAAGACCGAGCTATACGGAAGAATTGAGTCTCAGTCATCCACATGGTTATGAATACTGCCCATTCCCTATACTATAGAATGCCATGACATGCGTGAATCTCTCCCGTACCGACTATTATTGGTCCCAGGTCGGGTCCGCCCTATAGCAAGTCATTGCCTACTCTAATGCCATTTGGGATGATATTGTGGCCGTTCTATGACGTGCCCTGAGTGCTGCTGTTACACCAAAGGCAGTCAAGACTCCTGCCATTCCAGCAATGACATAGAGAGTACGAAGACTGCCTGTGATAGTCCAGATATGCTGTCCTATAATTGGTGCCACAAGGCCTGTCGAGGACATTAGAAGAGAGTATGTGCCCATTGCTCTGCCCTGTCTCTCTCTGCTCACGCCCTCTACAACTAGCGCTCTCTCACTGCCTACCCACCACATAACAGGAAATGACCATACGATGTTCAGAACTAACATCATTAAAAACCCCGAACCAATACCAAATAGCACAACTATGAGTGAGTTTATGACAACTGCCACAACAAGGGCAGCTCTTGTGTTGCGGTCAGTCATTCTGCTGGCAATATACATGACAATGACACTCGTGAGTGAGAATGCACTCCATGTCATCCCATACTCTGCATCTGACACTTGCCAGCCACCAGTCGTGCTGATGTTACCGAGATATGGCAATGCCATGTTCCAGACAAAATAGAATGGTAGCATTCCCGCTGCAAGTAACCAGAAGGGCCTTCCAAACCCACGCAATGACAGTGGCGCATTTGATCTCGCATGGCGTTGAACATCTCTTGAGAGCGACTCCCGGACTGTGACACCTGTCATGAATAGAGCTATCACTGCAGCAATAGAACCAAACAAAATGAGCATACGTGGGTCAAGGCCACTGATTATGAGGATGCTACCTACTAATGGACTTAGTCCATCTGCAAGAAAGGCTGGTAGAAGTATCATTGTGAACTTGGTGGCCCGATCGGAGGCACCACTGGTGATGAGAACATCTGCTGGGACTGCACGAGATATGACAAGTATAAAACTCCAACCAAGCGTCACAAGTGCATAGGCGATTGGTATCCATGGCCACAGCGGAATTGTGTGGAGTAGATATAGTCCAGTAGTCATGGGTATGAAGGACAACATCATTGTCCGCTTGCGACCAATCATATCTGAGACTATTCCGGATGTGGGATATCCCACCAGTGTTGCAAGCGTTCCGCTGGAGAATGTCAGACCCATAGCGAGACCGACATCGGCAAGTCCTTGTTCTATAAACGCAGACTCTATGAATATGCTGAAGCGCCACGTCCATGTACTCATCGAGATCTGTGCAATACCAATGACTAATGCAAGTCGCCACAGATCAGAGTTCAAGCCCATCCATGTTCTATGTTGGGTTGTCAAGTGTTTGATGTCATGGTCTGTCACTCAAGGTCCCTTCTTATGGACCGAGTCGATAATATATTCGCTTAATACACTAACCATTGTGGATATGACTCCTCTTCGACAGTTACTCATGGCGTAACCCTTAAAGTGGTTCTTCAGTGCAGAAGATGCTATACTACTAGACAGCGGTGCCCTCTAATGCCGATAGTCCTTGCGGACGCAGATCTGAATCTCAACAGAGCTATCACCTTTGAGTGGCTCTATACCAATGGCCTTGGTGGATATGCCTCATCCACAGTAGTAGGACTGAATACACGAGGTTATCATGGACTACTCATATGTTCTCTGAGCCCACCCGTTGAGAGATGGATGGTGCTGTCAAGAGTCGGTGAGGTGATTGTCGCAGGAGATAATGAAACAGACCTTGGTACTGAACAGACTCCAGAGGGGGTGACTCACAGAGGGTATCGTCTGCTGAAGGGATTTGAACTCAATCCACTGCCGACAATGAAGTATGCAACCGAGTCGACGACTGTGGCCAAGACTGTATTCATGCCATACCGCCGAAATATCACCATACTGAGCTACGAGATCACTACTAACATGGACACAGTCTTCACAGTGACTCCCTATCATGCATGTAGAGAGTTGAATGCGCGTCCTGAGAGCATAGACTACATACCTCAGTGTGAATATCTAAACCCTCACACATATGTGGCCTATGATGACCGACCGAATAGACCATGTGTAGTGACATATTCGCCCGACATGGAGTTCACAGCGTCAAGTATACGCGTCACCGAGCCACAGGTATATCGTGTAGACCAATCCGAGGGTCTTTCTCATAAAGAACAACTATGGATTCCTGGTGTGTTCTCAACTATTCTCAATCCAGGCTCTCACTATATGTCATTTCTATTTGCTGCGGGTCCAAGTGCAAACACCGTCATACATGATCTGGGTCCATTATTGAGTGCACATACAAAGGACTTTGTGAAGCTGCGTCTTGCAGAACTTCAACGACGCAAGACTCTAAATGACCGTGCATTTTCGCTATCTGGACGACTCCGAGATGAAAACATCGAATGGTTGGTCTTTAACGCAGATGCGTTCATTGTAGACCGTGCCACTTCAAAGGCACGATCCATCATCGCGGGTTATCACGACCTTGTAGATATAGGTCGTGATGCGATGATCTCTCTTCCAGGACTGACAACGGCAGTAGGCAGATTTCAGGACGCTCGTGAGATATTGAAGACATATGCACGACATTCTAGATATGGTCTGGTCGCAAACGACTTTCCAGACCGTGGAATTCAGCCCAAGTATGACAGCGTCGATGCATCGTTGTGGTATATCCTGGCACTCAGACACTACATACTTGCCACTAGTGATATTGAATTTCTCAGTGGAATCATATGGGAGACTGTAGAGTCTATAGTCTCCGCGTTTCGACTCGGTACCAAGTTCAATATCCATGAGGATCATGATGGACTGATATTCTCCGGAATTGATGGAATTGAGGTCAGTTGGATGAACGAACAGATTGAGGGGTGGGTTGCAACACCACGGATTGGCAAGTGTGTCGAAGTGAATGCTCTCTGGTATAACGCGCTGATGGCAATTGGTGATATGGTTGAGATGAGAGGACTTGATCCTTATGAGTATAGGGCGGTCGCCTCGTGGGTACGTGAATCATTTATACAGGCCTTCTGGAACAGTGAACTCAAGTGCCTCTATGATGTTGTGACAGACGAGACAAAGGATGCATCAATAAGGCCCAATCAGATATTCGCAGTGGGTCTGCCATATCCATTATTGGACAGAGAGATGGCAGAGTCTGTGTTCAAGGTGGTGACCGAAGAGCTACTCACACCGTTTGGTCTTAGAACACTCTCTCCTAGAGATAGACGGTTCGCACGTGCTGTGACCGGTGGACCCAGAGCACGAGCTGGTGCGGTGCATCAGGGTACTGTCCATCCTTGGTTGATAGGCCCCTATATCTCAGCATATCTCAACATATATGGCCGTACACCAGAGAACAAGCGATATGTGGAACAGCACTTTTTCGTACCTGTATTGGAGTGTGTAAAGACCGGCTGCCTCGGAACGGTCTCTGACATGTTTGATGGTAGCAAACCACATAGAGACCGTGGCTGCGTCTCTAGAGCACGTAGCGTCGCTGAGTTGTTACGTGTCTACTTTGAGGAGCTTGGTTGAATGACACACCTACCAGAGGGGCTACATCAACTCAGAATACCAACTGGTCTTCCTGTTGGTGATGTGAACTGTTATCTCATTGAGGGTAATCCTCTCACACTGATTGACACAGGACTCAAGTCCGAAGAGTCACTCGCATCTCTCACTAATAGTCTTGAAGATATTGGTCACAGACTGGGCGACATAGAACAGATACTACTCACCCATGGCCATGTTGATCATATGGGTCTTGCAACCACCATAATGCGTGCCTCAGAGAGAGAGGGCTCTCACAAGACCCGTGTGTACATTCATGAGGGGGACGCCAAGCGTGTGACGGACTATGTAAAATACATGGTTGAAAGAGCAGATGCCTATCTAAGAGTCGCACAAGAGTCTGGCTCTATTAAAGAGAATGCGCCATTTCCTCCTGCGTCAATTTTGATCAACTACTTCAAGAAGATGGGCGAGTCTGTGCCAGATGTCATTCCCATAAAGGACAGTGTGCAGTTCAAGACCGGTATTGGCGCACTGGAGGCAGTCTGGACACCTGGCCACTCTTATGGTTCAACATGTTACGTGAGTCATGACCATAGGCTGATCCTCAGCGGCGACCATATTCTCTCTGATATCAGTTCAAATCCAAGTCTTGACTTTGAATCCTTTGATGGCATTCCCATGCTTGCGTATTTCGACTCTCTTAGAAAGATACGTCGTTTCGATGGGTATCAGGTACTACCCGGTCACCGTGACATCCTCACATCACTGAGTCGGCGCATAGATGAATTGCTTCAGGACTATGAGAACAAGTTCATACGGGCAAGAGAGGCACTTGGACCATCTCCAATGTCACAGTATCATCTCTCCCGTGTCCTGTATGGCGACTATGACTTCAGCCAGATGATACTGGCACTTGTAGAGACACACGATATTCTACGAATACTGGAGATGCGCGGTCAGGCACGTCTTGAACGAGTGGATGACATTGTCATGGCACGTGCTGCTCGAAAATGAGTCTATGTTCTAGATGAATCGTTCACTGTGCTAATATATCCTAATTTTATCTAATACTATGAACTGTTGTCTTTTCTCGTGCACGTGAAGTAAATTGAGAGAACAGGTGTCAATGAACTCGACAATGTACAATTCATGCCCAGTAAATTGTGTATTTATCGAGTTCCTCAAACATTCACGTCACTGATGAGTCAACAGACACTTGCTAAGGAGTCGTAGATATATGAAGAGAATAGACACAATCCTGATCATGATGATGCTCGTGGTCAGTACAGCTGCAGGCGTTGTGTTCGTTGGTGCGCAGACTCCTGAACCTCAAGTTCACGTCAAGTGGAATGAGGCGCATTCCTTTGAGGAGTTTGAACACACAGAACAGAACGACATGTGGATCTTCGGTCCGCAGCCAATCACTAGAGCTTACTATCATGTAAATGACACAGATATCAGCGAAAATCACTATCTTGTCAGTGTGGAAACTGAGCTTGATATCAATATCACAATTCCCTCGGCCTTCCTTGGTAGAGAAGTAGGACTCGAGTCCGTCCTATTCTGGGGACGAGGTGAGGTTGACAGGTCCCCCCTGTTTGCAGTGAAGTACAATCTCACTGCTGACAGATGGGAATCGCTTGCTTTCATCTATATACCCGGCTCAGAGGAACCTGTAACAAGTTCTTTCATCACACTTGACACAAGTAAATCAAGTTATCAGGTTCTGCCGGATGGACATCTTGTGAGTTTCCACATCAAATATCAGTCTAGTGTTGGTCCCAGAATTCTATGGACCGGTCTACAAATAATCAATACCAATGAAAGGGCTGTCTCTCCATCTTGGCTTGCCGCGCTCAGTAGCGGTGGCTTTGAGACACCACCACTAGGCCTTGAAGTTCCAGTCAAGAGGGCTGATTTTGGCCTACCAGACTATTACTATGCCAAGGTGACAGACACTGATGGAGCCATCATTCACTATGTTGGTTTCGATGATGTCTTTGTGTTCCACCTGACTGCTAACGTTCCTCTAGGCGAGGTACTCATTCCATTCTCTCTGTTTACTATGGACAAGGCATTCTACTATAATTATACATTCTCCATACCAAAAGATCCGTATCAATGTCTGACTAATTGGACCACAGTTAATGGTGTTCCACCCATGTTGTTGTTGCGGTACAACAATGGCAGCTGTAGTGTGGCAGCTGGCTACCTTGACAATGTTCAGTGGGAATGGGATAATCAGCTTGGCGTGTGGTATCCCACATTTAGTTTCCTACTCAACAGCTCGATTGATCTCTCCAAGTACTATGTGCTAGTGGATACGCAGGTCCTGAATGGTGGTGCGACTCTGTCATGGACAGGCTACTATACAAACATGACAGATATGAATCCAGACAATCTAACGGTGGGTGCCACTATTGTGCCCGATCCATTCTTCTGGAGTGTGGTTGACCAAGGCGGCGAGGCACTTTTGGCACGTCCTGAGATCAAGACACACAATACTGTGAAGTTGGCCTTCATGGAACATTTCATTGATGCAACGGTCACTCATAATGGCAACATAGTTCATCGTGTCCAACAGGGTGAGACTCTAAACATCACACTCAACATATTCGGTCCCGGTAGTCTGATAAATGGGTCCACATACATTCCCACCAATATCTCAATTCCCCATGGCAATGATATTGTTGACCTGACAGGGCTACTTCTACATGTACGGCGCGATAATATCTCCCTCTACGTAGAGAGTCGTGGGTTTGGACGCAATACTACGCACTACTGGTCAAAGACTCTGACCTTTGCCATTGTATTGTACTATCCGTCACAGACATTCGCGTGGACTGTATCAAACACGACTATCTATTACGATACATATACCCATGAAGAGGTGTTCAGGACAGTGGATTCGCATAATGACTGGCTGACCGTTTACAAGGCTGGTCTAGAAATAGGTTCAGAGAACTCCACGGCATGGTTCGATATCAGCTTTGGTAGTCAAGTACCAGACATGTACGTGTCTGCAGTCCATCTGTACTCTGGATTTAGGCTACTTGGACAATGGAATGCATCAGTACGGGGTTCCGGTACATGGTTCTGGTATCCTCCAACATCCGAACTTAACTGGACCACGGCATATTCTGAGAACAGTTCACTTGATGATGTGACCCTGTGGACTCCGACTCTGTTCATAATCGGTGACATTGATCCATGGGAACCAGAGAGATGGACTGTCACTAGGGACGGTGCACTTGATCTCGATGGTAATGTGTTCACTACAGATGACCAGTACTATGTGATAAGAACTGGATACTGGCATGACTGGGGCAACATCACAACCGATGGAATGATGGTGTTTGTCGGTCTTGATCCAACCCCTGGCATACCTGGAGATGAGTTTGTATCGCACAACTGGATGGGTATTGTGAAAATGATGGTGGAGTTCTCGGCAAACGAGACGTTCTACTGGTATCGTGCATCAGACCTCACTCCCGTCAACACGACTGAGATTGATAGACTGCGAGATATGATGTGGTCTGATGCTGAGCATACAATACCAAATCCGGGCTACAGATATATCGCATGGATGACTGTAAATAGAACTATAGACATTGGCGGAATGATCGGACTGCCTGACAATGAATGGCATAACACATGGCTCGCATGGGGTACTCAGCAGATGTTCACTGTATCAAACAGTGCAACGTCTACTACATGGGCAGTCTTTAGAGCCAAGTACGCCGGGCTGTTTTTGTTCAATGACACACTGGCTGGTGGCGCCGAGAGTGCACCCGACTTTGCAATTGTAGATGGTCGTGTTGTGACTGAGGAGGTGACGCACCTAGTCCTTATCGACTCAGTAGAGTCTATAGAACTGCGAATAGTAGTGGTGATGTGATAGTCGGTCCAGATGTACCGGTCTCATTTGGTATATCGATGTATGGTGTGAATGTCACTATATACCCGCTGGGTGTTGAACACTCTGATGGGCTGAGAGGTGCATGGGACTTCCGTCAGTCGTACGAGGGTGCAATGGGTCTGAATCCTGACAAGTTTGACTATTGGATCACGCATGCAAGAATTGACGAGATCTCCTTTGACATAACATTCTCTGTGGACATGGTCCAATATAACCCAGCAGACAAGACCCAATGGAACCATGCTGTATCGTTCAAGATAGACCAGAGATTTGGTGATTGGACGTTGAACGAGTTCAGCAACAGTGTACTTGAGGGACGAAGTCTTGCAGTCAACTTCTTTGGCGTCCTTGCAACCGCAACTAGGTCACAATATCGTGCAAACACCACGCCTGTGACAGGTACTAATGATGCCAGCATGGCCGCCGCCTACTACCAGTTTGGTTCAGGCGACAACCCATTTGCAGAGGTCAAGATGGGTGGTCTGCCATACACATGGGGTGGTGATGGACATACGGTGAACTATACCTCTGGTTCATCAACTGCGCCAATCGGTGCCTTCAGTCTGATGTATGAGTCCGCCTCTGGTCTTTCGATCACTGACTGGAGAGTGGAGGCATCTATGCTCTTCATGACTGCAGGTTACAAGAACTGGGGTGGACATGACATAATATGCGACCCCGTGTTTGTATCATACGTCACTGCTAGAAATCCATCCCAGACCACCACCACCACCACCACAACCACAACTACTACCACTACAACTCCCACCACAACTAATGGTCCTGGTTTCTCGCCTGAAGACTATCTTCTGATTGGCCTGGCTGTGGCAGTGGTAATCATCTTGGTCTGTTTCATGAGACGCCGTCATTAGAACTCGACCACAGAGGGACGCACAAAGCGTCCCTCCCCCTCTTTTTTTTACTCTCCTCTCAATAACGTGTTCTACTTTTGCAATTCGAACTCAGTACGCCATTCCTGGGGGAGCCAGTCTTGAACAGTGGATGGCTCAGTCTGAAAACTGTTCTCGGGAGGCATGACAATGTGCCAACCGCGCTTGCTATACTCGAATGTTGAACAAGAAGCGAATCCCATATCAAGCCACTCACGCAGGGTTGGTGTGCCACCGTCAACAAGATGCAGAAAGATGAGTGCCAGTGCTGGACTGAGAACTACCACGACCATGCCGCCTCTGTATCTCTCAACAATTTTATTCATACAGTCTCTGAGTCGTGTCTTTACTGATGATAGTGACTCCATGCCTGCATCTGCCTTGTTGGGTTGTTGCCAGAATTTGGCCACCTGACTGGCCTTGGCATGATCCGGCCGTAGTGTACGGATTTCTTCAATACAACTCATCTTCTCAATGGGTGCATTCAACTCAGCACTGAGAATCTTTGCTGTACTAAGACTCACATCTTCCTTGGAGGATATGATGACGTTCGCAGTGGTGATGAGTCTAGAACGTGCGAGATCCTCCACTTGTGACTGTCCTCGATCAGACAGAGCTGTGCCCAGTGGAACGGGTTCACCATGAACCACAACACGGATGGATGTCCGCATCCATGGTACTTCTACAGGACTCTCCTCATTGACAAGCTCGAACATGGTCTGATCACGGTCTTTTGTAGATGCTATCCTAGACTAAAACCTGTTGATAAATGAGTTATGATTTCTATTCTCCTAATCAACCACACGTCACACACACCCATAAGATGATAACAGCAGGGTACAGACCTGAAAAGTCTTTTAGGATATACTGCCTCCTGTTTTTATGGTGAATAATTGTGAGAATCGGCGTTGACAAACTAAACCGGCTTGAGGGTCAACACTGTTTCATCTGTGGTAAACCCCTCTTGAGTCATAGAATTGATGACCTTGCATATATTCCTGTGATAAAGGGTGGTAGTGTCAAGGCCAAGCCTGAACGATATTATCTCTTCCAGTGCCCAAGTTGTAATAAGATTGGTCACAAACGTTGTTGGTACGACGTGGCTGATAGACCCGTTGGAGGCGGAATTATTTTCGGGCCAAAGGGAAGGGAGATGAAGTGTCCTGCATGTGGTTATTTAATAGCTCCACTTCGAAAGGAATGGGTCGAGTGGATCCGAGGCTATCAGATCCCTGGTCATCCTGATGAAGAACTTTTTGAGATATGGGTGGGCGATGTCAATAGCTATAAGGCTGGTGCATTCATTAGTAAGATAGGTGCAGCCATCGGTGGACTATTCAGAGCTGTAAAACTAGGCAGCCTCACAGCAAGTGAAAAGAGTGCAGTATCCGAGGCAGCACAACGTGTGGGAAAGTCATTCTCCGACTTGTCACAGCAGGTCTTCAGGCTTGATGTATCCCAACAAGACCGGCAAGCCCTTAGAGACCTTCGATGTATGCACTGTAGTGCACCCCTTCCATCACCGGGCCAGTTTGATGATGCAATAGTGTGTCAACACTGCGGCACTGCACATCTACTGAAATAGAGTCACATTCTCCAAAGGTTAAGGACTTCAACCAAGATTTCCTTTTATACAGACACACACTTAATACGCCTATATGACTTGGAGGTGCACTGTAAGTGCCCATTTATCTTGAATTTGATGCCAACAAATCACAGTTTCATGAGACAAGTAAGGCCTCAAGCGATGACTCTATTATGTTGACAATCGATGAATCGTTAAAAAAGCTCATCATGACAGTTCCTAACACCGTGAACATGATTGTCAGACGTGCAGCAGAACGTCAGGCACGCGGAATAATCAAGTCCGGTTTTCTGTGCAGAGATGGTGGCCGATACGGGCGCGACCATGCACTGGAGGTTGTCGGTGAAGGCGGAAGCCTTCCCGAACGTCTGACGCAGAGTCCACGTGAGGTCTACTAGAACTCTCAGTGCGTTACAACATGAATAGCTGATACCGTGTTCAACTGTAGATCCTACATGGTCTGAATGGGTGGAATATGTAATATTCCACTCGTTCTATTGCAGATGTTGTCATTTATGATGTAGGTATGGTCAACAGACGATGACCGCGTATCTATCGATAGGACATATAGAGATGCTAGTATCTATAGCACGTATGTCCTGTTTACATAATCGGAATTATTGACTTTTCTACACATTTCTCAGATTACTCCACATGCACACATTTAAATACAAATTAACTATAATAAAGTAGGGTTGAGAGATGCTTAAGTGCTGTCATATTAAGTTCTCAGACCTGCGAAATAAGCAGGTTGTTGACGATACTGGGCGAGAGATTGGACAAGTGAATGATTTTGTTGTGAGTCTCTCCGACAACAGGATTCAGTTGAAGTCAGTAGTACTTGGTGGACGTAAGAGATCTGAGCTTCTGCAGTCTATTGGGCTCAAGTCCAACGAGTCGCCTGTGTTTGATGTGCGATGCATAGACCGAGTAGAGGACCGTGTATATCTCTCCTCGAAGTGTGAACTTCTTCGTACGATGCTCAATAGTGGTCCAACCAAGAATGAAGAGTTTAGACTGTCAGAACTGACAAAGCTCAAGGTTGTTGATGCTGATGGTCTCAAGATAGGAAACGTCAATGATGTATGGTTTGATGATGCAGACAAGATCTGGTTGGTACTAGGCGGCGGATTCATTGAAGAGACACTTGAGAAGATTGGTGTACAACCAGACATTGACCTGCTGGTTCCTGCAGAGTCCATAGAGAGAGTCGGCCGCGGTGAGATGCGACTCAGATGGACAAAGTTTCAGCTGAGTGCAAACTGCGAGAACGAGTATGAACGTTACAAGAGAGAAGTGAGTTCTCGGTTCCAGCCTGGTGATCCGCGTTATACTCAGATGCGATTGACAGGTGCGCAGAACAGAGGACTTGTATGAGTACACTCTTCTGATGGTCATTCAGAACCTGAATGTAATACGAGCTGTCCATCATAGTCCGCCTACGGACCTAGACCTATTGTAGAGTTGTCTTTGTACCAACATAGAACGTCTGACATGCGCGATGGTCTCTCCTCATATATCCCGTAGAGTACTATCTATAATCACGCTCACTGATTATATGAGGACTCCATCCATTATATCCCCTGCCAATGAGTTCAGCTAGATCCTCTGGTGTGTCAATATCTAACTCAAGGTCTGGTGTCCTGAACTCTTCAAATCGTATATGCCCTTGCTGTGCTAGAGCTCTATGCGATTCAAAACTATTTGGCCCAAAGGCACACGCAATTATAGTGGGTGGATATCGTAGAAATGCGTTTGTACCAAGATCTCTTGATGGGACAGCAATGACCACAGGTGGTCCAATCGTATCCGCCAGTGTGATCATCTTCTCTATTGAGGTACACGCTACTAGTGGTACATCAGATGGAAGTATCAGAAGAGGCATGGATCCCATTCTGTTCTCAATTAGCGTAGTTGCACAATTTAATGCTCTATTCAAGTCATGAAATTGCTCTTTAATGGCGTCTATACCAAGGGTCTCAGCAAATCTTTGAATCTCGCTGTCTGCCGTGAGGACTGACACCATGCGTATCGACCTGCAGCGGAGTACAGTATCTATGACATGTTTCAACATTGATAGCACAAACTGACGTCGGTTCGTAGAATTGAGTGCCCTGGACAGTCTACTCTTGGCAGTGTCTAGTGTCTTTACTGGTATGACCACAGACGCCTCTAGAGGCATATTTAATCAGTCCTCTCCTACTGTATCAATGACTGTTCTTGCCAGTCGAATCTTGTGGTCAAGCGTGGTCATCATGGTGTCTGTGACATTGACTCTGATATCAAGTGACTCAATACTTTGTTGTAGGTCGCGGTCTGCATTGTCCATCACATAATGTGTGATGATGTCTTGGTAGTGTTCTGCCACACCAGACGCAGAGACCTCCATTCCCAGACCGGCCATGAACTTCTCAGTCGGACCCTTCACAGCTCTTCCACCAATCAGAGGACTCACTGCTACAACAGGACAGTCTGCAGTAGTGAGTGTTTCTCGAATACCCTTTACAGAGAGTATCGGATCAATAGAGGCAATGGGGTTACTGGGACAGATGACTATCAAGTCGGTCTCTCTAAGTGCATCGATCACACCGGGGGCTGGTTGTGCCACATCCGAGCCCACATACTCGACGCCTCGGACTATATCACGGCACTGCCGCAATACAAAGTACTCCTCAAAGTTGATCAGAGTACCATCCTCAATTCGAACGTATGTCTGGACAGGATCATCGCTCATTGGAAGGAGTGTCAGTTCTACACCAAGACATCTGCATAGTTCCTTTGTCACCTCAGATAATGACATTCCCAGCCTCAAGAGTTCAGTCCGTCGTATATGCGTGGCAAGGTCTCTGTCGCCAATGTTGAACCACCTGTCCTGACCATACATCTTGTGTATCGCATCTAAGAAGTTGAAAGAGTCCCCTCTCACGCCCCAGCCTTTTGTATCATCGACCACTCCTGCCACTGTATACATCACAATGTCAAGGTCTGGTGATATATGTAGTCCAAACATTCTGATATCGTCGCCAGTGTTACCAATCACGGTCAGACACTGGTGCGGCAGGACTGAATACAGCCCAAGGACTAGTTTTGCACCACCAACACCACCACATAATGCAGTGACACGCATCT
>FWPU01007327.1_pt1 | contig 17103 bp, 11 predicted proteins | sample 2228361 | NCBI WGS metagenome assembly FWPU01 (sample SAMEA103939777, study PRJEB20133) | metagenome
TGGATCCGCTCAGCGGACATCTGCCCAACCTTGGCCCGAACGACGGCGCATATATCTTGCCGCTGACTAACTGCCCGTTCGATGATTACCGGCCGGTGCTGGAGGCAGCGGCTTGCGCCTTTTTAGGTCAGCAGGTTTCCGCGCTCAACCCCACCAGCGAGATGCGCCTCTGGCTGTGCAATTCCCCCGCCAGGGTGCAACTGCCTGAAGTGGCTCATAATCATCCCACACCCGCGGCAGCCATATCTGCCCCACACCGGCTGAATCAGCCACAGCGGGCATCCTGGGCTTATTTTCGCCTGGCTGCCTTCCGCAGCCGCCCGGGTCACGCCGACCAGCTCCATATTGATCTCTGGTGGCGCGGTCTGAACCTGGCTCAAGACGCCGGCAGCTATCTGTACAACGCCGCTCCTCCCTGGGATAACGCCCTCGCCCGAACCGCGGTGCACAACACCGTGATGGTAGACGGCCTGGAGCAGATGACTCGCACCAGCCGGTTTCTGTGGCTGGATTGGGCTCAGGCTACCCTCGTGGAAGAGCACCGGGCAGGAGATGGCACCTGGGAACGCCTCACCGCCCGGCACGACGGCTACCGCCGCCTGGGCATCATCCACCAGCGCTCGCTCGCCACCCGGCGGAACGGCTGCTGGGAGATCGAAGACCTGATCCTGGCCGACAAGCCCAAAGCCGCCCGAGTCTCTCACCTGGCGCGCCTGCACTGGCTGCTGCCAGACCTCCCCTGGGAAATCCAGATCGCCGGCGAGAAGGCGCAGATTCTCCTCAGAACCCCCCATGGGCAGGTGATCCTCAATATCCAGGCCGAGCCTGCCGGGCGCGTTGCCGTCAGCCTGATCCGGGCTGGCGAGCTGCTCTACGGCGAAGGGCCTGTATCACCCACCTGGGGATGGGTCTCGCACACCTATGCGCACAAGAGTCCGGCGCTCTCACTGGCGTATGGAGTCCAGCAGCATCTGCCCATCCGTATTCTCAGCACGTGGTCATTGCCATGAAGCAGATATACCCCGACTGCTCCATTGAACGCAGCCAGCGCCCAACATTCTGAGAGAGGTCAAACGGTGCACATCCTGCTGATCCACCAGGCATTTACAGCCATTGATGAACCAGGCGGGACGCGCCACCATGAGCTGGCGCGCCGCCTGGCTGAGGGTGGACGCCGGGTCACCATCATTGCCAGCCCGGTCAGCTATCTGACCGGCAAGGCTCGCGCTAAAATTGAAACGTCTCATCCATCAGCCATAGGCGCTCAACCTGGGGTGAACATCCTGCGCACCTATACCTACCCGGCATGGCATCGCAGTTTCTTCCATCGCGTGCTCAGCTTCCTCAGCTTTATGATTTCGTCGTTTTGGGCTGGCTTACGAGTGAAGCAGGTGGATATCGTCTGGGGAACCTCGCCGCCGATCTTCCAGGGACTGACAGCCTGGGCGCTTGCCCGTATCAAAGGCGCGCCGTTCCTGTTCGAAGTGCGCGATCTCTGGCCGGCGTTTGCGATTGGCGTCGGAGTGCTACGCCAGCCCATGTTAATTGCCCTTTCGCAAGAGTTGGAACGCTTCCTGTACTCCCACGCCGACCTGGTGTTGGTGAATTCGCCGGGCTTCATCGCCCATGTGCAGGCGCACGGCGCCCGCCAGGTGGCGTTGCTGCCGAACGGCGCCGATCCGGACATGTTCGACCCAAGCGCCAGCGGGAACGAATTTCGCCGCGCTCATGCCCTGGAAGGCAAATTCATCGCCCTGTATGCCGGAGCGCATGGCCTATCCAACGATTTGCACACCGTGCTGGATGCTGCCGCAGAGCTGCGGGCGCGCGGCGAAATTGCCATTGTGCTGTTGGGCGACGGGAAGGAAAAACCCGCCCTGATGGCGCGCGCGGCTCGAATGGGCTTGCCGAATGTGCAATTTCTGCCGCCATTGCCCAAATTGGAAATGGCTCAGGCATTGGCTGCCGCCAATGCCTGCATTGCCATCCTCAAACCCATCGAATTGTATAAGACCGTTTACCCGAACAAAGTGTTCGATTACATGGCCGCCGGACGTCCAGTGATTCTAGCAATTGACGGGGTTATCCGCGAAGTCATCGAGAGCCACCAGGCGGGCGTCTTTGTTCCTCCCGGCGACGCGCATCGTCTGGCTGAAGCCATCGTCTGGCTGGCGGAAAATCCTCAAACAGCGCAGGCGATGGGCAAGAACGGGCGTCAAGCGGTTGTGGAGAACTTCAGTCGGAATCAACTGGCAGAAAAGCTCGCCAGCATTCTGGATTCATTAGCCCGCAAGCCCCAGTAAGCCGACCACCCGCTCCAGCACCCGTTCAGCCACCGCCATCTTGCTCATCAAAGGCAGCGTTTCAACCCCACCCGCTGCATCCAGCAAGGTGACCCGGTTCTCATCTGCGCCAAAGCCGGCGTCGCTGGCGGTGATGTCGTTGGCGACGATTAAATCAAGCCGTTTGGCAGCGAGCTTGAGGCGGGCGTTCTCCAGTAAGTTCTGGCTCTCGGCGGCAAAGCCAACCGTCACCCGCGGGAAGCCGGTGCGCGCCTTTTCTTCAGCGACAGCGGCGAGGATGTCGGGCGTCAATTCCAACTCGATGACCGGCGCGCTGCCGCTCTTTTTGATTTTTTGCTCTGCAAAGCTGCCGGGCTTGAAATCAGCCACCGCCGCGGCCATCAGCAACGCATCGCAACCCGACAGGGCAGCCAGCACCGCCTCTAACATCTCACTGGCGCTGCCCACCTGCACTTGCTGGACGCCAATCGGAATGGGCTGCTGCACCGAGCCAACGATCAAGGTCACCTGCGCCCCCAGGTCCAGCGCTGCCTGAGCCAGGGCGATGCCTTGTTTGCCTGAGGAACGATTGGTAATCACCCGCACGGGGTCGATTGGTTCAAGGGTGCCGCCTGCCGTCACCACCACTTTCCGCCCGCGCAAAGGCCCGTTTTGCCCCAGTCTGATGCGGATATGAGCGAGTAAGTCAGCCGGGTCCATCATCCTGCCCACGCCAATCAACCCCGAAGCCAGATGACCTTCGACCGGCCCCAGAACCTGCGCCCCGCGCTGACGCAACAGCTCCAGATTTGCCTGGGTGGCAGGATGAGCGAACATCCCCCCATCCATAGCCGGCGCGAGCAGCAATGGGCAACTGGCAGTTAAGGCCGTCAGCGTGAGCAAATTATCCGCCATGCCCTGCGCCAGCCTGGCCAGAGTGTTGGCGGTTGCCGGCGCAATGACCAGCAGATCTGCGCTACGACCCAAACCCACGTGCAGCACGTGACCTTCGCTGCCCCACAGGTCTGCATCGGTGTAGGCGCGCCGCCCGGTGACAGATTGGAACGTCAACGGGGTGATGAAAGCCTCGGCGGCGCGGGTCAGCACCACATCCACCAGGCCGCCAGCCTGGGTAAGTTTGGAAGCCAACTCGGCGGCTTTATAGCAGGCGATAGAGCCGGTAACGCCGAGGAGAATGCGCTTGCCCACAATTGGATTGCTCATCTGTTCCCTCTCCTCTTGATCCGCCTATATCCAGCCGTTCAGCCGGTAAACCAGCATGCCGAGATACTCTTTAAGCATGCGGGTGGTGAGCGCCAGGTTCTCGGCGCTGGGCAGGAATGCCAGCAGTTGCGTTGCCAACCCGCCGCCTTGCAGTTTTTGCCAGCCAGCGAAGGTAACGGTGAAATCCGTCGGCGCGGGGATCACCTGAAACCCCTGCTTTTCGAAAAGCGCCAGCGCACGCGGCATGTGCGCCGCTGAAGTAACCAGGATCACCCGTCGAATCGATAGCGGCTGGAGTAAAGCGCGAGCGTTGGCGGCGTTTTCGTAGGTATTGCGCGATTCGCTTTCCAGCCACATCGCCTGTCGGGGCACGCCGAGCAACTCCAACAACGCCGCCATGTCCTCTGCTGGTGGATTGCCGGCGGAAATCCAATCAACTCGTCCACCGCTGAGAAGCAAGCGCTCGGCTTTGCCCTGGTGATACAGTTGAGCAGCGTAAATCAGTCGGTCGCCCGCCTGATCAACTTCAACAATCGGCCGTGGGTATTGCGACGATAGCGTCCCGCCACCCAACACGATAATCGCCTCGGCCTGGGGCAATTCCCCGTTCGGTAAATAGCGCCATTCCAGCGACCGCGCCAGGCCAAGCGCCACCCAGCGGTTGCTGGCAATCATCAACAACGCCAGCGCCAGCAGCAGCACCAGCCGTTGGAACCTCTGCCGCCGGAGCAACAACGCCAGCAGCACCAGCAAGCACGCCAGACCTAACGGATAGACCAGAGGAGGCAGGATTTTGGATAGATAGAGGAACATCGCCCAAAACACCTCGGAGAAACAAGCTGGCTGCCGGGACGCCGGCAGCCAGCTTGGCAGGCTTGAACAGGCCTCTCGGTTGTTTTAATTCTAACAGTTTATGGGCGGGCGACAAAGGTCAAAGTCACCCTGGCTTCATCCTCGGTGTTCAGGATGCCGGCAATGCTGATTGGCCCAAAGCCGAAATCGCTCATCAAGATGGTGGTCACCGCCTCGCCGCTCAGCGTATCGCCGCTCAAGCGGGCTTTCACCTCAAAGGTGACCGGGCGAGTCGCCTGGCGGATGGTCAGATCGCCGCTCACCTTGAATGTAATCTCCTCTCCTTCGGCGTATGCAGCCGGCAGGCCCTCCACGCTACGAGGGTTAAAGGTTACCAGCGGATAACGAGCCGACTCGAGAAAACGGGTGCGGATGGCGTTGTCGCGCCGGGTGCTGTCCGAAACGAACTGACTGACATCGGCGGTGATGACGCCCAGAGTGCTGTTTTGGGGAGCATTGCGATCAACCTTCACCTCGCCAGTGACCTGCGCGGTAGTTCCCACCGCCAGGTTGAAGCGATTATCCTGGTTAAGGAACACCTCGCCCACTTCGTACTTCAGCACTGATTCTCCGGGAACAATCCGATAAACAACAGCTCCTGCACTGCCTGCTTCCGTTGTCGCTGGAGTACTCACCGTGGCGTCTGTATTGGTCGGCGCGGCTGCCGGCGGCATGTCCGTTGCCGGGTCAACAGAGAGCGGCTGTGAAGGCGTCGGTGTGATCGCCGGGCTGCTGCACGCAGCCAGAACCATCACCACGCCGATCATGACAATACTTTTTCTCAACATCGATTCCTCCTGTTGGTTATAGTTGGCTGGCACGACAGATCATCGCGCCGCAACTCTCCTCACTAATCTTCACATATCAGGTAAAGATACACAGAATTATAAACAAAACAATCAATGGAAATCCAGGTTCCAGCCCGTCATTTCAGCGCTCAACCCTGACCAGGCGATCCAGCCCGGACAGGTCAGGCAACAGCTTGATCCGCGCCCCGGCGAATTCGCTTTCGATCAGCGGCAACACGGCAGAGGCCGAGGCAGCTTCGATCTCAAGCAGCAGCAAGCCATCCGAAGAAAGTTTGGAGCGCGCTTGAGGCGCCAGGCGGCGAATCAGCTCCACCCCCTCATCACCGCCATCCAGCGCCAGCAGCGGCTCATGCCGGGCTACTTCCAGCTCAGCCAGCCTTGGCCGGGGGATATACGGCAGATTGGCGCAAATCAAGTCGAAAGGACCGGTGAAAGCACTCAGTAAGTCAGCTTGAACGCAGACCACGCGCTGTTCCACGCCGTGTTTGCGGGCATTTGCCTGCGTCACCCGCAAGGCTGCGGCTGAAACATCACTCGCCAGCACAAAAACATCCTTACAGGCAACCGCTAAGGATATTGCGATGCACCCCGAACCGGCGCCGACATCCACTGCCCTGCGCCAACCGCGGTGTTGCTTCAACCAATCCAGCGCTTCCTCCACCAACAGCTCGGTCTCCGGTCTTGGAATGAGCACGTCAGGCGTGATCTGAAAATCCAGGCCAAAAAATTCCCAATGCCCCAGCAAATAAGGCAAAGGTTCGCCTGTCTCCAGGCGCTTCAGGTATCCTTCCAGGGTCTGCTCCTGCTGGGCGGTTAACAGCACCTCAGGATGAGCCAGCACCCAGGCGTGCGGTTTGCCAACCAGGTGGGATAGCAGTGTATGGGCATCCAGCCAAGCGGTCTCACTCCGCCGATGCAAGGCGCGATTGGCTTTCTGCAAGGCTTTCCCGATCGGAATTGGCATACGAAGAATACAGGGATATTTTCCGATGCTGCGCCAGCGTGCTGGCGGCGGTTCAGGCTTCCATACCCACCGCCGCCAGGCGTTCCGCCTCATCCCGCGTTGCCAGCTCATCAATGAAGACGTCAATATCCCCCTCCATGACAGCCGGCAAGTTATAAACAGACAGGTTGATGCGATGGTCGGTCACGCGTGACTGCGGATAATTATACGTGCGGATTTTCTCCGCCCGCTCCCCGCTGCCCACCTGTGAGCGACGCGCCTGGTCAAGCTCCTGGCGGCGCTTTTCTTCCTCGATTTCGTACAGGCGGGCGCGCAAAATGCTCATTGCGCGCAACTTGTTTTGCAATTGGGAGCGTTCGTCCTGGCATTGCACCACAATCCCGCTCGGCAGGTGGGTGATGCGCACTGCCGTAGCGTTTTTCTGCACATTCTGGCCGCCAGCGCCGGCGGATTTATACACATCCACGCGAATATCGCTCTCCGGGATGTCAATATCCACCTCATCCGCCTCGGCTAAAACCGCAACGGTCGCCGTTGAGGTATGAATACGCCCAGAGGATTCGGTAATGGGGATGCGCTGGACGCGATGAACGCCCGACTCGTACTTCAAGCGCGAGTAGGCGCCCTTGCCCTTGACCAGGAAGATGATCTCCTTGAAGCCCCCAATGCCGATCTCATTGGCAGAGAGCACCTCCACTGGCCAGTTGCGCATCTCGGCATAGCGAGTGTACATGCGGAACAGATCAGCCGCAAACAGCGCAGCTTCGTCGCCGCCCGTCCCCGCCCGAATCTCGACGATCACGTTGCGCTCATCGCGCTTATCCTTCGGCAAGAGCATGCCTTTGATCTGGCGTTCCAGGCGCTCGATGCGCGGCTCCAGCTCCTCGATCTCCGCTTCGGCAAGCATGCGGAGATCCTCTTCTTCAGCATCCCTGAGCTGGCGCGCTTCTTCCAGGCGCGCCAGCGATTGGCGGTATTCATGCGCCAGCGTCACCAGCGGCTCCAGTTCAACACGCTCGCTGTTCAATTCGGCGGCGCGCTGGTAATCGCTGCCCACTTCCATGAGCAAGCGGTTGATCTCGGCGTAGCGTTCTTCGATTCCAACAAGTTTATCCAGCATACGAACTTTCTACCTGCATCAGCAATATCGAGCCCGGTATTCCCTGAGGCCTTCCGATTATACCACCGGAACTTTTCTCCTCCCGAAGGCGTCTAAGGGCTGAGAGCCATTTGGCATCAGTCTTCAGCAATTCAGGCGAGGCTGTGATGAACGCGAGAAGATCTCTTGTGATCCTGTTTACCCTGGCTGCTTTGGCGCTGACCGCCCCGCCCGCGCGCGCCGATGGCATTATCATCCCCGACCCGCCGATCTGCAATGGGCGACCCTGCCCTCCACCACCGCCTTCTGCTCAACTCGTCATTCGCTATCATCGCGTTCACATCGCCATCGAAGATCAGATCGCCATAACCCACGTGGATCAGGTCTTTTATAACCCCAACGACTGGCAGGTCGAAGGCACCTACGTCTTCCCCATCCCCAGCGATGCCGCCGTGAGCGCTTTCACGCTGTGGGTGGATGGCAATCCGGTTTCGGCTCAAATCCTCGACGCTGAAACCGCCCGCCGGAAATACGAAGACATCGTCCGCAATCTGAAAGACCCTGCTTTGCTCGAATATGCCGGCCGCGGCGCAGTCCAGGCGCGCATTTTCCCCATCCCGCCGCACGGCGAACGGCGGGTAGAGCTGGAATATACCCAGGCATTGAGCGCCGAAAACGGATTGGTGCGCTACCTCTATCCCTTGAGCACCGAAAAGTTCTCTGCCTTACCCCTGGAAAACGTGGTCGTCCAGGTTTCGATCCAATCCAGCACGCCGATTCGTGCCGTGTATTCCCCCTCCCACAAAGTCTCGGTCGAGCGCCAGAGCCCTTATCATGTCGAAGTGGGCTACGAGGCGGCGAATGTCCGTCCGGACGCCGACTTTGCCGTGTATTACTCGCTCGGTGAGGAACAGGCGCTGCACCTGCTCAGCCAACGCGACCCCGGCGATCCTGGTGATGCGGATGGTTTCTTTTTACTCTTACTGGCGCCTCGCCCTGCTGTGGAGGCGTACACGCCCATCCCCAAGGACATCCTGCTGGTGCTCGATCGTTCTGGCAGCATGGAAGGGGAGAAATTCCAGCAAGCCCAACAGGCGTTGCGCTATATCCTGCGCCACCTGAACGCTGAAGACCGTTTCAACATCATCGCCTTCAGCACCGGCGTGGATATCTTCGCCTCGCGCCTGCAGCCAGCCACTGAGGTCGAGCCAGCGCTGACATGGGTGGACCGTCTCTCTGCGCAGGGCAGCACCGACATCCAACGCGCCTTGCTCGAAGCCGCTGCCCTGGCAGATCGGGAACGCCCTACATACCTGATCTTTCTCACCGATGGTCTGCCGACGGTGGGCGAAGTTGACAGCCAGCGCATCCTGGAGGATTTCCAGGATCGGGCGCCTGAAAATCTGCGCCTGTTCGCCTTTGGCGTCGGCTACGACGTTGACACGTTTTTGCTCGACTCGCTGGCGCAGTCGCATCACGGCGCCAGCAGCTACGTTCTGCCCGGCGAGCGTATCGATGAGATCGTCTCTGACTTCTACACTCGCGTCAGCACGCCGGTGCTCACCAACTTGAGCCTGGATTTTGGCAGTCTTTCCATCTATGATCTGTACCCCTCGCCGTTGCCGGATTTGTTTGCCGGTTCACAAATTATCATCGTCGGTCGCTATCGCCAGGGCGGTCTGACGGATATTACCCTGACGGGCGAAATCAACGGCGAAACCCAATCCTTCTATTTCCCTGGTCAGAAATTCGCAACCGAAAGCACCGCTTTAGAACAGCAACCTTCCATCGCCCGCCTGTGGGCGACCCGCAAGATCGGTTACTTGCTCAGCCAGGTGCGCCTGCATGGTCCCGATCCGGAGACAGTAGACCAGATCGTCCGCTTGAGCATCCGCTATGGCATTGTCACGCCGTATACCTCGTACCTGGTTACCGAGGACTTCCCTCTCGGCGCTGAAGCTCAGGAGCAAATCGCCGGCGCGCAATACCGGCAGATGTTAGCCACACCGGCTACCATATCCGGGCAGCAGGCGGTGCAAAAAGCCGCCGACGAAGGCGCTCTCTCCGCCGCCGAAGCCCCGCTGGCGCCATCGCCCGATAGCAGCCAGATGGTGCGCGTGGTTGGCTCACGCACCTACGTTTTATCACAAGGCGTCTGGATTGATACCGCCTTTGACCCGCAAATGATGAGCGTCAAAAAAGTCGCCTTTCTGTCGGATGACTACTTCACCCTGAGCAGAAGCAGCCCCGAACTGGCGGCTGCATTCGCCCTGGGCGGTCGCGTGATCGCGATCGCTGGGGGAAGCGCGTATGAAGTGGTTGAAGAGGGCGCGCGCGTGCCGCCGCTGAGCTTGCCGCCATCTCCCACCCCTGCCGCGCAGGCCCCCTCTGCGCCAGCGCCCAGCCAGACGCCCGCTGCGCCGGTCGAACCCGGACAGAAGCCCACCGTTTCGGGAAGCCTGCCCTGCGCCAGCGGATTGCTGCCGCTGATGGCGCTGATTGCCGCCTGCCTGGGCGTGCTGCGGCGCAAACCCATCTGACCGCCCGCCGGCTGCGCAACTCTCACCAACCATCATCAACTGCTAACGGAATTGTATGCAAAATAAACGGGAAGGCTCCGGCAAACTGTTGTATAATTACAGTCAAATCTGGGGAAGATCTCACCTTTTGCCTTTTAACTCCCAGGTAATCGGGAAAGCTTGCAGGAGCGATCCTAAGCGTTTCATCCTTTGAAACAGCGCATTTGAAAACGCCATCGCCGGACAAGCGACACTTGCTGTCATCCGAGTTGCATGCTATAATGCAATTACCTTCCCCCGATCTGATGAACTCCATCGAGCTGAACCCTTGATTTGCTAGCACCCGATCGCTCGCTAACTGGCTGTTGCCAGCTTCTCCAGGTGAACAGTAACCGAAAACCCATTTTTCTCTGGATTCTGAAACATGAAAGTCATCGAACTCGAAAACACACCCCTCGTGGCATTGCGCCAGCGGGCAAAAGACCTGAACGTTGCCAATGCCAACCGTATGAAAAAAGAAGACCTGATTCTGCGCATCCAGCAGGCAGAGGCCGAACAAGAAGGACTGGAGCTGCGCGGCGGCATCCTCGAAATCATGAGCGAAGGCATCGGTTTCCTTCGCTCCGGACACTACCAACCCGGTCCGTATGACGTTTACGTTTCTCAATCGCAGATTCGCCGCTACAACCTGCGCACCGGCGACCTGATCATCGGTCATGTGCGCCCGCCACGCGAATCAGAGAAACATTACGGCTTGCTCAAGGTCGAGAGCATCAACGGTATTGACCCGGAAGAAGCCCGCCGCCGACCGACCTTTGAATCGCTGACGCCCATTTTTCCCGATACCCGCTTCGATCTGGAAACCGACCGACACACCCTGGCAACGCGCCTGATCAATCTGGTCACCCCCATCGGACGCGGCCAGCGTGGTTTGATCGTCTCGCCGCCGAAGGCTGGCAAGACTACCATCCTCAAACAGATTGCTAACTCGATCTCCACCAAGTATCCCGAGGTGCACCTGATGGTCGCCCTGATAGGCGAGCGTCCTGAGGAAGTCACCGATATGGACCGCTCTGTGGATGCTGAGGTGATCTCCTCCACTTTCGATGAGCCGGTCACCTCGCATGTGCGCGTGGCAGAGATCGTCCTGGAACGGGCTAAGCGCCTGGTCGAAGTTGGGCGTCACGTGGTCATCCTGCTCGATTCGATCACCCGCCTGGCGCGCGCCTACAACCTGGTTGTAACCCCTTCAGGACGCACGCTTTCTGGTGGTATCGATCCCTCTGCCCTGTATCCGCCCAAACGCTTCTTCGGCGCCGCCCGCAATATTGAAGAAGGCGGCTCGCTCACCATTATTGCCACCTGTCTGGTTGACACCGGCTCACGAATGGATGACGTGGTCTACGAGGAGTTTAAAGGCACCGGCAACATGGAACTGCACCTCTCTCGTCGCCTGCAGGAGCGGCGCGTTTTTCCGGCCATCGACATCGAGCGCTCTTCAACCCGACGGGAGGAGTTGCTGCTTGGGCCTGACGTAACCCCACGCGTCTGGCTGATGCGCCGCATGTACGACCAGATGGTCACCCAACCGCCCCATGGGGCAGGTCTGGATCCCGCTACGGCTACCGAAGCCATCTTGCAACGCCTGGCGCGCACCGCCAATAATCAAGAATTCCTGGAAACCCTCACCGAGGACAGCTAAACCGTATGCCCGCCTCTCGGGTTAGTGACCCGACACACAGACGAGCGCCGCTTGCTGGACGTTTGGCAGTGTGGGTAGTCTGGACCGCCGCGCTGGCGTTGGCCCTCGTCGCCGGTTACCTGAGCTGGCAAAGGTTATCGGGAGCACGATTCCGTCCGGCGGCACAATCCCAGGTGGCAGTTGCCCAGGCGCCAGCCAAGACCCCGCGCGACAACTCTCCGCCCCCCAGCCTGCCTGGCTTGCGCGATGGATCGACCATCCAGGGGATCTCGCGCCGAGCTGTGGTACACACCACAATCCCCGAGCGCCCTTCTGTTGAAGTGCGGACATACATCGTATCTAAAGGCGATTCCGTCTTCGAGATAGCCGCCACCTTCAAGATCAAGCCAGAAACGCTGCTTTGGGCAAATTACGACCTGCTCAACGACAACCCGGATATGATCTCGCTGGGAATGGAGCTGAACGTCCCGCCCGTCGATGGAGTGTATTACAAGTGGGAGCCGGGCGATACGGTTGAATCCGTGGCGGGGCGCTTTGAAGCCAAGGTGGAAGACATTCTCAGCTGGCCAGGCAACCATGCCGATCTGACCAATCCCACATTCGAACCTGGCACCTGGGTGATGGTGCCTGGAGGCCATCGCGAATTTCGGCAATGGATCATCCCGGTCATCCCCCGCGGCAGGGCTGGGGTTTCCAAGTCTGTCTACGGCGCCGGCGCCTGCGAAGGCAGTTACGATGGCGCATACGGCACCGGCTCATTCATCTGGCCGGCCGGCAATCACTATCTATCCGGCAACGATTATTGGTCTGGCCATTTGGGAATCGACATTGCCGCAGGCGAAGGGGCGCCGGTTTTCGCCGCTGATAGCGGCGTGGTGGTCTTTGCCGGCTGGGCAACCGGCGGCTACGGCAACACCGTCGTCATCGATCATGGCAATGGCTATCAAACGCTCTATGCCCACATGAATCAAATCGTAGCCTCTTGTGGGCGCAGCGTCGCACAGGGAACGACTATTGGGTACGCTGGCAGCACCGGCAATTCCACCGGCGCTCACCTGCACTTCGAGGTGCGCTACCAGGGAGGCTTCGTCAACCCCTGGTATGTGCTTCCTGCACCGTAAAACCCATCCCCCGACGGAACGACCAGATCGGTTGCTTTCCGGTATCAGCAGATTATTCGACCCACAGGAGTGAACAGCCATGGCGAAAGAAGCCCCTCAGCCCGAAACCGACGTGATTGCCGAGACCGATAACTATATAGCCTGGCGCGCCGCAGAACCAGATGGCGAAGTTACCTATCACCTCGAGCTGAACAACGTCACCCTGCATTTCTTTCGCGAGGAGTGGGAAGAACTGCTGGAACTCATGCGCGCTGTCACCAGCGCTCAGCGCTGATTCAAGGTAAACCGCAAGTTTCCATTTACCCCTTTAGCGGCTGATCTCAGCCACGTAAGGCACCACTCCCTGGCAGGCGGGGGTGAAACGCGCCGCCACCTCGTCCCACAGCAGGCGGGAGCGGTTCGCCTCCCAGGCAGTGTGTATGGCGTAGGAGAGACAACCAGCGCCGGCGTGATAATTTGCCACTGTAAAACGCCACAAGTCTTCGAAATTGCTGACTTTCCCCGGCATTTCTCCAGTGGCGTTGAAGACAATTTGCGCCACCTGATTGCAACTGGCTTGCAAGGTTTGGGCAAACAGATCAACGCTGTATTGCACATTCAACAGGTCAATTCCGGCGGGGCATGCGGCGCAATCGGCGCGCGCCTGTGCGGCATATGCCCCCCGCAGCAGGGCTTGTTCGTTGGCTTTCAGATGCATATAACCACGGGCGCAGGTCTCTTCCGCCAACACCAGCGGACAGAACTGTTCGTAGAAATCTTTATCCCAGAACAGCACGGCGTCAGCCCCCTGATCGGTGATCTGACCCAAGCCATATTCATAGGGCACGCGAAACATGCCCGGCCAGAACTGGCTCTCCTGGGCAAACAATCGCTTCAGGATGGCAGCCGGCACGCCCGTCTTCTCGGCAACCTCCAGGATGCGGACATCGAACTGGTTTTGCCACTGCGCCACCAGCGGCCGGGCAACTTCCATGCCGCAAGCATCAGCGTAGCCGTTGGCGAGCAAGCCGCCCGTCGGACAGGTAGAGGCATCCACCACCCCCTGGCTGATCAATCGCCCTGCCAGATAATAGTATGGCCCATCGCTTGCCAGCAGAACTTCACTCGAGGGCGTTGAAAGCCAGGTGGGCAATTGCCCCACCGGCGGGAAAGCCTCCCAGGTTTGAGTGCAGGTGGGAATCGGTTTTCCGCTCCACTGACTGCTGATCACATCCACGTAATAACCGCTTTGACCAGCCGCGAACGCCACTCCGCTATCCACCACGCGCACCAACGCGGTGAAGACCTTGCTCGAATCGCCAAAGCTCGAATCGGCCCAGAATTCCAGGGTTGTGCCCTCCGGCGGCGTTGCCCGCAGCGGGATCGAGCACGAGTCGCCCTCGCAAGAAAACGGGATATCGTTGTACACGCCGTTAATGGCAATGATCCGTTCATTCGGCAGCGGCTCTTCGCCACTGAAATGTAGAGATGGCAATTTGGCGCAGTAATGCTCTGGCGGTACGGGGTCGCAACCGACCAGCTCGATCCACACCTTGGGTAAGGGCAATTCAACCTTGATTTCTTTCTTCTTTGGCGTCGTTGAAACCAGGTGGAGGTAGAGACCCGAACAAGAGGCAACATCGCCTTTGCCATCTGCCAACGCATAGCATGGGGGCGTCGCCTGCCATTCGTTGTAAATCTGGCTGCCGCAGGCTTTATAGATTTCCTGCGCCGTTGGATATCCGTCGTGTTCCACCACGATAGCGCAAACAATCTGATTGCTCTCCCAGCGCAACAACCACCATTCGCTGAGAGTATACGACACCAGCAAGGTTGTCTCGCGTCCTGGTTCATCCGCCGCGACACGTTGGGGCGTCGCGACCGTCGCCGCAAATACCAGCAAAAGCGCCCAGATCACCGCCGCACTGCGCCTGATCATTCCCATCCTGATCCAAAAAATAACATGTTCAGGAACACTTGTCAATCATCTCTCAAAAGCTTATCAAAAATGAACGGAACTTGCCTTGCAGCCGCTCGCAGCCCGTGTTACACTCTAAAAAATAAGATATGCCCCCAACATTGCACCTGATCGATGGCCATGCCCTGGCCTATCGCGCCTATTTTGCCCTGATGAGAGGCGCCCCGACCGGTTTCACCACCAGCAAAGGAGAGCCAACCGCCGGGATTTTCGGCTTTACCAGCGTTCTGCTACGCATCCTGGAACAGGAACGCCCGGATTATCTGGCCGTTGCCTTCGATACTGGCAAAACCTTTCGGGATGAAATATATCCTGATTATAAGGGAACTCGGGCAAAGATGCCGGATGATTTACGCCCCCAAATCGAGCGTATCCGACAACTGGTGGACGCCTTCAACATCCCCCGTCTTGAATTGGAAAATTACGAAGCAGACGATGTCCTCGGCAGCGCCTCCCGGTGGGCGGTTCGAGAAGGGCTCGGGGTGAAGATTTTCACCGGCGATCGCGACCTGCTGCAACTGGTAGATGCCAGGGTGATCGTGAATTTACCCGGCAAATCGCTGGCGGATGCCCGTGACTACATGCCCGAAGACGTCGTGAAATATCTGGGCGTTCGGCCCGATCAGGTGGTTGATTTCAAGGCGCTGGTCGGCGATACCTCCGATAACATCCCCGGGGTAAGCGGGATTGGAGAGAAGACAGCCATTTCACTCCTGCGCGCCTACGACAGCCTGGATGGCATTTACGCCAATCTGGATCAAATCAGCGGCAGCCTGCGCGCCAAGCTGGAAAACGGACGCGAGAACGCCTATCTGAGCCAGAAATTGGCGCGCATCGTCACCGACCTGCAAGTTCCCCTCGACCTGGAGCAGGCTCGTCCGCAACGCTTTGACCCGGCTGAGATCGAAGCCCTGTTTCGCGAGCTGGAATTTCGCTCCCTGATGAATCGCCTGCGCAATCTCATACAAAGCTATGGCGTCGCCGCGCCTTCAAAGGGTCAACAACTTTCGCTGTTTCCAGAGGCGCCCAAGGTCATCGAGATCGCCCAGCCCGGCCCAAAGGAAATTGGCTGCCAGATAATCAACTCGGCAGAAGCGCTGAACGAGCTGGTCAATCGCCTGAATAGCGCTGCGCAAATCTCCTTCGATACCGAGACAACCTCCACAGATCAAATGCGCGCCGATCTGGTAGGAATTGCCATGGCGGTTGACGGCGATCTGGGCTATTACATCCCGGTCGGCCACTCAGAAGACGCAGCAATGCAACTCCCGCTGGAGGCAGTCCTGCAAGCGCTCGCCCCGCCCATGACCAACGCCCGCATCCCCAAGATCGGCCACAACCTGAAATACGACTTCGTTGTCCTGGCGCGGCATGGGCTGAGGGTCTCGCCATTGACATTCGATAGCATGATTGCAGAATGGGTGATCAATCCCGCCTCGCGCAACCTGGGTCTGAAAAACCTGGCCTGGGTAAGGCTGGGCTATCAGATGACCGAGATCGAAGAGCTGATCGGCAAAGGTTCAAAGCAGATCAGCATAGCGGAGGCGCCTATCGCGGACGTTGCCGCCTATGCGGCGACGGACGCAGCAATCGTATTTCGCCTGCTGCCGCAGTTAGAGCAAGAGCTTGAGAAAAACCACGGCGCCCGCTTATTCCAGCAGGTGGAGATGCCCCTGATCCCGGTGCTGGCAGACATGGAAATCGCCGGGATCACCCTGGATACCGACTTCCTCGCCCGCATGTCTGCGGAACTCGGCAGTCAATTGAGCCAGATCGAGCAACAGATTCAGCAGCTCGCCGGGATGACTTTCAATCTGAACTCGCCGCAACAGCTTTCCGAAGTGCTCTTTGACCGGCTGAAAATCCCGCCGCCGGATCGTTCACAGCGCACCGCTACCGGTTTTTTCTCCACCGCCGCCGGGATACTGGAAACGCTGAGCGGCAAACACCCCGTGGTGGATTTAATCCTCGAGTATCGCGAGCTCTCCAAGCTGAAATCCACGTACCTGGACGCCCTGCCGCAGCAAGTCAACCCGCGCACCGGGCGGGTACACACCTCGTACAATCAAACCGGCTCTGTTACCGGGCGCATCGCCTCCTCGGACCCCAACCTGCAAAATATCCCCATCCGCACCGACCTGGGACGCCAGGTGCGGCGAGCTTTCATTGCCGCGCCAGGTTACCGGTTGCTCTCAGTGGATTATTCCCAGGTGGAATTGCGCATCGTTGCGCACATCGCCAAAGATCAGGCCATGCTGGCGGCATTCCGCGCTGGTCAGGATATTCACGCCACCACAGCCGCCGCCATCTTTGGCGTGCCCATCGAAGCGGTCACCAAAGAACAACGCCGGCGCGCCAAGGCGATCAACTTCGGCCTGATTTACGGCATGAGCGCCTTCGGATTGACGCGCAGCACCGAGCTGACCCTGGCTGAGGCTGAGGAGTTCATGGAGACCTACTTCCGACAGTTCCCTGGCGTAAAGCGCTACCTGGATGAAACACGGCAGCGCGCCGCCGAACAGGGGTATGTCGAGACCTTGCTCGGACGTCGGCGTTATTTCCCGGGCTTGAAAG
>FWPU01008642.1_pt1 | contig 17101 bp, 13 predicted proteins | sample 2228361 | NCBI WGS metagenome assembly FWPU01 (sample SAMEA103939777, study PRJEB20133) | metagenome
ATGGCCTTGGGACCGCTCTCAGGGCCGCTCGCCAACCGTTCCGGGACTCCCATGAGATGGAACGACTCTCTCATTCCTACCCTACGTGACGATCCGTTGGAGGCCGAGATTGTCAGTCATCGGCTCATGTTGCGCGCAGGTCTGATTCGCAAACTGGCAGGGGGACTCTACACCTTTTTGCCGCTCGGTTTGAAAGCCCTCCGACGCGTTGAACAGATCGTCCGGGAAGAAATGGATCGGGCCGGCGCGTTGGAAATCCTCATGCCCGCCTTGCAGCCGCGCGAGCTTTGGGATCAATCCCGGCGGTATGCGGTCATGGGAGACGTTTTGTACCGCCTCCGTGACCGCCAGGATCGCGAGTTTATCCTTGGGCCGACCCACGAGGAGGTGGTCACGGATCTGGCCGCGCATGAGCTGTCTTCCTATCGCCAACTCCCGAAAATTCTCTACCAGATTCAAACCAAGTTTCGGGACGAAGTGCGGCCTCGGTTCGGTCTGATCCGCGCACGCGAATTCATTATGAAGGACGCATACTCGTTCGATGTCAGCGCGGAAGACGCCGACATGAGCTATCGAAAGATGTACGAAGCCTACCAGCGCATCTTCCAACGCTGCGGGTTACACGTCAAAATCGTCGAGGCCGAAACCGGCGCGATGGGGGGACGTTTCTCGCACGAGTTCATGGTCCCGGCCGACGCCGGTGAAGACGTGTTGATGGAATGTGCCGCCTGCGGATATGCCGCGAATCGGGAACGAGCGGAACGCGGCGCGGTTCCCTCCCCCCGCTTTAATGGCGCCGAGAAGCCGGCCGAGGTTGTCGCCACGCCCGGCGCTTCGACGATTGAGCAGGTGTCCGCGTTTTTCCACTGCGAGCCGTGTCAACTCATCAAGACGCTTTTGTACCAAGCCGATTCCGGAGAGGCGGTCGCGGTGCTCATCGCGGGCGATCGAGATGTCAACGAAGGCAAACTGGCCCGCTTATGGGGTGCTTCGGGAATCCGTCTCGCCGATGCACGCACAATCGAAGCCATTACCGGAGCCGCCGTAGGGTTTGCCGGGCCCGTTGGTCTTTCCATCCCTGTCTATGCGGATCAGGGCCTCCGCGGCTGCGCAGGCGCCATCACGGGAGCGAATCGCACCGACGCGCACCTCATCCAGGTGGATCTTGCCCGCGACACGCAGATCGCTGCGTACGCGGACCTTTGCGTGGTCCGCTCCGGCGATCCCTGTCCTCGGTGCAACGCGCCGCTCCAGGAGCAGCGTGGCATCGAGGTGGGCCACTGCTTCAAGCTCGGAACACAATATAGCGACGCTTTCGGAATGCGACCGGTTCAGGCCAACGGTCGGCGGGAAACGGCGGTAATGGGCTGCTACGGGATCGGCGTCACCCGCATGCTTCAGGCGATTGTGGAGCAGCATCATGACGCACGCGGCATCGGCTGGCCTGTGGCGGTGGCTCCTTACCCCGTGGCGATCCTGGTGCTGAACCCCTCCCATGCGCCCAGCGTGCAAGTGGCGGAAGAACTCACAGTCGGACTCGCCGCGCAGGGGGTGGAAGCCATCCTGGACGACCGCGACGAACGCCCCGGCGTCAAATTCGCTGATGCGGACCTGGTGGGATTTCCGCTCCGGGTCGTGGTGAGCGAACGATCGCTTGCTCAGCATGCGGTAGAGCTCCGAAGGCGTTCGGGCGGTCCGGCGACACTCGTTCCCACCGGGCAGGCTGTTTCGGCCCTCGTGGACCACCTGCGGGACGCGGCGGCATCGGACTGAACATGATGCCCTGCCGGCGGCCGTACCTCTACGGAATAAGCCACCGCGCGGCGAAACGGTGGCGGGGATGGGGAGAAAAGGACTGACGTTTATACCCTCTGCACCCCAGAACAGGGTTCTCCCTATGTCGTCTGTGACCCAGGAACACTGTTTTCCCGCTCCGGAGCCTATCGTCCCTCGCTCCTCGCTCCCCCCCCTCCAACCTCCCTTCGCCCTCTCCCCGACCATCAAAGAACGATCCCCGCCTTGCTTGACGCCACCGTGGGTGTTTCCTCCTTAAGGACAAAAGAAAGGGTTGCGTATTTCTGCCCAATGGATACTGTCCTCGGCAACGCGTTCCCCGTCTCGTGATTTTCGGGAAACCCGTACGGATCGTTGTACCATGAAAGAGACCAATCACATACCGACACTGCGTATTCCTTTTGACGCCCCGCTGCGTGATGTGATAAACGAAAAACATCCGTTGCTTCTTTCGGCGGACGGCTCCTCCCTTGAAGCCCGTCTGCTGAACGCTTGGCGCCGGACTCCAGGATACCGGTATTTTTTCGATCGCTCTGCTCTGCCGCGCCTTATCCGACGCGTTCCAGATGATGAATGGAGTCGGTACCATTGTGCGTTCCGCGAAATCACCCGCCGCCTGGTCCCTCCCTCCGAACGCCCTGTTCTGCCACGCGATTCCAACGGCCGCATCGTATGGGATTGCTACCTCACCAAGGACCCAGAATATGTATGTCGGGTGAACCGGTTTGCCTGGTTCCCAGGTCTGGCTCTTGTGGCGCGAACCGGTCACGCCTCCGATGCAGAACGCGTGTTCGAAATCTGGGACGATTGGATCGAACAGAATCCTATCTTGACCGACCAAATCCAAGGCCGAGGAGACACTTTTCTGTACAAGCCATGGGGACCGCTTCAGGCGGGTCTTCGCTTGAAACATTGGATGCTGGCGCTGCATATCCTCTGGAACAGTCCTGGCCTCACGCCAGACCGTTTTGCCCGCTACGTATTGGCGATTCGTCGGCACGCAGTCTGGCTTTCGCACGTGTCCCCGCGGTTGTGGCCTGAGGCGCATCACAACCATTTCGTCATGGAGATGGAGGGACTGCTGCATGGAAGTTGGCTGCCGTGGCTTCGCGAATCGCAGGAACTGCGGAACACCGCCGTCCACAACCTGTTTCGATGTGTTCGGCGGCAGGTACTGGCGGATGGCGTCCACGTGGAACGGGCGCCCGCCTATCACGCCAGCGTGATGCAGTGGGTTAGCCTGCCGTTGCTACTCTGCCAGTGGAACGGAATACGCATTCCGCATGACATTTGGCGGAAAGTGGAAGCCATGCTCGATTTCTGCCTCTTTATGCGTACGCCGGAAGGATGGATTCAACGATTTGCGGATAGTTTTGTGCCGGTTGATGGCTATCAGTCCGAGAGGCTTTTGGCACAGTTGTTTGGCCGGCGATTGCCGGTTCGCGTTGGACGGCAGAGGCACGTTTTCTGGTTTCTCCAACATCCGAGGTGTTTTTCAGCCGGCCGCACCCGGCGTTGGGGGAAAAACCGCCATTTTGCACATGGCGGCTTTGCCGTGGCCCGAAGCGGATGGGGGCGACGGGCTTCCATGCTGGCGGTCAAGCTCGACGGGTATGGAGGCGGCCATTCTCATGCGGACTATCTGAGTTTCTGTTTCTCATGGAACGGCCGCACGATAGTGGACGAACGAGGTTGCCTCGGGTATTTCAACACACGTGCGGCAGTGGCCTGCAAGCTCGCCCCTGCCCACAACGTCGTTCTGTTAGGCCAACGGGACATGCACACCATCGGAAACCCCTCCCGATATTGGGACCACCGACCGCCCATCGTGGAGGTGCGTGACGTTTTCTTCCGTTCCTTCAAAGGGGGGAAGGTGATCACCGGCGGCCGGGTTGTATGGCCTGATGGCGCTTGGTGGAACCGAGAAATAACGTTCTCTCCGGCTTGCGGGTTACAGATTCGTGACCGGGTTTATACTCCTCGTGCCGAAAGGATCCGTATCCAGTTCCATCTGGCTAGCGAAAACGTGCGTCGAGACGGTCGAACGACTCTACATACAGCCGATATGGGCCAGCCCAATGTGCAACTCATCTTTTGGGGAACAACATCCGTTTGCATACGGCTACAGCGGATCATGATCCATGGAGGAGGAAAGGACCAGCCCGCAACGCGTGTCGGCGTGGACATTCCACCCACCCAGTCCGGAACGTGGGAAACTCGGATCAAGGGCCTTAGAGGAGGGACCTAGGACGAACAAACTGGCCGAGCGTGATCGTTCTAGCGTGGTGTGACGAACGGGGGAGATCGTGGCTTCGCGGACATCCACCATGCCGGCGGGCGTGTCCCTTATCTCCATGACGTTGCCTCCCGTTGGGAGGCTAGCGAAAAGGAAGATTGGGCTGACGAGACAGCGCGAGCCTGTACCCACCTAAGGAGGGATTCCGAATATCCTGACGGGAGAAGCGATGCGTCGAGCGGAAGTCTTCTTAGGCTTCCCTTGACGTAGGATGTCATGTTACTGTATGGCACGTTAGTTTGTCCTTCGAGGCAATTGCTTCGGAAATTATGGAGAGAAAGACTTCCTCGATAGACATCCACTGTCCCGCTTGCGGGCAGGATACTTTCCTGCGACGCGAGCCTCGCTACGAGGATTTCCGCAAGGTAGGGGAACGCCTGTTCTGCGCGTCGTGCGGCCATGCGTTTGACCGGGAACAGGACGTTCCATTCCGTGTGTGTTCACAGCCAGCCCTTTTTAGCCCAGACGATAGGAGCGCGAGTCCGGATCTCTTGGGAGAGGAGAAGAAGGTCCGCAACTGTCGCCGTTGCCTCCACTACGTGGTGAACCCGTTTGTTCAACGCTGCGGCATCACGCAACAGGTTGTTCAGGCTACGGACGTTTGCGCACGGTTTGTTCCGCGCGCGGAAAAGCCAAACAGCGTATCAGACTGAACGGCTGTTCCTGGCCTCTGTTTATCCGGCCTTGATTCCATCTGGCGGCGGCTTGTGGGATGGCGCCTGTCCGGCACCCCGCTGGCGGACGGCTTCGTAGAGAAGGAGGGTGGCTGCCGCCGCAACGTTCAAGGAATCTCCCTGCCCCAACATGGGAATCCGTACACACCAGGTAGCCCGATGCAACCAATTGGGGCTCAAGCCATACTGTTCGGTTCCCAGGACAATGGCCGTTGAACCCCGCATGTCGGCTTCTGTGTACAACAGGTCAGCATGTGGGCTAGCGGCCACAATCTGGAAGTTGTGTTGTCTGAGCCATGCTTCCACTTCTGAGCTCGTTGCCTCTACCACGGGAAGCGAAAAAAGCGTACCGATGCTGGCCCGCACCACGTTTGGGTTGTTGATATCGGTGCAGCGGTCACAGACGATGACGGCATGGGCACCGGCAGCATCCGCGCTGCGCAGAATCGTACCCAGGTTGCCCGGCTTTTCTAGGGCTTCAGCCACAACAAGCAGCGCGTTCTGCAAAACCGTCAGCTCTTGGAGCGTGCGTCTCACGTGTGGGGCCACGGCCAGTAGTCCTTCCGGGCGGTCGCGATAGGCCATTTTTTGGAAAACCCTGGAGGAACAGGCATACGTCCGCGCGCCGGCCTCGATGCAGCGGGCTATCAGCGCCTCCTCGTTGGTTCCTTGGAACAATTCGCGGCAATAGAACAATTGGGTTGGGTAATGCCGGTTATCAAGCGCCCGCTTGATTTCCCGATATCCCTCAATCAGCATCAGGCCGGACGCGTCACGATGAGACCGTCTCCGAAGACGGACAGCTTCTTTGACATGGGGGTTCGCTGGACTGGTCAGTCGCGTCGGCTCACACTGTCTCATGCCGTTTCCCAGAGATCATTCCTTCGCGGATCACGGGCTGGCACCGGGTAATCCAAGCGCGGCCTTTCCGTTGCCGTGTGCCCGGTCCATGCTGCAAAACTCCTGCGGGTTTCCTCCGGGTCCCTGTCGCCCTGTGCACAAGGTTGCGCCCCGTACACCGAGCAAACTCCGAGAAGAGATGGTCGGAACCGCAGTCGCAAACGGCGGGGAGACTCCTTGCAACGAGAGGCGTGTTCCCAACAGCTCGAAGGTCGAGCGGCTGTCCGCTTCGTGGACAAACCAGACGTACATCTGTTCCGGTCTTTGATCCTATTGTTCGCGCATCATGAATCGTGGAAACCGTCTCGAGAGTAGACTGAACCTAGCCTCCCCATCCATTTCTGCCTCTGAAGGTCTCCCCTTGGAGACATGGCTGGCGGTGGAACAAAGCGCATACTGTGCCTGCCGGGGAAGCTTCTCCTGCGGTACTCGTCGCGCATGGGGCTAATGGTGCTCGATAATCGCCACGGCGCTGGCCGGTGACACGCTGTTGGTTTCCGTGACCGGTGCGGCACAGGTGAGAATCTGTATGCCGTTGGTCGAGACAATCGCCGTATAAACCGTACGCGCGCCTCGGGTGCGGCTCAGTATACCCCAGTCGGTATGCTCAACAGTCCAGATATAGGCATGCCAACCGGAAGCCGTGAATTCTGCCGATTCCCCTTTCCTCAGGCGCACCTGCTGAGGCGCCACCACGATCTCCGCCTCGCTCGGCGAGCCTACCTCTGTCTCGCACCCCAGCTCCGTCACTAAAGACGCCATGGCCAGGATAACCAGCGAGGCTTGCTTGGCGTCCCACCATGCCATCTGTTTCCCCATGCGATCCTTCCTCCACGGGGTTCGTCGTGTATTCTTTTTGGAGGATTATCCGGTTCTCGTGGGGTTGTCAACGGAATTCCCATCCGATAAAGTAATACGCATGTCGATGACGCGGCGAAAAGTTCCTGGTCTGCGCACGCGCCGGTTGCGGCTTGGGGTTACGCGACACAGTCTGACCGCGTTTCTGGCCCTGGCTCTGACCCATGGGGCCGAGCCGGTTTTCATTGACGGCGTCATTGCCTACGTGAACCGCCATCCGATCACGTTGGGAGACGTCCAGCTCATGACCGCCCATCGCCAGCACGCTCTGATGGCCCGACACAAGGGCCTGGTCCCGTCCTCCGAGCTTAAACGGCTTTATGAGGAAGGACTCAACGCCTTGATCGAACGTTACCTCATCCTTGATGCCTTCGCGGATGAAGCGACCCGGATGCCGGAATGGCCTGTGGAGTTGGAAATCGAATCGGCGATCCGAGAAAACTTCAAAGGGGATCGCTCGGCCTTGATCGCCGCGCTCTCCAAGGATCGGTTGACCTTTGAGGAATGGCGGCAGCAAATCCGTAATCACTTGCTTGTGGCCCTATTCCGAAATCGCCACGTCACCCAACGCGCACACGTGACGCCCGCTCAGGTCGAACAGTATTATGCCGAACATGCCGATCGGTATCGGCGGCCGGACCGTGTGCGCATCGGTATGATCGTGCTTCAGAAAGAGCGTTCCTCCTACGCGACGGATTTGGAAAACGCGCGCCAACGGCTGCAGAAAGGAGAGGATTTCTCCCTTGTCGCGCGCGCCCTTTCCCATGACGCCACAGCAGAACTCGGCGGTGACTGGGGGTGGATACCTCTGCGCGACCTGCGGGCGGAACTCCAGACCGCTATCGGATCCCTACAGCCGGGCGCCGTCAGCGATCCGGTGGAGACCCCAGAGGAGACGTATTTGGTCAAACTCCACGAACGCCAAGCCGAAGGGATAATCCCCCTCAGCGAAGTCTACGAACAGATCGAGCAGGAACTTCGGCGACAGGAAGCGGAACGGCTCTACAAGGCCTGGATAGAGCAACTTCGAAGCAAGGCCTACGTCAAAATTTTTGAACGAAAGGACTGACAGCCGCTGCGGAATCGATTCAGAGCAGGACGCTGCATAGGGTCAGCGGCTGTCCAGGGTGAAGCTTTCCATGTCTCCGCTCGCCTGCCTGGGAGAAGTCCGCCGTCTTGTGAGGGAATTGGGGGTGCGCCCCTCGCGGTATACCGGACAGAACTTCCTGGTTGACCGTAATATCCTGAACGTTTTGATTCGCGCCGCGGATTTATCTTCGGCCGATTGTGTATTGGAAGTCGGCCCCGGGCTTGGAGGGGTGACCGAGCGTCTTCTGGAAAGCGGTGCCCATGTCGTGGCCGTCGAAAAGGACGCGCGACTGCTCCACCATCTTCGGCAACGATTCGGCCGAGATCCAAGGCTGGACATCATCGGCGCCGATATTCTCTCCCTCGATCTTTCCGCCCTGCTTCAGGCGCATCGCGTCAACCGGGTGGTCTCTACGCTGCCTTACTCCATCGCGACCCGGTTTTTGGCCGAGCTTGCTCTGATCCATCAGCCGCCAGAACGCCTGACCATAACAGTCCAGAAAGAAGTGGCGGACCGGCTGGCCGCCGAACCGGCTTCCCGCGACTACGGGATGATCACCGTCTGGAGTCGGCTCGTGTATGGCGTAACGCCGGTTCGCCGCATCCCACCCAGCTGCTTTTGGCCGAAACCCAAGGTCGAATCCGTGATTCTCAACATGAACCGGTATCCCGATGGGCAAATCCCTCCCCTCGCACAACGCTGTGCCGTTCACGCGCTGACCAAGGTTGCTTTCGCACATCGCCGAAAGCAACTGGCGGTGACGTTGACGCGGGCATCGCCGTTGCGCATCCCGGGCGGCCGTGGCAATGTTCGTGTCCTTCTGTCGGCCTGTGGCCTGCCGGAGGACGTCCGGCCTGAAGCGCTCGCTCCGGCGGACTGGCTCGCGCTGGTGGGATCTCTTCCGGAGACCGCGCGACGCACTTCCTACACGACGCGAAACTGAAACCTCTGCGGACGGCGGAAAATCGATTGGTCCGACTCCGAAAAGAAGGCTCTTTTTTCAAAAGAAGCAGGACTTTCTCTGGAAAGGCGCAAACGGTTCGCTAACAAACCAGGGAAAAGCCGAGGGCCACATGTCCCGCCTTTTCTTCGGCGTCGCGATACGCGCCGGCCTTGATTCCGGCCAGACGGCAGAGAAAACCTCACGCATCAGTTTGGCCCAAAAGTCAAAAGTCCTGCGAACAGAGGTTGCACCGTATCGCGACATGCAGTAGGGTATAGGTCCGCAAGAAAGGAACGGGCGGGCTATGGCGTTTGTCAATTTTTCCAAACGGGAAATTAACTTCAAAATCGTCTACTACGGCCCCGCTTTGTGCGGTAAGACGACGAATCTCGAAAAACTGCACGAGGTCATGCCGGAGGACGTGAAGGGCGAAATAACGATGCTCTCAACCCGCCAAGATCGAACTCTGTATTTCGACTTTCTCCCTCTGAAGTCCGACGCCATCACGGGTTTCACGTCGCGTTTTCAGCTTTATACTGTGCCCGGACAGCCCATTTACAATGAAACCCGGCGGCTTGTGCTCACGTCGGTTGATGGAATTGTTTTTGTGGCCGCTTCTCAGTGGGAGGAGATGGAGAATAACGCGGAAAGTTTTGAGAATCTCGAGGAGAACCTGCGGCTTCACAACCGGCGGCTTGACGATATTCCCTATATTCTCCAATTCAACAAACGCGACCTTCCGAACGTAGCCCCTGTCGAGTACATGAATTTTATGCTTAACCAACGGGAGACAAAAGCGTTGTGGTTCGAAGCGGTTGCTCGCGAGGGCATTGGGATTTACGAATGTCTGAACACGATTTGCCGCATGGTGATCTGCCAGTTTATCCAGGAGCACCAGATGAACGTCGTGGCTCCCGAAGCAAAGGACTTCGCGGTTAGGGGTTCGTGAACATGGCGATTCGCGCCGTGAGCGAAGAACAAAGTCGGGTCCTTGAAGCGATTCTGTCGGATTTCCTGGTGTTGTCCGAGGCGAGCGCCGTGTTTCTCAGCGACAACGGGGGCAACCTGATTGCCTATACGACGGCCACAGAACCTGAAGACGAAAGGATTTACACGATTGCCGCACTGGCGGCTGGTTCCTTCTGCGCGACGCGTGAACTGGCTTCCCTTGTGAAGGAGCCGGCTTTCCATTCCATTTATCACCAGGGAGAACAGACCAGCATCTACATGCACAGCGTCGGCGCCCACTATCTGATCTTGGCTATCTTTGGGAAAACTACCCCGGTCGGTCTCGTCAAACTGTATGCCGAACGCGCCGTCCAGGAGCTGACACCGTTGATGGAACGGATTGACTCTCAGGGCGGTGAAATTCCCGGCATCGGGAAGAACATCTTTGAGATGACAGGCAAAGAGGCGTTCCGCAGACCTCCTGGCGCGTGAGCCCCCGACGATCGGAACAGCGGCGTGGTCCTTGGGATGGAGCACGATGCCGGCGGCCTTTGGCCCTCACAGCCGAAAAAGCGCAGGGGGTCGCCAAACTTGTGGGCGCAGCCCCACTCTTCCTGACGGATGCGGATTTCGTGCCGAGGAATTTTTTCGGCGAATCCCGAGGAGGGCGAGGATGTACGGATGCGAATCGCTCAGGACACGCCGGATGGAGCGGTATATCCCTGGGTCACGTCCTTGAAGAGAAAAACGTTCTCCTGCAGCAGGAAGACTTCCACGCGCCTGCCTGTCGCGGTCGGCAGGACCACACGGCGCAGACTCTCGATCTGTTGGCGAAGCGAAGACGGCACATGACTGGGGCGCGTGAAAACGCGAAGCCCCCAGAACGAATGCGCCTCGCCGCAAGAGTAAAGGCTTACGTATCCGTGGCCCGCTCCCCATACCGGCAGCGGATCGAAGTACCGGTACACTTCCGTCCCGTCCACTGAAAAACGGAGGATACCACCGACCCGTTCCGCAAGGCACCGATGATTCCGGCCGGGGAGTACCCGCACCGTTTCGTTGATAGCCACCGGCAGAAACAGGCGCTGCAATTCGGTGACGGAGTTATTGACCGCTCCAAACGCGAAGCAATATCCCCGCTCTTCGGGACGAATAAATGCTTCTTTCGGCGTTTCGGCCGGCTCCAGCTTTCCCCCCACGATGAGCGACAAATCCCGGGGTACGCTGGCCGTGCAGGCCATGTATTCTACACGAAAGTCGTCGTCTGGCCCGACCAGTTCGTCGGGGTATCCCAGATAGCGTTCTATGGCCTCCGGGGCGACCTGCGTCAACGCCAGTGCAGGACTCCGTTGCCAGTGCTCCTTCGGTCTCTCAAGCCACTGCTCAAAACCCGCCTGACGTTGAGCGGGGTAAACCTCCTGCCATCCCGTGTCAGGGTCCTCCTCACTCAGGTCGTGCAGAACTTGCCGGACATAACGGAACTGTTCGAAATAGTCCGTGGCCTCATCGGTCTCAAAAAGGCTTTCAATTGGCACATTCAGGCCCGTCTTGCCCAAAACGCCTATGGGGTTTGTCAACTGTAACGTATTCAACTCTCCATCCACCAACACGTTGCAAAGCCCAATGGTACTGCGTAGGTGCAGGCGAGCCAAGGCCGTATGATGAGAAGCCACAACCGCCTGACGACAGCGATCCTGCTCGGCTTTGAGAGCTTCTTGCAAAGCCGCGATCTCCTCACGAAGCCCGGTCATAGCGAGGTCAGCATCGGAATGCATTTCTTGTTTAGTAGCAAAAATTCTATCCGCTGTCACCTATCAAACGGTTCAATTTTTTTGCCCTGTCGTACTCGGCTCATCGGTGGAATCGCACCGCGCGTTGGGACCTTGAAAAAGGGGTCTGCAGAATATTCTTCGGACCTTGCGGAGACGAAGTCCCGCGAATAGGATGTGACGGACATCTCACCGCAAGGGCGCGAGCATGGGATACGCAGAAGGAAGCGTCGATCGGGAAGGAGAAAGCGGCGTGGTCGATAGGCCAATGGAACCCCTTCGGATGGAACTGGAGCGGATCGCCTTCCGGGCCGGTGCGAAAGCGTTTGGCGTGGCCGATCTGGACGGCCTCCGAAGAAGCCATCCGAGGCCCCTGGATGCGGTGGCAGAAGACTGTTCGCGCGCCCTTGTGTGTGGTATCCGCCTGCAACGGGCTGTCCTGGATAGGCTTCAGGATCGGCCGACACCTCTCTACATGCATCATTACCGGCAGGTCAACTACCAGCTAGACACGTTGGCGTTGGAGATTGCGGACCGGCTTCAGGATGCCGGCTATCAGGCTATCCCCGTCCCTGCATCCCAGATCATTTCCCGTGATCCCATGGCCGGTTGGGTTTCGCATCGCCTATTGGGCTGGGCGGCGGGTCTCGGATATCGCGGAAGGAATAACCTCCTCGTTCACCCCCACTTCGGGGCGCACATGCGCTATGTCAGCGTCCTGACGGACGCTCCGTTCCCTCCCGGCCGCCCCCTCGAGCAAGACTGCGGTTCCTGCCGGGCGTGCATCGAGGTCTGTCCGGTCAGCGCCATACGGGACACTCCGGAGGAGTTTGATCGGAGTGCGTGTACGGCCAAGCTAACGGAATTCGCCCGGTTGCCTTTTATTGGGCAGCATATCTGCGGGCTGTGCGTGCGCGTGTGCGCCGGGCGCGAATGCCGTTCGCCCGGACAGGATTAGGCCTAAAACCCGAGGCCTGTGCGAGGGGTCAACCGTAGCGGGAGCAGAAGCGATACAGGGGACAACGTGGGCCAAATCAAACCCGTCGAACCGGTCAAGCTTATCTGCGGAATAATTGCCACGAACGCGGATGGCCTTCGCTGCGCTCGTCGGGAGATGGAGGCGTTCTGTGGGCCAGCGGACGGACAAAGTGCGGTTGTTCCCTTTTCCTTCACGGACTACTACCGGGAGGAAATGGGGGAAGGTTTGTTACGCACCTTTCTCTCGTTTGAAACGCTGATAGATCCCGGACAGCTGGTTGCGATCAAAAGGACCACCCAAATCCTGGAAGAGCGCCTGGGCGAAAGGTGCGCGGGTGTTTTGCGCCGCCGCGTCAATCTTGATCCGGGATACGTAACGCCTTCCCGGCTTGTGTTGGCAACGACGAAAGACTATGCGCATCGCATCTATCTGGGCGAGGGCATTTACGGCGAAGTGACGCTTCTGTTCCGTCGAAGCAGGTGCACGTTTTTTCCGTGGACGTATCCGGACTATCGCTCCGAGATCTTTATCCCCTTCTTTCTGGACATGCGGCGACGACTCCTCCAGACGCGTCGGTCTTCCAGGCGGGGAAAAGGTGCCGGATCCACACACGCATGGCACGGATCGTTCCCCGATTTCGGCGCCTGTCGTCGGGCGAAATCTGAACCCGGGGAAGGATGGCCTTTCTCATGAAAGAACGCGCGGAAGTCAGCGGTGCGCGTGACGGCCTTCCGCGCTCGTTGTGAGCCGCCAGGGCACGGTCATGCCCTGCCGGAGCGGTCATGGCTGGCGGTGCGGCACCGCTCAGCCACAGGATAATGCAGGGTGGCTCTTATTACAACGAGCTGAGGAGACGGGTGCGAGGCCGGCCACGAATGGCTTTGCGGAAACGGATCAGACGCTCCGCTTCCTGAAGACCCGCCGCGCGACAAACGACTTGCGCCCGGCTGTCTTCGAGAGGGCACTCGCTGACAATCTCCCTGAGACCTCGCTCGGCCGCCCAGTGTTCCGCCGTTTCCAGGAGACGCCGACCGATGCCGATCCCCTGCAGGTCAGGGTCAACGTACCATGCGAGGATCCTGCCGACAGGTCGGCTCAGCGATCCCTCTAATCCGTCGGTTACCAAAAGTTCCACGAACCCGCCAAGTTTGCCTATTTCGTGTCGGCGCGGATAGACGAACACACGAGAAGAACCGGACTGTTCCACCAACAGGCGCATGCCCCATGCGTGCCAGTCATCGTTCCGCTCGGGCCAGAGCGCCTTCCGCATGCGGAGCCATTCGGCGTGGTCGCCCGGCGCAAGAGGACGAATGACGCAACAACCGGCCAACGTCCGATGCAGGGCACGCGAAGACCGCCTGCCTGGCCGGGCGAGAGCAAGTTCCACAAGAGAACAATCCGTCGCCGTGTGCATCCGGGCCGGCTTTTTGACCGTTTTCTTGCCCATGGTGTTTTCTAAAAGGTTAGTGGTGCGACATCGCTTTTGACAAGGGGGGGGAAGCGGAAGAAACTGCCCCTGTGTCCCCCGAGCGGGTCGTGCCCCCAACCGGTCCTGCCGCCGTTATCCGGCGGAAGGAGCAGGAGAGTCGGTTGTGGTGTGGCCATTGTTTTCAAGTTGGACACGCATGACAAAAAAAAACGAATGGACATCCGCATGCAGACATCTGAGGAAGTCCGTCAACGGTTTTTCTGCCTCCTGGGGCCATTGCGCGATCAGGTTAACGCGTTCTGCCCCGCGTTGTGTGAGCGTTTGCCGATAGAATGCCTCGTCGTAGGGCTTGCGGTCGTGCCAGCCACGATGAAGAACCCGAATCTCCTTGAAGGCCCGAGAACGGACGGCGGTGTTGTGGCCCTTGCCTCGTTTCCTTTGCCGTGCGTAGTACGCCTGGTCCCAGGCCGAGTGCGGGAGGAGGTTTTGGCGACCTTGTGGAACATCTGGCGCAGGAACTTTGGATAGTTCCCCCGCCAGGGCGTCCAGCACGGCGTGCCGCTACTGCGCCCGTGCGCAGATCCGTGAGGATCTCCTGGGGTAAGGCGGAACAATGTCCTGCCGCTCCCGCCGTCTCTACCAACTCCCGGCACAACCGAATATCGGGCTTCGCGTTGGTGAGGACGCTGACCCAAGCCGGGTAGAGCCTATAGACGGTTCACTGTTCGTTCGGTGCGGCAACTTTCCTCCGGCTTCCATCTCACCCGGCCTCTTGGCCGCGCAGTTGCTTTCTGGCCGCGGTTGCCTTCGGTAGGCCCCGCAGAGGACTCCCGCGCCTCGTAGGTTCCGGCTTGGCTGTGTCCGCCGTTCCCATCTTCGTGTCCGTTTAGCCGTCTCCGTAAGGCTCGTCTTGTTCACTTCCTATCGTTCAGTCATGCCCAGCGAACGCACGGAAGTTGCGGGACAACTTCCGTGACATAGCCTTTCGGGGACGTATTTTTACATTTGACAATGCGGTTGACGATAGAGAGCGGATGAGGTAGGCGCCGGCATGTTATGGCAAGACAGGTCATGTAAGGATCAGGGTGAGGGGGGTAGGTATCATGTGTTCACGAGGGGGGCACAATCGGGAGGCACTATTCTGCCACGGCGTGGAGGGGGAGCGTTTTCTGGAGCCGCTGCAGGATATGCGGGAGCACTTCCGGATGCAGCTGTATGCGTATTGCCTGATGGCGAATCACTACCACGTATTGATTGGGACGCCTGATAGGAACATAAGCCAGGGGATGCAATGGCTGAATGGGAGTTACGGGAATTGGTTCAATAAGAGTCATAACCGGAGCGGGCATTTGTTCGGGGAGAGGTTCAAAGCGGTGTTGATAGAGAACGGGAGCGGGTTGCGGGAAGCGAGTGTGTACGTGCATATGAACGGTGTGGCGACGCAGGGGTTAGGGGAGCGTGAGAAGGCTGCGCAGGGCAAGGGGATGTGGCGGCCTGCGACGAAAGAGGAAGAGGATGGTGCGCTGGGTTATAGGCGGCTGGTGGAGGATCGGATACGGCAAAGGGAGAGAGAAGAACGTCTCAAAGATAAACATGGCGCTGTCGGGCGCGATTTTGTGCTGTGGGCCGGGTGCAGGTTTGTCGGTCTGACGCTGAGGGAGCTGGACATGGCCGCATGACAATCTCCGTGGCGTCCTTCCCGAACCCGCACCCATACATTCGATGTATTCTGGGGACAAAGGCAAACACTACCGCCTGAAGAGGCTTTTTGTTCAGGCGTTGTTTCCACGCAGACAGTAGTCGGCAGGCTAGCGACGCTTATTTCCGGATTGCCTCAACGGCTTGCTTCGCGTGGCTACGCATCGCTTGCAGTTCCTCTGCCGTCGCGGCTCTTCCATAGCGCTGGACATACGAATTGATCTGCGTGAACCGTTCGACTGTTTTCAACGCGTTTGTGGCTGCCGGGCCGATAGCCCGCAGAGCTTTAAGGGTCTGAATCACTTGTGGCGGAGTCAGTCTGCCTTCTCGCAGAAACCGATCCAGAAGATCAACCGCCGGAGCCGCGTGGGGTCCAAATTTTTCGAATACTTCATAGGGAGCCATCTGCCAGGCAATGGATTGGTCGGAAGCCTCCATTTTATCCAGAATGTTGGGGATGATGTTGTCGTGGATGGGTCCGATGGCGCCTAGAGCCTTCACATACGCGGGAGTTTTGTAGCTAGCGTAACGGTGCATAAGGGCAATTAGAAGATCCACGTGCTCGCGAGCCAATGGACCCATACGTTCGCACACCCATGCGGCCGCAATGCTGATCTCATTGGGGTCAGCACCCGGTGGTTCCTTCAGAAGCGAAACCAAGTAGGGAATACAGGCCTTTGATGCTGGGCCGATCATGCCGCAGGCTATGGCGGCCTCACGTCGGACATCCTGGCACGGATCTTTGAAGGCGCCGATAAGAGCCGTTGTGACCCGGTCCACTTCCGGACTCGGGGAGGCATCTTTCAGGATCTGGCCAAGGGCTTTTGCGGCTGCCGCGCGGTTGCGTTCGTATTGCATCGCTGTCAACAACGGTAGAAGGTCCGGTACGGCCTGGACAGACAACGGACCATATTCACCGAGTACCTGCGCCGCCACGAACCGGTCGTTTTCCCGCTTCGAGCGGAGCACAGGAATCAATAGGGGAACGATATCCGATCGCATCTCGTGCGGGGCTTCTCCCAGAACACGCGCGGCCCGAATCTGCAACCCGCGATTTTCACCGCGCAGTTGTTTCAGCCATTCACCCACTGTTTTGCCGTGTAGAACCAACGCCTCGACAGAACCAGCAACGCCTTCTGTTCCGCGTCCACTCACCCACACAACCAGAAACAGGCGAAAGAATAGCGCCATAAGGGTCCTCCTGACACAACTGGGTTGGAAAGGGGGAGTTTACCCTGATGTGCGAGTCGCGCGCGAACGGTAGTTCGCGCGGACGGCACGTTGGACGCCCTGTGGGCGAAGTCCGGTTCCATGCCACGATTCCCCACCATCCCGCGCTGCGTGACACCGCGAGACGATCCCTCAAGCCAGCACCAGGGGCTCGGCCGCTCGCTCGCGGTTTTTATCCGCAGTTTTGGGGCTTACCCCCCATTGTTGAGACACATTCTGGGTGAGAATAAGCTAATGGTTTGTGGGTGTCCACCTCCTTTTCGTTGGCCCCTGCCGCCCCCCAGGGGGGGCGGCACGCCCGGCTGGTTTTGCCTCGCGCGTCGACTTCGTGCGGTTGTCAATCCAACCTCGAAGGGGACGTTCGAGAGCTCGGACGAGCGGACCCCGCAAAACAGGGCCACTGCCCGCCGAAGCGCCTCGACACCGAACGGCGACGCCAGGCTGTCCGACACCTCCAAGGCCAACACAGAACGATTGGATCCGTCCCGTATCG
>FWPU01008644.1_pt1 | contig 17089 bp, 14 predicted proteins | sample 2228361 | NCBI WGS metagenome assembly FWPU01 (sample SAMEA103939777, study PRJEB20133) | metagenome
CCTCCATCGTCCAGTCCTGTATCTGGCCACTGCGCCAGCGGCCGCCGTGTGCCGCGTGGGCCCGGTCAACGATATCGGCTGGAGTTTGGGCCAGACTTGGCAGGGCCAGGCCAACGAGGGCGAGGGCAATTCGTCTTAACCAAGTTAGCCTCATAGTCAGACCAATCGCCGCTTCCTGGAAAGCCTCTTTCAGCAGAAGCTCGTGCCCGATCGAGTCTCTTGCTTGTGCAATTCTAAGCCAAAATGATTAAAGCGTCTCGGATTATAATCTACCGTCATTGGCATGTCAAGGAAAATTTCAACCGGCGGCGCCTGTTTTCAGAACTTTACAGCTTCAGACTTGTTGTCGCTACATGTGATATTTTGGTCAGATCTCTAGCCTCACCGCCCGCGCGCCCTTCTTTGCATCGAGGGGGCTGGTCAAAAACGTACCTAGAGCGGTTTTAGGCAGAGCAAAGCCTTATCGGCGAAAATCAGCCGAATCCGTGTCATCCGCGGCCTGATACCGCATCTCTCTTCCGTATATTCGATCTAAAATCGCCGCAGCCACTCATTTTTTTCCTTGACTAACTCTTACGTTTACGTTAGAGTAATGGTTGCTTCCGGCAGCTTCGGTCTCTGCTAAAAGTTATTCCATAATAAGGGTTTAATGCATAAACTATGAACCGGGTTGAAAGGATTAAGAAAGAAAAAGATGGACTGGAGGTCTGGCCCGATATCCTCCGCTATGCGCGCGAGGGGTTTTCGGCGATCGCCGAGGACGATTTCGAGCGCTTTAAATGGTACGGCATCTACCGGCAGCGCCCGAAAGACTCGGGCTACTTCATGCTCCGCATCAAGATCCCGAACGGCGACCTCCGTTCCGAACAGCTCATGGCGATTGCCGAGATCGCCCGAGACTACGCGCATGGCTTCGGCGACATCACCACGCGCCAGGATATCCAGCTCCACTGGCTGACCATCGAACAGTTGCCCGATGCGATAGCGCGGCTCCGCTCGGTCGGCCTGACCACGACCGAAGCTTGCGGCGATGTGATGCGCAACGTGGTCGGCTGCCCGGTGGCCGGCGTTTCTCGCGAGGAGCTTTTGGATGCTTCGCCCCTGGTCAAAGCGGTGACCGGTCACTTCTTGGACAACCGCGAGTTCTCCGACCTGCCGCGCAAGTACAAGATCTCGATCTCCGGCTGCATGGTGCGATGCGAGAAGCCTGAGATAATGGATGTCGGTTTCACGGCGGTGCGCGAGGCGCGCGGCGGGCCCGAGCAAATCGGCTTCCGCGTGCGCGTCGGCGGCGGCCTCTCCACCCAGCCCCACTTCTCAAAAGACCTCGGAGTATTCATTACCGAAGAAGAGATCCTGCCGGTCTGCCGCGCCATCACCGAGATCTTTCGCGACTGCGGCTATCGCGAGTCGCGCGGCCACGCGCGGCTCAAATTCCTGGTAGCCGATTGGGGCGTCGAGCGCTTCCGCGAGGAGCTGGAGCGGCGGCTCGGCCGGCGCCTCTGCGACGGCGCTCCATACCGCGAGCCCCCCGACAGCTATCGCGACCACATCGGGATTAACGAGCAGAAGCAGCCGGGGCTCTACTATGTCGGCATTTGCATCCTGGTGGGAAGAATACGCTGGCGGGAGATGAAAAGGATCGCCGAGCTGGCCCGCGAGTACGGCGACGGCACCATCCGCAACACCAACATGCAGAATATCCTTATCCTGAACGTCCCGCAACGCCATCTGGACCGGCTCGGGCGCGAGCTGAGCCAAGCGGGACTTTCCTTCGATGGCTCGCGCTTTCGCCGCGGCACCGTCTCGTGCACGGGCAAGGAGTTCTGCAACCTGGCGGTGACCGAGACCAAGGAGTGGGCGAAGGGTCTGGTCGAGTGGCTGGAGCGAGAGGTGCGGTTCGATGAGCCGATCAGGATCAACGTGAACGGCTGCCCCAACTCATGCGCTCAACACCACGTTGCCGATATCGGCCTGCAGGGTTCGCTGGTCAAAGTCGGCGATGCCATGGTCGAGTCCTACGACCTCTCCCTGGGGGGCGGGCTCGGCAGCGATATGGCCTTTGGCCGCGTGATACGGCGCCGCATCCCGGCCGATGAGGTCAAATACGCGATACGAGAGTTGATCGATTTTTATCAACAGAACCGCGCGGACGGCGAGAGCTTCCGCCAGTTCTGCCGCCGCCATTCCACCGAGGAGCTGGCGGCAGTAATCAACAGAGGCCTGAATTTAATCGCAGAGCAGGCGGGGAAAGGGTAGGGCGCATGCAATGCGCCCCTACTCGAGGTATCGCCTCAGCTCGGCGGAGCGAAGGGCCGGCGGGGCCTCGCGCGCGGTGGACATAAAGAAGGCGGCGCTCGAGGCGCGGCGCAGGCTGCCGTGCGTTGCCTCTATCGAAACTATCTTGTCGAATAGCTTGTTGCCGTAAAAATAGCCATCCTTGAAGCTGACCAGCACGTCGGCGTTGTGCACCACCTGCTCTTTGAGCCCGCGATAGAGCCGGTGCAGGGGGTCGGGCAGGCTGTGCTCGCGCGTGGCCGCGAACCAGTCGGCCTCATCGGCCCAGCCCGAGGAGAGCTTCCCTTCCGCCTCAAGCTTGCGGGCAATCGGGAGCAGGCCGAGCGGGTCGCCGCGCGCCGGAAGGTAAGCGTACCTGTTCGTCTCCTCGTCAAACAGTATCTCGGCCTCGCCATCGGGGCCAACCGCGCGCGCTGCTCCCCCTTTTAAATACACGGCGACCTCGACCCCCTCCAGCCCGGCCAGCGCCGCAGCCACCGCCGCGCGCTCCTCCTGGCGGCAATAGATGGCGGCGAACCCGACCAGCCCGAAGGCCGGCGCCACGATGCTTTTGGGCCCGGCGATGCGCCTGTCGAACTTATACCCCGATCTTTCAAGGTGCTCTTCGAGCGGCAGGAGGCGGCTCGGCACGAAGCTGTTGCCGTGATCGGAGAAGAGGGCTATCTCGATCCCCCCCTTTCTCTCCTGGTATATCTTCTCCAGAATTAGATCGAGTTCAGCAAGCGCGGCCCGCGCCGCCGCGCGCCCCCCGACGTGCACCAGCCCGTCGGTCGATTTGATAAACAAACGGAGGCGCCGCTTGTCCGCAGAGCCCAGGGCGGCCAGCGCTCGCTTCAGGTCGGCGCGAAAGATGCGCTGGGGGAAAAGATAGACCAGGAACTCGAAGGCCTTTGGTTCTTCGTAATCGAGGAGCAGGTGATAGCCGTCTCTAGCGCGGCCGCGCCGCAGGTAGGTGCGGCTGCCGCCCCCCAGCCGGTTCTCCCTCTTATCGAAGTAGAGCCCCTCGTAGCCCGAGTTCCTTTCTGCCCCGAGCAGGTCGGCCATCGCCACGTTGGTCATGGTGGGAAAGGGGGAGATGACCAAGCTCGGGCGGCGGAAGATGCGGAAGCGCCCTTCCCGCCTCAGCTCGCTGATGAGGTCGAACGATATGCCGTCCAGGCATATTTGGAGCTTTTCTGCTCCGTTTGCCGCCGAGAACACAAGCCTATCTTCGATTCGCCCGTCGGTTGAGCTGTGAAATGCCAGGGCCGTGAGCAGAAAGAGCGCTGCCGCCAGCGAAGCGGCGATGACCAGGACGAGCCTCATCATGTCTGAGAGCGGTCATATGGCCGCTTCAAATAGCGGCGCGCCAGGTCCTGCGAGTCGTTGATGTCATCCCGCGCCAGCACCACCTTGTAGTGCTCGACGGCGCGCTCGCGGTTTTTGACCAGGTCATAGGCCTGGCCGAGCCGCAGGTGGACTATGGTGACCATGTCTTCCGGCGGCGAGTCAGCGGCCAGAACCTGATTGTAGCTTTCGATGGCCTGTTCGGCGCGCCCCATCTCAAGATAAAGCTCGCCGAGCCGATAGTGGACCTGCTCGGCCCCGAGCTGCTGGTAGTGCGGCTCGCTGGCCGAGATTTTAGCGAGCGCCTGCTGGTAGAGCCTTATCGCCTCGGCGTGGTTCTTGATCAGGCGGTGCAGGGCAGCCAGGTCAAGGTGGATCAGGTAATTCTTAGGATGGAGCTTGTGCAGCTCCGACAAATACTTCAGGGCAACCAGCGGCCTCTTCTCCCGGATGCTGAGCACCGTCAGCATCACCTTGGCATCCTTGCTGTTGTAGCGGCCCTTTTCGGCGGCCAACTGGATCTCGAGCAGGCCGCGCTCCTTGTTGCCGCGGAACCCGAAGAGAAAGGCGAGCCATTTAACGGTGCGCGGCAGGCTTCCCGCGATGTAGTCGTACATTCCTATCGTCAGATAGGAATCGTAGAAAGTGGGATCGAGTTCAACCACCTTCTTATGATAACCGAATGCCTTGCTGCCGTTTCTCAACGCCGAGAAAAACTTCCGGCTGACCGTGGCCTCGAAGCCGGCGAGGGTCCCGTGAGCGGTGCCGAGCAGATAGAGCGACTCGGCGTCGCGCTCGTTGGCTTCGAGCTTCGATTCGGCCTTCTCGATCGCCGTATCTATGAGCTGGCGAAAGCGCTGCTCGAGGGCCGGATCTACTTTTCTGTGGCGCGGCCGGCGCGCCAGCTGTTCGGCGGCCGCGAACTGCTCGAAGGTCAGCTCCCGTCCCTCGGCCAGCTCGCGCAGCCAGATGTTGGTAGCCAGATAGAGATAGCCCGAGGGGTGGTCGGGATAGAGAGCGATGGCTCGCTCGAAAAACTTTTCAGCTTCCTGGTACTCCAGGTCGTAGATGTGGGTGAAACCGCGCTCGATGAGCAACCGAAGCTCGTCCTGGCCCGCGTCGGCAGATCCGATGGCCAGAAGGAGCGCGAGAAAGGCGATGAGGAGCTTTGGCTTTTTCCAAGGTCTGTCTTTCACTTAAATGTACTCTCCTGCCAAAATATTTCAATCATTTTATGTTTCAGGCACTATTACTGTCAACCCCTCCGGCACGACCGCGAACTCCATCGGAAGCTTTCCGGCCAGCTCGCCGTCCACCTGCACGTAAACCTCTTCTTCGCTCTCGGCGGCAAGGCTCTCGGCTTTGAAGTAGATGACGTCGCGGCACCTGACGTGCGCGCCGAAGAGGCCCAGGGGGATGAACATGGCGTAGCGCGCCTTGCTGCGCGTCGTAAAGACGCAGACGTCGAAAAGGGCCTCGCCCGGGTCGGCGTAAGGGGTCAGAATAAAATTGCCGCCGTAGTTACGCACGTTGCCTATTATGGCAAAGGTGGCGCGATGCTCGACGCCGTCTTTCGAGACGGTGAAGGGAGGCATCTTGTAGGTGAAGAAATGCTTGAGCCCTTCTATCCAGTAGGCGCCTATGCCCAACGCATCTTTCAGCTTCAGGTTGAGGCTCTTGACGATCGAGGCATCGACTCCTACTCCAGCCATGGAATGAAAGTAGCGCTCGCCGGCCAGCCCGATGTTGATACGCCTGGGGACGCCGCGGGCTATCACCTCGGCCGCCGCCGCCGCGTCGCGGGGAATGCCAAGCTCTTTGGCCAGGACGTTAGCCGTGCCTCCCGGAATGATCCCAAGCGGGACTTCGCTGCGCGCGATGCCACAGATTACCTCGTTGATCGTACCATCGCCGCCGTAGGCGATGACCAGGTCGGCTCCCTCCTGTTTGGCCTCGCGGGCCAGAGATGTGGCCTGCCCAGGGGCGCCGGTTGGATAGGCCTCGGCAACGATGCCATGCCTTGCCAGCCGCTCCAGTATCGCTCCGATTTTCGAGTGAGCATCGCAGCGGCCCGAAGCGGGATTGTAAATGAGACGCGCCCTCATACTCCTATCTTAATCTACCTTAAGCGCCCGGTCGAGTCCAGCGGCTGGAAGCTGCGCTGCGCAGGCGGTGGCGCCCGAGATTCCAAAAAGCGGCACGAATGCAAAATTTAAAACCGGTTATCTCGAGCAGGCTGATCAGGTGAAAGCGGGCAATGAGCGCTCTGCCCGGCTGCTCGAGCGGAGCTTTTGGATATAAGTTATTGATATAACTATAGTTATATGCCATGATTTTCTTTGACTTACCGCCGTTTATTCTGCTATAATTCCTTGTATCATGGAGGTGGGTTATGCGATTTGCCGTAGGCGAAAAGGTCGTTTATCCGAATCACGGGGTTGGCGTTATCGAACAGGTGGCGCAAAAGCTGATCTCCGGCAAGCCCGAGGAGTTCTATCTGCTGCGGATACAAGCGACCAGTTCCCTGGTAATGGTGCCTATCTCCAATGTCGAAAGCGTGGGGCTAAGGAAGGTCATAGGCAAGGCTGATGTCGATCAGCTATTCAAGCTCCTGCGCGGCGAGTTCAACGAGCCGCAGGCAGATTGGAAGGACCGCTACAAGGACAATGCCGAGAAGATGCGGAGCGGATCGATCTACCAGGTGGCCGAGGTGCTTAAGAACCTGGTTTATCTGAGTTACAAGAAGCCGCTGTCGTTTAGAGAAAAAAAGATGCTGGAGCGGGCAAAGCAGCTGGTGGTGAGCGAGGTGGCGATTGTCAAAAACCTGCCCGAGAGCATGGTGGAAAGTCAGATCGACAAGGCGCTGGCCGTGGCTTACGAGCGGACCAACGGCCAGAGCAGGAGGTTCGCTTAATCCGTTTGCACCCCGTGGAAAGCCTGCGAACAAATCACCTGGACCCCGGCAAGGGCACATCGCGCTGAGCAGAGGTTTTGAACCGTAATGCTGTTGTTTTTGGCATTAATCCTGGTGCTTCTCTTCCTGTCTGCTCTCTTCTCTCTCTCCGAAACCTCCCTGATGGCGGCCAACCGCTTCAAGCTGAGGTATATGGAAGAGAAGGGAAACCGGAGCGCCGCGCGTGCCGCCGAGCTGCTCCGCCAGCCGGACAAGCTGCTCGGCACGATCCTGATCGGCGATAATCTGATCGACGTGGCCGTGGGCGCTCTGGCCGCCTTTTTTATCACCTCGGTTATCGGCAGCGCGCAGGCCGGCCTTTATAGCTTCCTGGCCTCGGGCCTTCTCGCCATCATCCTGATAATCTTCGGAAAGCTCCTGCCCAAGACCATTGCGGCAAGTAAGCCCGAGCCCTTTGCCCTGGCCGTGGTCTTCCCCCTGCGCCTCTTCATTGTCTTGTTGAAGCCGGTGGTTCGGCTAGCCACGCTGGTCTCCAATGCCATCGCTCGCCTCTTCGGCTTCAGCGCCGAGGCCGGGCGCTTCGTTCCCATGATGAGCGAGGAGGAGCTGCGCGCGCTGATCACGAGCCATGGTTTGAGCGTGGTCGGGGCGGAACGGCAGGAGATGCTGCACGGGGTGTTTGAGATCAGCGACACCACGATCAAGGAGGTCATGGTGCCGCGCGTCGAGGTGGTGGCCGTCGATGTGAACGCCCCTCCCGAGGAGATAGTGCGCACCCTCTATACCTCCGGCTACTCGCGCATACCGGTCTATCGGGAGAAGCTGGACAACATCCTGGGCGTGCTTTACAGCAAGGATGTCCTGCCCTATCTCAGCCACGAAAACGGAATCGAGGAATTCAGAGTCGATCTGCCGAATATCCTCCATCCGGCCCACTTCGTTCCCGACACGGCGCGCATCGACCGGGTGCTGCGCGAGCTTCAGCGGCTCCACATACATATGGCCATTGTGGTCGACGAGTTCGGAGGGGTCGAGGGTATCGTCACCCTTGAGGATATCTTGGAAGAGATCGTGGGCGAGATCCACGACGAGTACGATACGGAGCTCGAACAGGTAAAGCGCATCGCGGCTGATACCTACCTGGTGAAGGGGGGCCTGGCGGTGCGCGAATTCAACAAGGCCCTCCGCCTGCAGATTCCGGAAGACAACGACTACGCGACGGTTGCCGGCTTTCTCATCGCTTTGACCGGAAGGCTACTGCGCGAGGGAGATACGGTGAAATACGAGAACCTGCTCTTCGAGGTGCAGAAGGTCCAGGGGCTGCGCATCGACTCGATCAAGGTACAGATCAAAGGGCCGGCGCTTCCTGAGAATCGGCCGACGCACCGCCCCAAACGCCGCCGCGCCGAGGAACGAGAGCATTCAGAAGCCGTGACTCGTAGGTCGTGAGCGGGAAAAAAGGAACCGGAAAGAGGAGCTAGAAGCTAGGAGTTAGGAGCTAGAATAGATGCATGTGCGGCAAGGTGAGAAACGCAAGGGGCAGGAGGATCTCTCCGCTCCTCTCATTTCACCCATTGCCACGCCATCAGGCCTGTAGCTTCATCGAGATCACTCTCTCCTAGCTCCTAACTTCTAGCTCTCAATGATCAGGACATGGTTCCGATTCAAGCAATCAGGACATCGTTCCGATGCTAACAGTCAATCGTATTCAAGACATCGTTCCGAGTGACGGCATGATTTCTCCTTCAAGGAGGGATCATGGACACTCAGACACCAGAACAAGCTTTGCGTCGCGAAGCTGTGCGCCGACGCTTGCAAGGTCAACATGTGTGCGACATCTGTCGCGATCTCAAGCGCAGTCCGCGCTGGCTGAACAAATGGTGGCGAGAGTATCAAAGCCATCCCAATACCGACTTTGCCGATCATTCGCGCGCGCCGATAACGTCTCCCCAGCAGATTCCTGCGGAAGTTGCCCAGGCGGTGGTCGCTATCCGTCAAGCTCTGGAAGCCGGCCAGACCCCAGAGACCAGACATGGTTTGATTGGCGCGCGCGCCATTCTGGACCAACTCAAACGGTTGCAAGTTCAGCCGCTGCCCTCTCTGACCACGATCCAGCGCATCCTCGCCGCTCACCGGTTAACTCATCCGGTTGGAGCCGATCACGAATCGGCCTACTATCCGTGGCCAGAGGCGTGGGACATCAATGCCATCTTTGCCACCGATATCATTACCAAACACCTGCGTGGGGGCGAGGCGATCCAAAACTTTCATACCATCGACCTCTACTCTCACGCAGCCTGTCTGACACAGCACGCCGACAAGACCTCGGCCACGGCCCAAGCGCACCTGCTGAAAACCTGGGCCGAACTTGGCCGACCGTTTCTGCACCAGTTCGACAACGAAGGCACCTTTGGCGGTGGGCAAACCCATGCAAGGGTGCTCGGCACAGTGGTGCGCTTGTGTTTGTATTGTCAGATCGAACCTTTGTTCACTCCCTTCTACCAGCCCAAGCGCAATCACCAGATCGAGACGTTTCACAGTCTCTGGGTGGCTGGCTTCTGGTCGCGTCAAGAGTTCGCCAACTGCGCCCAAGTGCAAAGCGAAGTGCCGCTGTTCGTGCGTTGGTATCGGGCGCAGTATCAGCCCCCAGGACTGGATGGCAAAACCCCGGCGCAAATGCGTCGTGGCTTTCAGCCACAGCCCAGCTCTTTGTCGAAACTGATTCCCGATGGACGATTGCCCCTGGTGGCCGGGCGCATTCATGTCATGCGCAAAGTCGATCCGCAAGGGACGGTCACCTTGTTCAACGAAACTTGGCCGGTGGGCAAGCGCTGGATGGGCGAATACATCCGTGCCACCATCAACACGACCCAGCAGCAATTGAGTTTCTGGCACAAGTCCGACGCCGAGTCGGATTGGCGCTGTATCAAGACGCGCTTGTTTCGCATTCGAGAGACTGTTCATGATGTGCAACCTGAATTCAGGCGAAACTCGGAACGATGTCGTGAGTATTTGCCCGGCTAGACTTTGGGCAAAATACCCGGAACGATGTTGTGATTAGTGAGACCTAGCTCCTAGCTCCTGTTTTTCACACCCCGAGGTCATGGAGTTGCTCGAACTGGAGGTCGAGGTCGTTCGTCGCCTGCCAGAGCTGGGCCAGCGCCTTGCGCACATTGCAGGCGGCGCAGGGAGGGAGATCATCGCGCATGGCCAGCGATTTCAAGTTTCGATAAGCCTCGAGCAGCATCCGCTCGGCTTCGGTCATGGGGTTACCCAGCAAGTCCCTGTCGCTCATTTCAGCCCTCCGAAAGTCAGTGCGCCGCGGCCCGCCGGTCCACCAGCCGCTTGGCTTTCAGCTCGTAGCGCGGCAGCTTGCCTTGCTCGACGCACTGGACGTTGAAACGCAGTCCCTCATGCGCTTCGGCCAGGTCCTGCTTGAGCCGTCGAATTAACTGCTCTATATCGACCGCGCGGTCCGGCTTCAGCTCGAAATAGACAGTGATCTCGTCTTCGAGGCCGGGCCGGTCGATGACGATCTGAAACTCATCGATCGCCTCGTACTCGCGCACGATCGCCTCGACCGCCCTCGGATAGACGTTGGTACCGCGAACCAGCTTCATATCATCCCAGCGCCCCTGAATCCCGCCTTCGTAGATATCGCCGGTGCGGCCGCAACTGCAATGGCCGTGCGGGACCTTGACCACCAAATCTTTGGTCCGGTAGCGAATCAGCGGAATGAAGCCGCGGCCGAACGAGGTGACCACCCTTTCCCCCTTTTCGCCGTATGGCACGGGCCGATCGCCCTCGTGCTCGAGCACTTCCTCTATGAAATTATCTTCGATTATGTGGGTGCCGCCAGGCTGGCGCGCGCACTCGAAGGTCATGATCGTGCCGATCTCGGTCATGCCGGCCGTGTCGCCCACCTTGGCCTCCCAGGCCTGCTCGAGCTGTCGCTTGACGGCCGGAATCGAGCCGGCCGGCTCGCCCGAGACGATAAGCTTATCGACTTTGCTCTCCCTGGCCAGATCAATTCCCATCTCCGAAGCAGCCTGCCAGAGGCGGAAGGCGTAGGTGGGCGTGGCGCACACCGTGGTCGCCCCCATCTCTATTATCTGCTTGACCCGAGCCTCGGTGGTCATGGCGCCGCTCGGGATGACCAGCGCTCCGATCTTCTCGCAGCAGTAATGAGCCCCCCAAAAGCCGATAAATGAGCCGTAGGAGAAGGCGAAGAAGACGACGTCCTTTGGCCTGACGCCGAAGCCCCAGAAGGCGTAGCACCACATCTCGGAGATCCAGTCCCAATCTTTCATGCCGTCCAGCACGCGCAGCGGGGTCCGGCCGCTCGTGCCTGAGGTCAGGTGATAGCGAATCGCCTTTTCCGGCTCGACCGCGAGCAGGTCGCCGAAGAGCGGGCGCTCGCGCTGCGATTCCATCCAGTCCTCGCGCGTCATGAAGGGGATGCGCCCGAGGTCGTCCAGAGATTTGAGCTGGTCGGGATGGAAGCCGACGGCCTGCCAGCGGCGGCGGTGGAAGGGGCTGCGCGCAAAGGCCCACTCGCACAGCCGCTTCAGCTTGTGTAACTGCAGGGCACGAAGCTCTTCCCTTGCCAGGGTCTCGTTTTTCGGATTCCAGTATTCGGATTCGGCCATGGCTCCCCCTTGCCGTAGATTATAATCGATCTCGATTACAGGCAAGCTCTATTTTTCTTTTCGCCTGGACCTCAGAGGGCGCGGAGAATCCAGACTCTCTGCCATAAAAAATTTAAACGAAATTTCCTTGATCTGCATCTAAAAAAAACGGAAATTTCGAGACTCTCCCGCCGCAAAAAATTGCAACTCCCGCCGCATAGCCTCCGCCGCAGCAGGGGGTTCCATGCTTTCGAGATTAAAACTCATTCCTCCGGGCATCTGTCTTTTATCGCTGCTATTGCTTTCTCTCGAGCCGCACGGCGGGGCGAGCCAACCTGCGCCGCCTTCAGGCCCGGGGCAGGAGCTTGGCCCGGAAGATGGCGAAAGGGTGGTGGACGAACTGGCGGGGATCGATATGCCGAGGGGCGAATTCAAGGCGATGCTCGCCCGGACCAGGCTCGCCTCTCCGCTCGCGAAGCTCAACTTTGTTTACGAAACGCGGGGAATAGCGGCGGCCCTGGCGCTGTCTTTCCGGCTCGGCCTCGAATTCGGCATGGATGGAACGATCGCGGCCGTCGTTGAGCTTGATCCGAAATCGGCAGCGGACTGGGAACGGGTAGTCGCAGAGCTTGGCGAGGTGCTCTTTCGCTTCGGCGGCTCGGTAGAGCACCGCTTCGAGGATCTGGTATTTGTGCGCATTCCGGTTCATCTGCTTCGAGTCATTGCCGAGTTCGATGGCGTCAGGCGTGTGCGGGAGCCGGCGCCTGCTCTACCGCTCGTGTCGAGCGAGGGTCTGGGGAGGATCGGCGCGGCTGACTGGCATCGCTCTGAGATTAACGGCGCGGGGGTGAAGATCGGGATCATCGATGCGGGCTTCGACGGCGTGGAGGAACTGCGCGGCAACGAATTGCCGGATGATCTGGTACTACTCGAGCCGGACTTCGCCCGGTCCGACCACGGCACGGCCGTGGCGGAAATCATCCACGACGTCGCCCCCGGCGCAAAGCTGTTCCTTGCGCCCGCCTTTGACGACAAGACGCTCTGTAAAGCTATTGACAAGCTGATCGAGCAAAAAGTCGACGTCGTCAACATGTCGCTCGGCTTCAGCATAACCCAGGGTCCGCTCGACGGCACCGGTAAGATCAATAGCATGATCGCGCGCGCGGTCGAAGCAGGAATTGTCTGGGTCAACAGCGCGGGCAATCACGCCCTGGCCAACTGGATCGGTGAATTCAGCGACAGCGACGGCGATCGCTGGCTCGACTTCGCTCCAGGTGATGAGATAAACAATCTCATGGTTGTCGATACTCAGGTCAGAGTCGATATGGTCTGGAATGATCCCTGGGGGGGTTCGGCCAACGACTACGATTTGGCCATATTCAGGATCCTGCCCGATGGCCGAACCGAGCAGGTGGCAAGCTCTGAAACAATACAGGATGGCGACGATGATCCGGTCGAGTCCTGTTTTTTCGTCCCGAGGTTGGGCGCGGCCTACGGGGTCGCGGTGCAGAGGTTTCGCGGCGAAAAAAGAAAAGTGCACATCAATGTTTTTACTCAAGAGCCGCTTGAGTTCCGCGTCGCCTCGAGCAGCATCCTGGTGCCGGCCGATAATCGCGACGCGATAGCGATCGGCGCCTCTAGATGGAAGCGATGGGGGAAGATCGAGGAGTACAGCTCCCAGGGGCCGACGTCGGACGGGAGGATCAAACCCGATCTGGTTGGCCCGGACTGCATCTCAACTGCAGCGTTAGGGCCGAGCGGCTTTTGTGGCACTTCAGCGGCCTCGCCCCACGTTGCCGGAGCGGCGGCCCTGGTAATCGCCGCAGGCGCAGCGCGCGGGCCGAAGCTGGTCAAGGCCTTCCTCGAAATGCGCGCTAAAGACAAAGGGAGCGCTGGCAAGGATAATATCTTCGGAGCCGGGCTGCTCAACCTCAAGCCGGCGCCGCGCGGGGAGGTCGAGGAGCTGGTATTTTTCGATGATATGGAAAACGGCACAAGCGGCTGGACGCAAATCAACCCGCCCTGGTGGGGGCTGACCAGAAGCTCATCGAGCAGCCAGATGAACAGTTGGACCGACAGCCCGGACGGCCTCTATCCCGATAACGCCAATATCTCGCTCGCCTCGCCGGCCATCGACCTGCGTGGCTTTAAAAAGGCCAGATTGAGCTTCTGGCACCGCTACGACCTGGAATCAGATGGAGATTTCGGGCAGGTCTGGGCGACGTCGGACCGAGGCGGGAGCCTGACCTTTCTCACCAGGTTCACCGGCAGGGCTGCGAGATGGCGGGAGGCGAACGTGGACCTGAGCGCCCTGGCGGGAAAGCCGGAGGTCAAGATCTACTTTCAGCTGGTCAGCAACGGCGGGAACCGGCGCGACGGCTGGTACCTTGACGACGTGGAGGTCAGCGCGGTCCGCGAACCGATTCGGCAAAATGATCAGCGGGCGAGTCCATAGCCAGAGGTCATCTTGAGCACAAGTTGCCGGCTTGAGATTTACCGTTCGCGATTCGCGGCTTTGCTTTCCAGCCTCCTGGCTTATTTAAAATAGCCGAGGCGGACGTAGACCGTGCCATCGTCGCGGCGCAGCTTGACCTCGATTCGCTTGGTCTCGTCGTCGCGGCTCGGGGCGAAGGTGATCTTGTACTGGTTCTTTAGCTCCTCGACGATGCGCGAGTAGATAGCATGCAGGTCCAGGAAGCCGTCCGAGAAGATCACTTTGCCGCCGGCGCGCAGGCTGAGATCGACGAATTCGTTCTGCGCTTCCAGGATCTTGATCAGCGAGGCGCTGATGCGCGGGTTGAAGAAGTGCCGCTGCGCCAGGCTCTCGCGATAGCGCTGCAGGAATGGAACCGAGTGAATGATGGGATAAACCGTGACCTCCGAGCGCCGCGCCCGCCTTATCGCGTCGCCCAGCGAGATCCGGCTCGAGTTATCCACCCCGTCGGTGAGCAGAATTATCGCCTTCTTGCCAACCACGTTCGAGAACTGCCTGCGCACCGCGTAGTCTATCGAGTCGTAAATGGCGGTGCGGCCGAAGGTTGACACCGAATTCAAGGCGTTGACCAGGGCCTGCACGTCGTTCGTCCAGTCCAGGATCAGCCTCGTCTCGGTGGCGAATATCATTACCGAAAAACGGTCCTCAGGGCGCAGGTGCCTAGCCAGGTCGGCAGCCGCTGCGCAGATTTCACGCAGCCGGTCCGTTACGCTCCAGCTCGCATCGAGCAGAAAGAGCACGTTTGCCGGCACGGTATCCTGGCCAAATTCCAGGATCGGGCGCTCCTCGCCATCCTCGTAAACCACGAAATCTGAAGCCGAAAGCCCCGCCATGTAGTCCCCCCGCCTGTTCCTGGCGATGGCCAGGACCGATAGCAGGTCGACCTTAATATTAACGGTCAGAATGCTGGACAGCCCTAAATCGGCGTCGGTAGGTGCAGGCTCGGGCGCAGGCGCCTGAGCGGGGTCCTGCGCACCTGCTGCGCAGATCAGAAACAGAACTGACAAGATCAGGGCGAATGCGTTCCTCATACCCCTCCTTTCCTTCGGCCTAAATTGCCGCCCTTCACTCACTATAGCTGAAAAGCAAGCGGCTGTAAAAATGATTTTTTCATCATGCCTGGGCGCCCGCTAAATTTTTGTAGACATCGCCCGGCTTTGGTGGTAATAGTAGTGTTTTGCATAACAAAAGGAGCGACAGGTGCGGCCCAGGAAGCTGCGCAGAGCCAAGATCACTGCCGTCGGAAAATATTTGCCCGAAAGGCGTCTCACCAACTTCGATTTGGAGAGGATAGTCGAGACGACTGACCAGTGGATACGCGAGCGCTCGGGCATCGTAGAGCGGCGCGTGGCCGAAAAAGGGCAGGCGAACTCGGACCTGGCGGTGCCGGCTGCCCGCCAGGCGCTGGCGCGGCGCGGCATCGGGGCCGACGAGATCGACCTGATCGTGGTGGCCACGGTTACGCCGGATATGTTCTTCCCAGCAACGGCCTGCATTGTTCAGCAGAAACTGGGAGCGACCAGGGCCTGGGGCTTCGACCTTTCCGGCGCCTGCTCCGGTTTCATCTATGCCCTCGCCGTCGGCGCGCAGTTTATCGAGACCGGCGCCCACGAAAAGGTCCTGGTGATCGGATCAGATGTGATGACCTCGATCCTCAATTTCGAGGATCGCACGACCTGCGTGCTGTTCGGCGATGGCGCCGGCGCCGTGCTGCTTGAACCCTCGGAGAGCGAGGATGAGGGGATACTCGATTTCATCCTGAAGTCCGACGGCTCGGGCGGCCAGTACCTGTACATGCCCGGCGGGGGCAGCCTTAATCCGGCCACGCGCGAAACGGTCGAGAGAAAGATGCACTACGTTCACCAGGACGGAAAGGCGGTTTTCAAATTTGCCATAAAAGGGATGGCGGAGGTCTCGCGCGAGATCCTGGAGAGGAATAAACTTTCCGTGGATGACGTAATGCTCTACGTGCCGCACCAGGCGAATATCCGCATCATCAACGGGGCGGTCGAGAAGCTCGGCCTCGATCGGGAAAAAGTGATCGTCAACATAGACCGCTACGCCAACACCACGGCCGGTACCATTCCCATCTGTTTATCTGAGGCCTACGAGACGGGCAGGGTGCACAAGGGGGATATAGTGCTCCTGGCCAGCTTCGGCGCGGGATTTACTTGGGGCAGCATGCTGCTGCGCTGGGCGATTTAAAGTAAGCCATCAGCTTTAAGGCTAAAAGGTCGTATAAATTGATCTATCCGCTATCCAAGACTTGAAATTCACGGCTTTTTAGCCTTTAAGCTTTTAACTGATGGTTTGCCTTAGATAAACAGTTCTTCATCCTGGGCGGCCCGCCTGCCCGAATGCCTGCGCAGCAGGATATCGAGCCCGGCGCGAATTGCTCGAAACACCGCGCTGAACTCGGAAATCGGCCCGTAGATCAGGCGCTGCGTCGCCACAAGCGTCTCGGTAACCTGCTCGCCGGTCCTTTCGATCATCTCGCTGATCTTCGCCGCCTGTTGCCGCACTGAACCTGCCAGCTCTCCCACCAGCTTGTCCAGCTCCTCGGTCCGGTCGCGCATGGTGGTCGTCATCGAGGCTATGTTGATATTAATGGTCTGAATATGTTCGGCCACGGGTTTAACCGCCCGCAGGATATCGACAACTCCATCGAGGACCAGGCCCGCGCGCTGGGTCAGTTCGTGCGAACCCCGGGCCACCTGTTCCGTCATGCGCCGAACCCGCAGAAAGATCCCGACGATGGCCAGGCTCTGCAAGATAAAAGCTAGAGCTATCACCCCGAGGATAAATAGAAGCAGAGTATCTCTGGTCTCCAAGGCTCTCTCCCCGCTATTCCGGCTTGTCTTTTTCATCGCCGTAGGCTTGCCTGCCGGCTTCAATTGCCTGGGCGATCTGTTCCCTTTGCTTGTTCAGCGTTTCCTTCCCCTTTTCCACGTAGGAGGAGGCCTGGTCTTTCAATTTACGACCCTTGGATACCAGGAAATCGCGCGTTTCTCCTCCCGAGCGGGGAGCAAAGAGCAGGGCCACGGCGGCCCCGACGAAGCTTCCCGCCAGGAAATACAGGAGCTTGCCGCCAACTTCTCGATTTTCTCCCATAGTCCCTCCCGAAATCAGTGCAAAGATATCATAAATTCAATGCGGAAACCACAACGCCAATAAAAGCCGCAGGTCGTGAGGTGGAAAATGATTAGTCGGCGGTCGATAGGCTTTGATTTCAGACCGCCGACTCTCTGCTTACGACTAGCGACTTCCCCCTATGGAGCCGCTCCCAATGAGTGCCTTCCGGGCAAGGGGGCCGGATGAACGCGGGTAAAAACGACGTGCGGGTCGATTTACTCGGTTTTGCCCAGCAACTCCCTGGCCTTGGCTTCGAATTCCGGTTGGTTCAGGGGCGCCGCCTTCCAACCCTTCGAT
>FWPU01008645.1_pt1 | contig 17086 bp, 16 predicted proteins | sample 2228361 | NCBI WGS metagenome assembly FWPU01 (sample SAMEA103939777, study PRJEB20133) | metagenome
CCAGCAAGGCGACTTCTTCATACAGCGTGGTATGCGAGCCCGGCTTGCAGGTCAGAATGAAACTCAGCCGGTGCGTCTGCAAGAGTTCGCACAACGGCTGATGGCAGTGCAAATTGTCGGCCAGGATCGTCACCCGCTGAGCCGCCAGCTGCGGTATTGGCGGGATTTCCGTCTCCGACTCAGCCGCGGCTGCAATCATGGCCCAGACGTGCGCTTGGACGATTTACCGTAATTTTGAGCCAGCTCAGAGGAGGTCAGAACGCAAACGCCAGTATCGCTATCCCGGCCAAAGTTCCCCTGCAAGGGCCGGTGCACCACCAGGAGGGATCAGTTACCTGGAGGCGTTGGCTGTATGAACACCAGCGGAACCGCGCCCCTACCCTGAAAACGGGTAGGAACCAGCGGAGAAGAGCAGAGGCAGCTGTCAACCCCCTGTCACAGCCCACTAACGCCCACGAGCTGCTTACCAACACGAGATAGAACCGAGTCGTATACCACAAGGAGCGCCCATTTTCATCGCGCGTTGTGCGCCGCTTTACGAACGGCGCATGGCCATCTGAGGCGTCATGAGTCACGAGTGCTACGGGCTGGCGGAGCCAGCCCGTAGCGCCAATCGCCAGGCCTACAAGGCCCACCACGATCAGCGCCAGGTGCGCGCGTGTCATAGGTCACCTCTATGCCTGTCTGAACACGGGACGATGGTAGTTGCTATCCTACCAGCATCTCGGCCTGGAGTCAAGGAAACGCCGCGCTCGGATGCATTTTATGCCGGGCAATCCTTTGGGGCTCAAATTCGAGCTCCCGGTCTTGGGCGAAGACTTATGAGCGATTGGTTCTTGACAAACAAAACCTTATTTAGAAACTGCAATGTTTCTATTGACAAAGCTAGCTATTCGGTGCTATACTGTAAACGAAAGGCTTTGGGGTTCCTGGGTGCTTCGATTCCGAAACATCAGAGGACACAATGGATGCCTCAGTCAAGCTGGAATCGGTCCGTCGCCTGTTTGACGACGGCAATCACAATGCCTTTACCGACCTCTGTCGCTTTGATGGGCAGATCTATCTGACTTTTCGCAATTGCCCCGAGGGGCACATGCTCTTCACCTCCTCCCGCATCATCGTTATGCGCAGTGCTGACGGCCAGGCATGGGAGCAGGTTCATTCGTTCAGCGTGCCCCAGCGCGATGTGCGCGATCCCCACTTCCTTGTTTTCAGGGGCAGATTGTTCGTGTACTCGGGCACCTGGTGGGTAGATCCGCAGGACTCGCACAACCGGGACATCAATGATCAGTTAGGCTACTGCAGCTGGAGCGATGACGGCCTGACGTGGCACGGTCCAACGTTGCTGAATGGGACCCATGGCTACTACATCTGGCGGGCAGGCGCATATGCCGGCGTGGCTTATCTGAACGGCCGGCGGCATCGCGATTTCATGGTCGTGGCCGACCGTCGCGAGCGCGATACACTGATGGAATCGTGGCTCTTGCGCAGCGAGGATGGCCTTAACTGGCAGCCGTTGGGGCTAATACAGCCGCACGGCGGGGACGAAACGGCCTTCGTGTTCGAGGAGGACGGCGGCATCCTGGCGGTAGCTCGCGGAATGGGGCAGCGGCCGGCCCAGGTATGCCGCTCCCGTCCGCCCTACACGGCATGGACGCAGACCGATCTTGATCGGCATATCGGGGGGCCGCTGTTGGCCAGGTGGGGAACCCGTTATCTGGTGGGCGGAAGGAAGACGATTACCAGAGACCGATCCGTGACCACCATCTACTGGCTTGAGAACGATGTCCTCCGCGAGATCATGGAACTGCCGAGCGGAGGCGACAACTCCTATCCGGGCTTTGTCGAGTTAAGTCCCACGCGGGGGTTGCTGTCCTATTACTCCAGCCATGAAGGCAGCGGCACGCGCCTGGCGCCGTCCGCGATCTACCTGGCCGAGCTCTCTCTGGAGTAGCTGTCGGCAAGGTCTGTCAGGAGCGAATGATGTGGGCGTTTCTAGCGCGTAGACTTCTGTTGATGATCCCGACCCTCTTCGCCGTGTCGGTGATCTCATATGCCATCATCGAGGCGCCGCCCGGCGATTACATGGATGTCTACGTGGATCGGCTGATCCAGCAGCAGATGGCTGTTGATCCCTCGGAGATCGCTGCGTTGCGGGCGCGCTACGGTCTCGACTCGCCCGTTTACGTGCGTTACTTTCACTGGCTGACCAATATCCTGCAGGGCGACCTGGGGCGCTCGCTGGAGTGGAACCAGCCGGTGTCGAAGTTGATCTTGGATCGCCTGCCCTGGAGTGTGACCATTTCTCTGCTTTCTCTCCTGCTGTCGTACAGTATCGCGATTCCCATCGGACTTTACGCAGCCACGAATCAGTACTCGATTGGCGACTACACCTTCACGCTGATCGGCCTGATCGGCCTGGCGACGCCAGATTTCCTCCTGGCCTTGATCATCCTGTGGTACTATTTCGTCGCTACCGGAAATGTCGCCGTAGGGCTTTTCTCCGATCAGTATGTCGTCGCGCCCTGGAGTTTCGCCAAATTCGTTGACCTGTTGAAGCACGTGTGGCTGCCGGCGGTCGTCGTAGGCACATCGGGCACGGCCGGCCTGATTCGGGTTGTGCGGGCGAACTTGCTGGACGAGCTGGGCCGGCCTTACGTCATGGTGGCGCGCGCCAAGGGGCTGCCGGAAAACAAGGTGCTCATCAAATATCCGTTTCGGATCGCCATGAATCCGGTCGCCAGCACCATCGGCTGGACTTTGCCGGCCCTGGTCAACGGCGAACTGTTGGCGTCTCTGGTGTTGGGGTTGCCCACGATTGCGCCGCTCTTCGTGGGCGCGCTGATGAGCCAGGATATGTTTCTGGCCGGTAGCATCGTGATGATCTTGAGCGCACTGACCCTGATCGGTACGCTCATCTCGGATATCTTGTTGGCATGGCTCGACCCGCGCATCCGCGGGGCAATCTAGCCGAAAGGTGGAATGCATCGTGGCCATTGTTGAAGAAGCCTCGCCGTCTGGCATCGAGAGACCAGCTTCCGTTGAGGAGGCGGTGGCAGTTGCCACACCTTGGCAGTTAATGCGCTGGAAGTTTATGCGCCACCGCGTGGCCGTCTTCTGCCTGGGACTCCTGGTCATCTTCTACCTCAGCGCTATCTTCGCGGATTTCGTGGCACCCTATGCGCCAGACCATCGTGATACGAATTACATGTACATGCCGCCGCAACCGATCCGTTTTGTGGACAACGGTCGGTTTCAGCTGCGGCCTTTTGTCTACGGCATGGTTGGCCAGTTGGATCCCAAGACCTTCAAGACCTCCTATGTCGAAGACCGGACTCAGAAGTATCCGATTCACCTCCTGGTCAAGGGAGATCCATACAAGATGTGGGGGCTCGTTGAGGGCGATGTCCATCTGTTCGGCGTCCAGAAGGGCACACTATTTCTGTTTGGCACCGACAAGCAAGGGCGGGATGTCCTCTCGCGCATTATCCATGGCGGTCGGATCTCCCTGTCTGTAGGCCTCCTGGGCATTGCCATTAGCTTCATTATAGGCATTGTGGTCGGCGGCATCTCCGGCTATTTCGGCGGCACGGTGGACCTGATCATCCAACGGGTGATCGAGTTCATCCGCTCTGTGCCGACCCTGCCGCTGTGGATGGCGTTCAGCGTTGCCCTGCCGCGCACCTGGTCCGTCGTGCAGATTTACTTCGGAATTGTGGTGATTCTCTCCCTGGTGGGCTGGACCGGACTGGCTCGCGTTGTGCGGGGCAAGTTCATGTCGTTGCGCGAAGAAGAATACATTATGGCCGCCCAGTTGAACGGCGCCACCGAAGCGCGCATCATCTTCAAGCACATGTTGCCCTCCTTCACCAGCCACATCATTGCTTCGTTGACCCTGAGCGTGCCGGGCATGATCCTGGGCGAGACCTCTCTGAGCTTCATCGGGCTGGGGCTCCAGGAGCCGGCCATCAGTTGGGGAGTGCTGTTGAAGGACGCCCAACGGATCGCGGTGCTGGCGAACTCGACCTGGCTCTTGATTCCCGGCGCTTTCGTCATCATCGCGATCCTTTGCTTCAATTTTGTCGGCGACGGCCTGCGGGATGCGGCCGACCCCTACGCCAACATCTGAGGCCGTCTCGCTGGAAGGAACGAGTGAAAGCTGTGTTGCGCCAACAAGAAAACCTGTCCGACGCCCAGAACGTCCCCTTGCTGCGCGTGAAGAATCTTTCGACCTACTTCTTTTCGCGCGAAGGGGTTTTGAAGGCCGTGGATGGAGTGAGCTTTGATATTCGGCGAGGTGAAGCGTTGGGCATCGCCGGCGAGAGCGGCTGCGGCAAGAGCGTGACCGCGCAGTCCATCCTCCGCCTGGTGCCCAGCAATGGCCGGATCGTCGGCGGGGAGATCCTCTTTCAAGTTGACGGAGAGGTCATTGATCTCGTCAAGCTGGATTGGAAGGGGCCAGAGATCCGGAAAATACGCGGCAAGGAGATCGCCATGATCTTTCAGGAGCCGATGGCCGGGTTCAGCATGGTTTACACCATCGGCAACCAGATTATGGAGGCGATCCAATTGCACCAGCGCTGCAGTCCGGCTGAGGCGCGTCAGATCGCCGTCGAGATCCTCCGGCGGGTGGGCATGCCCAAACCGGAACAGACGATTGATGCCTATCCCTATGCCCTTAGCGGGGGCATGCGCCAGCGCGCCATGATCGCCATGGCGCTGTCGTGCCATCCCAGCCTGTTGATCGCCGATGAGCCGACCACGGCTGTGGACGTCACTATCCAGGCGCAGGTGCTCCAATTGTTGAAGGAGCTTCAACGCGATATGAACATGGCGCTCATGGTCATCACCCATGACCTGGCGGTGATCTCAGAGCTGTGCGATTGGGTGATGATTATGTATCTGGGCAAGGATGTGGAGAGCGCGCCGGCGCGTCGCCTCTTCAGCGCGCCGAAACATCCCTACACAGTCGGGCTCCTTAGATCGGTGCCGGCGTTGGGTCGGGGACGCGGGCAAGAGATCGAAGCAATCAGCGGGTCGGTGCCGCGTCCCTATGACCGTCCGCCCGGGTGTTCGTTCTATCCGCGTTGCCCCCGGTTCATCCAGGGGGTGTGTGATGTCGAGAACCCGCCCCAGGTCGAGGTGGCCGATGGGCATCGGGTGCGCTGTCATCTGTATGCGTAGGGCCGTGATATAAGGATTGGGATCATGGCTGATAACAACATCTTGCTGGAGGTCGCGGGGCTGCGCAAGTATTTCCCTATCGTGCGCGGCTTTATGCGCCGAACGGTGGGACACGTGAAGGCGGTGGATGACGTGAGTTTCAGCGTGCGCCGGGGCGAGACGTTGGCCCTGGTGGGCGAGAGCGGCTGCGGGAAGACCACCACCGGTCGTTGCGTCATGCGGGCTATCGAGCCGACCTCCGGCAAGATCCTGTTCTACAAAGATCCGGGCGAAGCGCCCATTGATCTGAATGCCCTGGCGCGCCCGGAGCTGCGCCAGGTGCAGCGCTTTATGGGCATGATCTTTCAGGATCCTTACTCTTCGCTCAATCCGCGCATGACCGTGCTGGAGATCGTCGGCGAGCCTTTCATCACGCGCAAGTTGCTGAAGCCGGGGCGGGAGTTGGAACGTCGCGTGGCCGAACTGTTGCGCAGCGTGCACCTCGACCCCAGCTACATGCGGCGCTACCCGCACGCGTTCAGCGGCGGCCAACGCCAACGCATCGCCATCGCGCGCGCCCTGGCGCTCAACCCCGCGCTGGTCGTGGCCGATGAGCCGCTCTCTGCCCTGGATGTGTCGGTGCAGGCGCAAATCCTGCGGCTGATGAAGGAATTGCAGCGTGAGTTCAACTTGACCTATCTTTTCATCACCCATAACCTGGCGGTGGTCGAGTATAGCAGCGACCGGGTGGCGGTGATGTACGTCGGTAAGATCGTCGAATTCGGCGATACCGATGCCATCTTCAGCCGGCCGAAGCATCCGTATACGGAGGCCCTGTTATCGGCCGTCCCGGTGATCGAGACGGACGCTTCTGGCCGCCGACGAGAACGCATCGTTCTGGAGGGAGATGTCGCCGACCCCGCCAATGTGCCGGATGGCTGCGCCTTTCACCCGCGGTGCCCTCACGTACAAGAGGTGTGTCGCAAGGTGAGACCGCAACTCATCAATTTAGCCGGGCCCGGCGAGAGTCCACATCTGGTCGCGTGTCATTTCGCCGGCGAGCTCCACTTGCAGGGGGTTAGCGGCGCGCCGGGAGCTTGAGATCTGTCACTGTTTCCGCAAATACGAGGAGGTGACCGATGTAGATGTTGTGGAATCGGCTTAGGATGCGCAAAAGAATAAGTTCGGTTGTGGGTTCGGTCGGCCTGTCCTGGCCGCCAGGCCAGGGAGAGCGGCCAAAGCCGGAAAGGATATTTTTCCGGGCCCTTCGGGCGGGACGCCTGCCCTGGAACGTGAAGTCCGCTGCGACCACTATTGGTGATCACAAAGACGGAATTCCATGAAACAGCAAATATTGTCCGTCCGGTTGTTTTCGCTTCTGCTGATCGTCGCCTTGGTCGTCCAGGGCTGTGCATCGGCGACGCCGCAGCCGGCGCCCGCCGCGCCAACGAAGGCCCCTGCCGCGCCGACACAGGCGCCAGCGACCGCGCCGACTCAAGCTCCAGCCGCGGCGACCAAAGCGCCTGCGGCGCCTGCACCGGCGACTGGCCCGATCCTCACGACCAAGCCCGCCGAAGCCGGTGAACGCCCGGTGCAGATTGAGGTCGGCGGCATGACGGTATCGAAGTTCCAGGAGGCGCCGGAACTTGCCGCATTGGTTGCGAAGGGTCAGTTGCCGCCGGTGGAGAAACGACTGCCCGTCAACCCCCTCGTGATCAAGCCCGAGGAAGCCATCGGCAAGTACGGTGGCGTCTTGCGCATGGCCATCGTGGGCCAGAACACCCTGACCAACGAAGTCAACAACTGGTGGTTGACCGAGTCGTTGGTCAATCCTTCGCCCAAGGATGCTACCAAATTCATCCCCAACGTGGCCGAGAGTTGGGAATGGTCGAGCGACTACAAGGTCTTGACCATGAGGCTACGGAAGGGGATCAAATGGAGCGATGGACAGCCCTTTACGGCCGGCGACGTCAACTTTTGGTGGCAGGACGTCGTCCTCAACAAAGATCTGACGCCGACGCCTTCCACGCTGCTGACGCGCGGCGGGAAGTTGGCGGAGTTCAAGCAGATTGATGACTTCACCATCCAATTCTCCTTTGCCGAGCCGTACGCGCTGTTCACGACCTATTTGGGGAGCTGGGGCTTCCCTCGCGGCGCGCCGACGAGCTATCCGAAGCACTACCTGAGCCAGTTCCACCCCGCCTATGCGGACAAGGCGAGCATCGAAGCCGCCATGCAGAAAGGCGGTTTCAAGACCTGGACCGACTTCTTCGGACACATGGCATCGAACACCAACCCAGAGCTGCCGACGATCGGCGCGTGGATACCGACCGCTCGGCCGCCGAACCCGGTTGAGATTCATGTCCGGAATCCGTATTACTGGAAGGTGGACAGCGAAGGCAATCAGCTCCCCTACATCGGCGAAATCCGGAGCACCCGCACCGCCGATACGGAAGCTGCGCTGCTCAAGACCATTGCCGGCGAGTTCGACTTCATCCGCCTGGGCGGCACGACGAACCTGCCGGTGCTGAGCGATAATAAGCAGAAGGGAAATTACCGCTTCGCTTATGCCGATTGGATGCCGAATTCCTTCGGCAACATCATGTTCAACTTCAGTATTAAGGACCCGGTCAAGAACAAGCTGTACAATACCAAGGAATTCCGCCAGGCGCTCTCCGTCGCCATCAACCGAGATGAGATCGTCAAGCTGATGTACAAGGGCGGCGTGTTCGCCTCCCAGGTGGCGCCGATGCGGGGCGCGCCTTATCATGGCGAGTCCGAGTTGTTCCAGTCCTGGGCCAAGTACAACCCCGATCAAGCCAACGAGATGCTGGACAAGCTCGGGCTGACCGCAAGGGACAAGGATGGCTTCCGCCTGGGGCCTGACGGCAAAGAACTGCTTCTGGTCATCTCTGCGACGACCGCCTGGCCGGCGGAAACGCCGCAGCTCATGGATCTGGTCAAGGGCTATTGGGCGAAGGTTGGCATCAAAGCGACCGTGACGCCGGAGGCCGGCGCGCTCTGGAGCGCGCGCCATAACGCCGGCGAGCATGACCTGTCGGCGCGCGGCGCGCACTTCGGTGGCGGCCCGGTGCACCCAACCCTCAATAGCAACACCTTTGCCCTTTCCGGCTGGCAGTGGGCGCCGGAATGGGCGCTCTGGCTGGACACCCAGGGTAAGCAGGGCGTCGAACCGCCTGCCGAGGTCAAGCGCATCAGGGAGATCCACAACCAGATCCTCGGCGAGCCGGACGAGGCCAAGCGCAACGCGTTGATACAGGAGGTGTTCAAGATTCACATGGACCAGCTCTGGTCCATCGGCCTTGTCGTTGACGATCCCAAGTTCGGCCAATTGACGACGGTCCATAACCGGCTGCGCAACGTGGTCACCTGGTCCATCTCCGGCGAATGGTGGCCGATGATCCCGCAGCAATGGTTCATCAACGAATAGCCGACCGTTGGCACAGGATCCGGTAAGCGATAAGCTGATCTGGCGATGATGTGTCACCAGGGGGCCAGCAGCGCTGGCCCCCTGGCGCGATTGCCCACTTCTTCGCCGGGAAAGATCGTGTAAAGATGCCTAAAATACTTCCTGCCGAACATTTCACGGTTTGTCGCCTGCCGCACGAACGTTTGGGGTATTTCGGCTGGCCCACCGTCGCGCGGCTCAGCGATGGCGTGCTGCTGGTGGCAAGCTCCGGACTGCGCTCGGCGCATATTTGTGCCTGGGGCAAGACGGTGCTCAATGTCAGCGCCGACGATGGGCGTACATGGTCGGCCCCGCGTGTCATCAACGATTCGCCCATTGACGATCGCGACGCCGGCATCATCGGCCTGGGTGGATCAAGCGTGTTGGTCAGTTGGTTTACCAGCGATACCCGGCGCTACGCCAATCAGCAGCGGATTAAAGACTGGTTGGGCGCGGAGGAACTTGCCGCCTGGCGTCAGGTACTCGATGCCTGGACTGACGAACTGGTCACGCAAAACCTGGGGTCGTGGATTAAATTGAGCCATGACGGCGGTCAATCCTGGGGAGCGCCGATTCGCGTGCCGGTCACTGCGCCGCACGGGCCCATCCTGCTGCGCTCAGGTCGCCTGCTCTACCTGGGCAAGCGTTATCTGACCTTTCGTGACCTGGGCGATTCGTCCATCTGCGCGGCGGCCAGCCATGACGGCGGTCATACCTGGCAGGAATTGGGGCGCGTCCCGGAATATCCGGCGACCTCGCCTGCCAATTACCACGAGCCGCACGTGGTCGAGCTTCCTTCGGGCCGATTGATCGGCATGATCCGGATTCAAAATGCCGAAGGCGCCGAGCTGGCGAAGGCCGGCATCGTTCCATTCAGCCTCATGCAGACCGAGTCAGATGACGGCGGGGCAACCTGGACACAGGCCCGACCGTTGGGCTTTCACGGCTCGCCGCCGCACCTGCTGCGCCATTCATCGGGCGTTCTCGTGCTCACCTACGGCTACCGCCTGGCGCCGTTCGGCCAACGTGTTGCGTTCAGCCATGACGATGGGCAGACGTGGGACCATGATTGGATCATCCGGGATGACGGCCCGGATAGCGATCTCGGCTATCCTTCGACGGTCGAGCTTGGCGATGGGAGCCTGTACAGCGTGTATTATCAGAAGGTGCCCGGCGATCGTCGCTGTTCGCTGCTGGCAAGCCGCTGGTGGCTGCCTGGTTGACGAGAAAATACGGAACGACCCATGCGCATCCTCGAACACATTTCGATCTATTCGGACGAAGCCTACTACGCCGCTTTCCCATCCATTGTGGCGCGACCCGATGGCGAACTGTTGACGGCTTTTCGCCGCGCGCCAGATCGCCGGCGCTTCTTTGCCAGCAGGTACACCCACACTGATCCGAACAGCTACCTGGTGCTGGTGCGTTCGCAGGATCTTGGCCGCACATGGACGCGAGAGCCGGAACTGATTTACGCCCACCCCTTCGGCGGCTCGCAAGATCCGTGTATGGTGCAGTTGCGAGATGGCTCGCTGCTGGTCAGCAGTTACGCCTGGATGCTTCTGCCTGAGGAAGGGGCGCCCCACGCAGCAGCCGAGCCGCGCTGGCAGGCTTATGGCTGGCCGTTCACATTCCTGGGAGGCTACCTGCTGCGCTCGACCGATGGCGGGCGGTCCTGGCAGGGGCCGATCATCCCGCCGGAAGGGGAAGGGCAGGCGCGCTATTTTCCCGGCGTGCCCATCCCGGGCTGCAACCGCGGCGCAATGGTTCAGGCCGACGATGGGAACCTCTATTGGCTCGTCCAGCGCAGCCTCCAGTCCCGGCCGCGGCATACCCTTCTTGGCCTGCTGGTGTCGAAGGACGGCGGCCTGACATGGGAAGATCGCGGAATCGCTGTGGCGGATGAGCGCGTGGTTTTCAACGAGACTTCGTTGATCCAAACGCCCAGCCGCGACCTGGTCGCATTCATCCGCACTGACCGCTTCGAGGATCACGGTGTCGTCGCGCGCTCGACCGACCTGGGCCAGACGTGGGAATCGTGGCAGGATATGGGCATCATCGGCCATCCTTATCACGCTGCCCAATTGCCCGATGGCCGCGCCTTCCTGGTGTATGGCTATCGTCATCCACCCTTCGGCATTCGGGCGCGGCTGCTCGACCCCGAGTGCCGCCGCTTCGATGCGCCTGAGCTTGTGCTGCGCAGCGACGGCGGCAGCGCCGATCTCGGCTATCCGTGGGCCTGTGTCTTGCCCGATGGCCGCATATTGGTCGTCTATTACTTCAATCAGGGGGATGGCGTCCGCCATATTGCGGGCACCTATGTGCAGATTGACTGAAGTCGGCGCCGCGCGGTGTGAAACGCCGCCCAGAGCCTATACGAATAATGGTTCTCGCCTGCTGAGGCCGGTCTCCGACCGCGCCCTGGTTCAGGCGGAGAACGACTGGAGCGAACTCTTCGGATGGACGCTTGGATCACAGGAGGCGTCTCGTGAAGACTGACACCGAACACCGTCGCCGGGACATCCTGGATGAGCTGGTTCGCAATCAGGCTGTGCTGGTGAGCGACCTGAGTAGGCGGTATGGCATATCCGAGGTTTCGATCCGTCGCGACCTGGCGCAACTGGAAAAGCTCGGTGCGTTGCGGCGCATCCGCGGCGGCGCAGTCGCCGCACGTCCCATCCAGGCCGGGCCCGGCTCGCGTCCTGAGCCGGCGATGCGACGCGCGGCCGAGAAAGCGCGCATCGGCCAGGCGGCCGCCGCGCTGATCACAGCCGGCGATCGAGTGATCTTCGATTCGGGCACGACTGTGCTCGAAGTCGCCCGCCACCTCTCCATCGAATTGCGCATGGCGGGCAACCTGACTGTCATCACCAATTCGTTGCCGGTCGTGCGTGAACTGGGCTCCTGTCCGGGGATTCACTTGATCCTGCTGGGGGGCGTCTATCTGGCGCAATACGAGGTCGTTGTGGGGCCGCAGACTATCGAGCAGCTGCGCGCGTTGCACGCCGACAAGCTGGTCCTGGGCGCCGATGGCCTGACGTTGGCGCGCGGCGTGACCACAGCGAACGTCCTGGAGGCGGAGGTCAACCGGGCCACCATCGCGGCGTCGGCCGAGGTCATCGTGGTCGCCGATTCGACAAAGATCGGCAAGATCGGCTTGACGACTATCGCCCGCTGCGACAGCATCCATAAATTGGTCAGTGATACGGCCGCGCCGGCCGACTTCGTGGCTGCCTTGCGCGATCAGGGCGTTGAGGTGATTCTGGTTTGAGCTTCTTCAGTCGAAATTGTGTCCGCACCCGGAGGCGATCTGTGTCTGACACGTATGATCGCAATTGGGCCAGGGTGGACATCAACGCCGTGCCTCGGATCGTGACACCGCCGCCGGGGCCGCAGTCGCAGGCAATGCACGGACGTACTGCGCCTGGACGCGGCATTACCCCTGGCCGATCGGGCGATCGCCCTGGATCAGGCCGGGACGATGCTGGCGGCCGGGAGACTGCAAGCAGCTTTCACCAACTATGCAGAGGACCGGCGCGTCGTGGCTGACTTCAACCGGTGATTATGGGTAGAATCTTCCGATAGGCCCGGTATGCATGGTCAAGTATCACTTGAGATGACGGCTCAGGCTGGAACAGGCGTCCGGATGTCGCCCACGCAGTGGCGCCTTGTTCGACATCGGGCAGAAGGCCTGCGCCGACGCCGGCCAGAATGGCTGCGCCAAGCGCCGCCGCGTCAGCTACGGCAGGTACCGTGACCGGTACCCCCACCACGTCTGCCACGATCTGCGGCCATACCGGACTCTTTGCGGCTCCGCCCACCATGGTTAATTCGACGATGCTGATGTGGGAAGCTCGGATCTCTTCGATCGCGCAGCGCAGCTCAAAGGCGGTCCCCTCCATAACAGCACGGGCCAGGTGATTGCGGCTGTGACAAAGCGACAAGTTTACGAAGCCGCCGCGGCCGGGCCCGTAACCGGCCGCATGTCCTCCTGCCAGCGGCGGACACAGCACTCCATCGGATCCGGGAGGAACGCGTGCAGCCGCCGCATTGATCTGCTGGTACAACGCATCGCGCGAGGCCCTGTTCTCTGCGCCACCCCAAACATGATCTGCCAACCATTCCAGAGATGATCCCACACCTCCCAGGCTGCGAATGGCCCCCCAGCGGCCCTCGACAGCGTGACGGCTGACCGCCATGCCGCTGGCCAGCGCCATTTGCAGGTCCTGCGGCACCGCCAAGAGCACCCATGCCGTGCCGCAGGAAAGCAACGTCCGGCCTGGTCGCGTAACCCCAGTGCCCACAGCCGCGCAGTATTGATCGTGTGCGCCGTTGACCAGCAGGGTTTCGGGCGAGAGGCCAGTGGCTCGGGCAGCGTCTGCGGTCAGCCTGCCTACCACCGAACCTGACGCACGAATCGGCGATAGCTGTTCACGTCGGATGCCGGCCACCGCCAACAGCCGATCATCCCAATCGCCCGTTGCGAGATTCATAAGCTGTGTGATGCTGGCATCCGAGGAGTTCATGCATAGATGGCCTGTGAGCCGGTAACCGACGAAATCGTTGACGAAAAGGAACCGCTGGCTGGCTACAAACTTCTCCGGCCGGTGGTGGCGCAGCCAGGCAATCTGTAGCAGCGGCAACCCGTTGCCCAGCGGCCAGCCAGTAGTCGTGCGGATAAACTCTGCACCCAGGCAAGCCTGTACCGCTGCAGCTTCCTCAACTGCCCGTTGATCCATCCAACTGAAAGCATTCGCGACCGGTCGGAACTGGGCATCTACCGGGATGGTCGTGCCCCCCTGAGAGGACTGACAAAGGGCTACAATTCGGTCGCACCGGCTGACCTGATCGCCCAGCTCCCGCAACACTTCGACGACTGCGCGCCACAGCTCCTCCGGATCCTGCTCCGCCCAGCCCGATTCTGGTGTGATCAGACCATAGCCGCGCCGCGCAGAACCCCAAACCCGGCCCCTGGCATCCAACAGCAACGCCTTAGTAGCGGTCGTGCCCACATCCAGACCGATGAATAGGTCCGCCACGTATGATCCCCTCCGATTATGAGGAGCTCTTGGCTTCGGTTCTCCTGCGTCATGTGCGCGCGATCAGATGCAGTGCGTTGTTATACATTACGTCTGCTACATCCTCTGCCGTCAGGCCAACTGCTTCTGCGGCCCGGTGAAAAGCCAACAACTCCTCGTACACGAAGAACGACAGTTTTTCACCTTCTTCATGGCCCACTTCACGCATGTGAGGGTCATCGCTGACATCGCCGTACAGGCCCGGCGGCACCAGGTTCACATAGAAGCCGTGCTCGCAAATGCGTTGCGTCCGCATACGCGTGATGGGCAAGTCGCTACCGAACAGTACCCGCCGGGGCCCGACCGCGCGCAAGAGCGCCTCCATGGCGTAGTCGCAAGTATTCGCGGAAAAGTCGAAGTACATGCGCGTGCTGTATCGCAAAGTCTCAAACGCGTTTCCGACATCTTCCGGGCAGTAGGCACGTCCGACGTGGGCAATGATCAGACGCACAGAGGGGTAACTGTGCTCGATCTCCAGCATCATCTCCAGGTTTACCGGATCGCGCAGCCGTTCCCGCCTGGGAATATGAAGCATGACGATCCAGCCATGCTCGTTGGCAGCCTCCAGGTGATAGCGCGGAAGAAAGTCGAAGATAACGATGTCGTCCGAGGGGATATGGGGTGGCGCAAACTCCAAATAGGGCTTCAGCCCCAAGAAACCTCCTTGAATCACCCGATGCTCCAATTCCTTGGCAGACCACTCAGGAGTGGTAACCAAAAGGCTTGGCAGATGGTACTGGCGCGCAACCCGGCTTACATAGTCGTTGCTGGCATCCAGGTCATAGTCGCGCGTGGCAGGACCGAAAATCAAAGGGGTCACATGCTGCCTGGGGAACATCAAGCGATACCCCTCCAACAGCGCCTCAACCGGGTTCTCGGCAGCAACTCGGCCTGGCCAGGTAGGGCCACGCTTCTGCACCTGTGTGGGGCGCCCGAAAATTCCGAGCCACACGTGCGTATGCACATCTATCATCCTCGGTGGCAGAAAATCCAGATACTGCTCGTAAACAGCCGTGTCCGATGGCTTGATCTGCAGGTCCATCTCGATATCTCTCCGTTAGTCCTGTGCCCTTCTCCGTGCGCGCGACCTATTCATTCGCCAGAACATCGTCCAGCTCTTGACTGCAGCGGGTGAGCACACCGACCAACGCAAAGTCGCCACCCCACGGGATCATCTGTGCCCCTAGCTTGCGATACCGGGCAATCTCCTCGGGCGAGCTCGCTGTGATGCCCCACGCCTTGCCGTGGCCACGCGCCGCTGCCGCTACCAGTTCTATGACTTCCGCCAGGCTCATTGTGCTGCCGGTCGCCCGCAGGCGCTGCCCCAGGTCTCCCGGGCCGATGAAGAGTAGGTCAATCCCCGGCACTGCTGCGATCTCCGCAACGTTGCGCACCGCCTCAGGGGTCTCGATCTGCGCAACGACAAATGTCTCCCGGTTGGCATCCACAAAGTAGGTCGTGTTGGGCGCCCAGGCCTCAATCCCGTAATCGCCGTCCAGCCCGGCGCCATCCACCCCTCGGTTCCCCAGAGGCGCGAACTTCACCGCTTCCACCACTTGCTGCGCAATCATAGGGGTCGAGACAAAGGGGACCATGAAGCCGGTTGCGCCATCCTCCAGGTAATGGTAAAGATGGGAGCGCCCCAGCGTCTGTGGCCGGATCATACAATCTATGTCGTTGTGATAGCACAACGTCACCAAAGTCTGGACCTCGCGGTCGTCCATGGTGCGGTGTTCCAGGTCCAGCCAGATGCCGTCGTACCCCAATCGCGCCGCGTGACGAACGTAAAAGGGCAGAAAATGCCCCATGCTACAAATGCGGGCAAACTTGCCGTTGCGCAGCTTAGCTAATACCTTGCTTCGTCTCATAGAAAAATCTCCCTGGAAGTAGAATGGCGGCGCGCGAGTGTCATACACCAGTTAACCCTGGCAGAAGGCGTGCCAACGGGAAGGGGCTGCCTTGGTAGAGCAGCACGAAGCCTCTGACGCTCCGCCTCGCCCAGTACAAGTGGACATCAATGTCGAGGCCGAGGCGTGTCGCCAGCATCGGCCCGACGGTCCCCGTCTGCGGGATCATCGCCGAACAAGAATCGCAACGTGTTGGCATTCACCTGCTGTTGCTGGGCTGGGGACAACGCGCGCCAGGCCGCTACTTCTTCTTCGTAAGTGCCCTTCAAGCGGAACTCCCGATAGACGCCATCGGCTTGCAGCCGCCGTGTAATATAGCTATGGTAAGGTGCGTCGGTGGCCCACAGCATTGTGGTCGGGTAACGTTCCACCAATTCGCGGAATACCTGGATATGGTCGCTGTAATCCAGGTCCAACATTTCGGACGATTTCTCGGCCCGGAAGAGATCCACCTGGATCTTGAGCGCTGCAGTGTCCACAAAGACGTTGGGCAGTGCCCTGGCACGTTCCAGCGATTCGCGGTGACAACTGGCGCAATGAGCCAGGCAGAAGCGCAGCTCCGGGTGCCGCTCAGCGATCTGCAAAATGTCGGTAGCCTGCGAGAAGGGGTCCGTGGGGTCGGTGGAAGCGTGAAACAGAACCGGCCAATTGCGCTCGGCGAAGAACTCCAGGAAGGCTGCACCCTCGTCAAGCAACGCCAGCGCTCGCGACCGACACATCAGGGGATGAATCTTAACCCCGTAGATGGGGAACTCCTCTTCCAACTCTTCTAAGGTGGCTATCTGTTCAGCAACCAACCGGCCAGGGTCCACTGAGATAAAAGGGAGAAAACGATGGCTGTGCTCCAGGCAAAAACGGTAAACATCGGTCAACAACAGCCGGTTTTCGCGCTCATAGGGCACATGGGAAATCGGCCGGGCTGCAGGCCGCAGCTCCCCGGTCTCGACAAAGGTCTGGAGATCGTAGTAAAGCGCTGGCGAGATCGGAAAGACGACCGTGAAGTCCACGCCGTTGGCCTTCTGCCGATAGGCAAGGTCTTCTGCGCTTGAGCAGTACGGGAAATTGATTTGTGCCGCCTCGCGCAGATCAATCCCGATGTGGGCATGTACATCTATAACTTTGCCGACCAGATCAGCACGCCGCAGGTGTTTTTGAGCTTTCATGACCAGTGCCTCCTTTTCACTCTATTCTATTCCGATGCGCACCCAATGAATTCCCATCGCCGATTCATCCCCTGCGTAATATGCCACCATTATGTTGTCGTCTGGCAGTAACAAGGGCGCCGGATGGCCGAAGGTCCAGATACTCATGTCGGTCCAATAGTCGCCGAAGTCGCGTGCCCCTCCCATACCCGCTTCAGATCCTCCACGCACCTTCTCAGTAGGTAGTCAAAAGTTCTTAGTACTTTACAAATTGAGCGTTGGCAGCTAGAATTGCGTCAGATTCTTGCGAGACGAGGTGTCTGCCAT
>FWPU01008646.1_pt1 | contig 17085 bp, 10 predicted proteins | sample 2228361 | NCBI WGS metagenome assembly FWPU01 (sample SAMEA103939777, study PRJEB20133) | metagenome
TGGCTGACGGCTGGCAGCCCGGCAGGTGATCTCGATGCGGTAGGATTGCCCGGCGGTCAGATGAAACGGAGCCTGACGGGTCAGGCTCTGTGCCAGCCCGGAGCGGATTTCTATTACCTTCTCACCGTTGATGTTCAAATCGGTTTCACCGGTTGCCTCCAACCAGAAGGTGTGCAGACCGCTTTCCTGCGGGATGAACCAACCGCTCAAACGAGCCGAGAGGGCGCGTTGTGTAAAACCGTCTTCGGGAATATCCCCAAAAAACACGTTGGTCCGTCGAATCAGGCGGCGGTGGAGCGGTTCGCCGCGCAGGTCGGGACTGTCAAAAATTTCCAGCAGCCAGCCGGGCTGACCGTCGGCGGTCTGCATCGTCTCGACCTGCGGGTAGGGCGGATAACGGCCTGAGAAAGCGCCGATGGCGTATTCCACCTCAACCGAATTGCCTGCTCGCTGGCGGATGCCCTGCAACGGCGATACCGCATCGTAGGGGATGACGGTTGAACTGCCGCCACCCATGATTTCCGGCCAGCGGGCGTTTGCGCCGATCACCGCCAGACGGCGGATGCCCCTCAATGGCAAAACGCCTTCATTTTTGAGCAGGACAATCGCTTCACGGGCGGCGCGGCGCAGGAGTTGGCGCTGATCGGGCGTATCCAGCATCCCTTCCGGCGGGTGGTAAGGGTGATCGAATCGACCGGTGCGCAGCAAGGCGCCCAGCAGGCGGCGGACTTTGTCATCCAGTTCTTCCGCGGTCAGGCTGCCTTCGGCAATCGCTTTGCGAACGAGATTGGCGCTCATCCAGCGCGCCGGGCCGGGCATTTCCAGATCCAGCCCGCCGGCAGGGACGGCATCGCTGTACGTGCCGCCCCAATCCGACATGACCAGCCCATCGTAACCCCACTCGCCTTTGAGGAGGGTCTTGATCAGGTAATCGTGCTGGCTGGCATACACCCCGCGGATGCGGTTGTAGGCGGTCATCAGCGCAACTGGTTGAGCGTCGCGAATCGCCTTGCGGAAGGGTTCCAGGTACAATTCGCGCAGCGGGCGTTCTTCCACTTCGGCACTGACCAAGAAACGCTGGTACTCCTGGTCGTTGCAGACAAAGTGCTTGATGCAGCAGCCCACCCCCTGACTCTGAACGCCGCGGATGTATGCCGCGGCCATTTCAGCCGTCAGACAGGGGTCTTCAGAGAAGCACTCAAAATTGCGCCCGGCCACTGGCGTGCGGTGCAGATTGACGGTGGGCGCCAGCAGTACATCCGCGCCTTTGGCGCGGGTTTCTTCGCCCAGCAGCCGCCCGATCTGCTCGACCAGCCCGGTGTTCCATGTGGCTGCCAGTGCCGTGCCGACCGGCGTACAGGCTGAGGGAGTTGCCAGGCTGCCCCACGCACCGCGCACGCCGTTGGGACCGTCACTGACTTTCAGCGAGGGAATGCCCAGCCGCTCGACGGGGTGGGTGTGCCAGTTATCCGCCCCGGCCAACAGGCGGATTTTTTCTTCAAGGGTCAGTTGTTGAAGGAGGTGTTCAATGTTTGCGCTCATGGATTGGTATCTCCTGGTCGAGTATCTCGTATTCCTCTGCGTGGGCGGGTTTAATGCAGCGGGCTCCTTTGCTTCGGATCAAAGCCCAACTGCGCTGGCTTTTCCAATCCTCTTCACCGATCATGTCCTCGCGGGGGACTAAATCTCCGATGAAGGCCTCGCCGCTGTCCAGGATCAACGAAATCGAGTCTTCGCTATGTCCGTTGGTGTGACAAACTTCGCCTTTGATGCCAATCTCAGCCAGCCATGCACGAGATTGAGCAATCTCCATTAACGTGATACCGGTTGGATCAATTTTTTGGTAGGAGATGTTCTTTCGCTCGATCAATTTTTCCATGTCGGCAATGGCGGCTCTCTGGTTTGAAAATACCACAAACTGCACACCATGATGAACGAGGCTGCCAGCCAGCCCGGCATGATCCATGTGAAAATGACTTACCATCAGCCAGCGGATATCCTTTACAGAGTAACCCTGCTCTTTCAAACCATCTTTATAAGCCTTGTAGGTATCCGGCCAACCGGCATCGAATGCCAGCAGGCCGCTGCCGCTTTCGATGAAGTAACAATGGGTGCTTTTAAAGCGGATTTTCAGGATGTTCATTGGGGAGGTCAACGCCGGTTTAGCCGATGGCTTTTTTGATCAGGGAAATGATGGTTTCTTCCTCCGCCGGGGTCAATTCCTTCAAGGCAAAGGAAGTTGGCCAAAAGTTGCCTTCGTCGAGGTGGGCTGCATCGCTGAAACCCAGGGTGGCGTATCTTGTCTTGAATTTTTGTCCGCTTTGGAAAAAACACACTACTTTGCCCTCTTTGGCGTAAGCCGGCATGCCGTACCACAGGCGTGCGGTGAGGATGGGGGCGGTTTCCTTGATGAGCGTGTGCAGGCGCATTGCCATGGTGCGGTCTGGTTCGGGCATTTCCTCGATTTTGGCCAATACAGCGCGTTCAGCGTCCACCTTTTCACCGCGCGCTTCGGCTTTCAACTCGCGGGCGCGCTCCTGCATGGCGGCGCGCTCTTCTTCGCTAAAGCCAGTGACTGTCTTTCCGCTGGAGGTGCTTTTCTTTGGGCTCATAATGACCAGGAGACCTTTCTTAGTTAGGATGGGACTGTTATGGAAAAGAAACTTAACCGAATTTGTATTTTATGCAAATCAAGGACGAACATACAATTCTCCCTCGAAACCTGCCAGTTCTACTTTTTGATATTTGTTAGCAAGAGCATATTCAAGGAGTGGTTGATCCAGATCTTCTTCAAAACCAATCAATATGGCAGCAGGGGGGTCACTCTGAAAAAGATCATTAATAGCAGAGGGTGAACTTCCAACAAAACGCCGCCTCTGTTCTGGGGTCAGCAAATCGCCGATCCGATATAGAAATGGCCCGGTTGACAACTCCTCATAAATGCCAAGTACAGACTCTATCGCAAACAGAGGCGAAAGCGTCCCGATTTTCGGGTTGAGATCAAGTTGATTTTCACGAAGAACCTCTCGAATTTTCAAAGAGACATTCCTAATGTAACATGGGCTCCAATTCTTTGTCTCTATCATATCAGAAGTATTCGAGATGAAAAAAGCACCGTTAAAAATAAACGTTAACAGAACCAATCCAAGAAGCACTGGTTGACCAAACCGCAAGGAGTGGAAACGAGCAGCAGACCATGTATAAACGAGCAAGATAAAAAGAAAACTGATCGGCACAGCATAGTATTGCGAAAAAGAGGGGGTTGGTATTATAGCCGTTAACAATCCGGTTAAGACCAAGGTTAATGCCAGAACGAGCCTTGTAATAAATTTTGAAACTTGATTGAGAACGCGGAGAATTAATAAAACACCAGGGAGAATACCAACCACGATTAATAGATTTTCGGGCCTGGTGATGATTTCCCACACAAAAGCCATCTTGGAAGTTAAGGTCATGTTATAGGTAAAACCGGTCATCAAGCGCCATTGGGTATTGAGGCGATGATAACCCCAATTGTTAAAAATAAATACTTCGGGGTCCATTAGATAAAAGATCAAAGCCGGAAACAGTCCAAAAAATAAACCCAAATTCCACGGAAGGAGCATTTCAAACATTCCCTTTTTCAATGCCGATTTTTGATTTCTGTTTATGAAAAGAGTCATGAAAAAGGTCAAAACGAAAGGGAGTATTATGGAGGCATAGGTCAGTTTCGTTCCAACGGCAAGCCCTACAAATAATCCGCTTAGACTCAGCAAAAATGGCGTAGGTTTGTTGGGATGAAAAGAAATCTCAAAAAAATAAATTGCAATAAAAGAAAATGCAATCGGCAAGATATAGTTCGACACTTCAGATGCCGGATTTATGATGCTTGTATTTAATAAATATAGGGCTGTTACACCCAACGAAAAATGGATATTCTGCGACACTTGCCGGGCAAACAGATACAATATCACAGCAGAAGCCATTAAAAACAAAAAACTGATCCATTTTCCAACCAAGAAATAGAATGTGGTCAATCCAAAAATCTTATATACACCGCTGTAAATCAAAGGCAAATACGGCATTTGCAGATATGCAAAATCCCGGTAAAGGACTTTGTTTTGAGAAATCAGGACACTGGCGGTAATGTACATGTGTTCGTTGTGATTGAAAGAAATCACAACCCTTGCAAAGTCACCCAAAATAGCCAACACACTCACGGTTATGAAAAAAACGCTGATAAGAGATTTTTTATTCAGCAAACCAGTCACTGTGAGATCGGACCTCCTCAATTACATCAGTTGTAAGAGTATTATTTCTTTCAAAAGGGCTTTGGTGTTTCAAGTCTTTACTTTTCAGTCTTTCATTCCTTGAATGCTTTGACGAATCAGCCACTCTTCGAGTTCGGGAATGTTTTCGCTCAGTCGAGCAGCCGCTACAATCGGCAACCACCGCGCATATTCCTGCTTGCCGCCCGGCCTGAGATTGAAGTAATGGCGCAGGTAGGTCGCATGAAAAAGGCGCACCCATGCTTTTTGGAACACTCCCCGCATCTGACAGGCTGCTGCGCCGAGGGCAAGGATGGTTGTGCGGGCAACATCGGCCAGCGGGTTGCCCAGGGTGGCATCCACCCAGTCAATGACAATCGCCTGCTCTTCACCGACCAAAATGTTCGCTGGATGAAAATCGCCGTGGCACAGGCAATCACCCTCCGGCAGGTTATTCAGCCGTGCCAAAACTTTGGCGCGAAGTTGGGGAGGCAGAGCCTCCGCTTGGTGAATCTTGTTCAGCAATCGTTGCCGCTGGCGGGGCAATTCTACCAGGATGCGGCTGTTGTGAATGGCGGCATGCAGTTGAGCCGTCTGGCGGGCGTACTTCCAAACTTTCCAGGGGGATCGGATCAGTCCCTCCGGCCACATTGGCACACCCACTGCCCGCTGGTAGAGCAGCCCAAACCGACCGTTCACCTGCACCCGTTCGCCAACAGCTGGCACGGGCAAGCCGCTGGCGTGAACGGCCCGGCTGATTTGGGCTTCGTATTCAATGCTTTGCGGGTCTACCCATTCGTGGAAGAGTTTGAGAATCCAGCCCGGCTGCCATTCGTATATTTCGGCGGTTCGCCCATGGGCAATGGGTTGGTTGGATTGGGTCATTGGGTATCTGCTTTGGCTGCTCGGGGTTTGTTCTTTGATTCTGCGCGGGCAAGGTTTTCTTTGACTCGATACGCCACAATCTTGCGGATTAACTCAACCGGCACGGGCTGTTCGAGCGGAAACTGAACAGCCCCCTTGGAGTTCCTGTATGGTGAGATTTCCTCCGCAAATTCCTCAATTCCGCTGGGGGTGGGGTAAAAACCGAGATGCTTTTTGAAAGCCGCAAAATGCACCAGATTGCCATGCAGGTAAAAGGTCGGCATGCCGTAACGGATGCGTTCTTCGGCCTGCGGGGATTCTTCTCGGATAATCTCTCGGACGGCGGTCAGGATAGCCTGAACTTCCGCGGGAAAACCGGCGATATACTCATCTATGGTTTGTGGGGTGGTCATATTCCAGTGCTTTCTCACCTCTCCTTCGGTGCCGCAAACTCGCCTCAACCCAATAATCGTTTACAGCGTGAGAATAACATAAATCAATACATTCCTGCAAGAGAAACGGACTTTGCTTTTATAATTAGAGAGTTTTACCCCTCACAAAATTCAATCCATCCGAGGCCTCCTCCATGACCTATCCCATGCCTTTCGACTGGGAAAACCCCTCCCTGCAAGCCATCCACCGTTTACCGATGCACGCCAGCGGTTTTCCATACCCGGATGAAGCCAGCGCGCGTACCCGTCAGCCGTCGAACAGCCCGTGGGTCTGCTCGCTGGATGGGAAGTGGCGTTTTCACCTTGCTGCTAATCCCCTTCAACTTCCCCCGCAGTTCGAGCAGCCCGATTTTGACGATTCTGCCTGGAATGGGATCGAAGTACCGGGTAACTGGACGATGCAGGGTTATGACAGACCGATTTACTGCAACATCCAGATGCCCATCCCGCTCGATCCGCCGCGCGTGCCGCGCGAGGAAAACCCCACCGGTCTCTACCGGCGTACCTTCGACCTCCCCGCTGCATGGGAAGGCGGGCGGGTGATTTTGCGCTTCGACGGGGTTGAGTCGGCCTTTTACGTATGGGTCAACGGGCAAAGAGTCGGTTTCAGCAAAGATTCGCGCCTGCCGGCCGAATTCGACATCACCGAACAGGTGCAACCCGGACGCAATCAATTGGCGGTGCAGGTTATTCGTTGGAGCGACGGCTCGTATCTGGAAGATCAGGATCACTGGCGGATGGCCGGTATCTACCGCAGTGTCTGGCTTTACCGCCTGCCTGCCCTGCACCTGTGGGATGTGTTTGCCCGCCCGTTGCTTCAGGAGGATTACCGCAACGCCGTATTGGAAGTGGATGCCACGCTGGGCGGGGCGTGGCAGCATGCCGAAGGCAGCCGGGTGGAGATGCAGTTGTTCGACCCGCTGGGGCAACCGGTTTTCCATGGCTACCAATCCGTCGAATTTCGGCCGGCGCCGGAGCGAATACCCCGCGTACGACTGAACCGCGCGGTAGCGCAACCGCTGTTATGGTCGGCCGAAACACCCCACCTGTACACCCTGGTCGTCCGGCTGGTTGATCCGCAGGGTGCGGTTGTGCAGTACTTCGCCTGCCGAATTGGCTTTCGGCGGGTGGAGGTGCGGGATCGGCAGTTCCTCATCAACGGCCGGGCGGTGCGCATCCGCGGTGTCAACCGCCACGAACACGACCCCCGCCGCGGCAAAACCCTCTCGCTGGAAAGCATGATCGAGGACATCCGTCTGATGAAGCAGAACAACATCAACGCAGTGCGCACCTCGCACTACCCCAACGACGAGCGCTGGTACGACCTGTGCGATGAATACGGCCTGTATGTGTGGGACGAAGCCAACATCGAAGCCCATGCCCTGTACCATCGTCTGTGCCACGACCCCGACTGGCGCCTCGCCTTTCTGGAACGCGGCGCGCGCATGGTGGAACGCGACAAAAATCACCCCAGCGTGGTGGTCTGGTCATTGGGCAACGAGTCGGGTTACGGCGCAAATCACGATGCGCTGGCAGGCTGGATGCGTGCCTGTGACCCGACCCGTCCGCTGCATTACGAAGGTGCCATTGCGGCGGACTGGGAAGCCGGCCACGCCGCCACCGACCTGATCTGTCCCATGTACCCGCCGGTGGAGAAAATCCGCCGGTTCGGGCTGCGCTCGCGCGATCCGCGTCCGCTGATTCTGTGCGAGTACGCCCACGCCATGGGCAACTCCCCCGGCGGGCTGGGGGAGTACTGGGACACCATTCACAGCACACCCGGCTTGCAGGGCGGCTTCATCTGGGACTGGGTGGACCAGGGTTTGCTGAAAACCGACCCGAACGGCACGCCCTACTGGGCCTACGGCGGCGATTTTGGCGACCAACCCAACGACCGCAATTTTTGCATTAACGGCATTGTGTTTCCCGACCGCACCCCGCACCCGGCTCTGTACGAGGTCAAAAAGGTCTATCAGCCGGTGCGGGTCAACCCGGTTGATCTGCGCGAAGGGTGGATCGAAATCCACAATGACTACGACTTTCTCTCGCTGGCACACCTGCGCGGTGAGTGGGAAATCGCCGTAGATGGCGAAACCGTACAATGCGGTCGTCTGCCGCTGCTGACTACCCCGGCCGGCGAGCGGCAGCGGGTGCAGTTGAATTATCGCCTGCCACCGCTCAAACCCGGGCAGGAAGCCTTCCTGATGGTGCGTTTTGTGCTGGCTCAGGAAACTGACTGGGCAGCCGCCGGGCATGCGGTGGCCTGGGAGCAGTTCCGCCTGCCGCTGGATGTGCCGCCGCTGATTCGGCACTGCGACGACCAGCCGCATGTGGAGGCTGCCCAAAGGGATGGACTTTTGCACCTCCGCTCGGAGAAATTCGAGGCTGTATTGGACCTGCAAACCGGCTTCATCCGGGATTACCGCTACCACGGCGTCCCGCTGATTCAGGACGGCTTGCGTCTCAACCTGTGGCGGGCGCCCACCGATAACGACGGTTTCAAATGGGCCGAAGATCAGCGCGGAAAACTGCTTGGCGAGTGGCTGTCCGCCGGCCTGAACCGCCTGGAGCATCATCTCCAGGATGCCGAATTTTCGCGGCATTCCGATTCGGTCGTCCGGGTGCGCACTGTGCAGCGGGTCAACGCCGATGGCGTACCAGCGGGTTTCGAGGTATTCAGCGATTATGTCTTCTGCGGCAGCGGCTGGCTGATCGTTCGGGTCAGGGCAAGGCCGTTTGGCAGTCTGCCGGTGCTGCCACGTCTGGGGGTGCAGCTGACCCTGCCACCCGCTTTGGAAAACTTTTGCTGGCTGGGGCGCGGCCCGCACGAAACCTACAACGACCGTAAACGGGGCGCCGCAGTGGGTTTGTACTCCGGCAGCGTAACGGAGCAGTTTGTCCCCTACATCCTGCCGCAGGAAAACGGCAACAAGACCGATGTGCGCTGGGCAGCCCTGCGGGATGCTGCCGGTTGGGGATTGTTGGCCAGTGCCGACCGTCGGCTGGAGGTGTCTGTCAGTCACTTTACGGCCGATGATCTCTACCGTGCCATGCACACCCATGAACTGCTGCCCCGTCCGGAAGTGTTTCTTTGTTTAGATGTCAGACAACTTGGTTTGGGCAGTGCCTCGTGCGGTCCGGGGGTGGGGGAGGCGTATCAGGTTCACCCGGCAGACGAGCGTTTTACCCTGCAATTCCAGCCGCTTGCCCCAAATGATGATCCCCGATCCGCTGGACGGCGCTGGGTGGAACTGCCCGCCGAACTTGCGGCAGGGGAGGGGGTGGAAGATGTCGGCTGAGCTGGCGCCATTTCCGCTGCTGCGCTGCAACCTGCCGGCGGTAGAACGTGCCTATCGCATTGCCGTTGGGGATTTACTGGGCAACATTCAGCCCTTCCCGGTCGGGCAGGAGCGGCTGCCGGTGCTGCTCGCCGGACTGGATTACGACACCCCCTGGACGCGCGATGCGGCCATCAACGTGTGGAACGGGCTGGGGCTGACTCACCCGCCGGTGGCGCGCAACACTCTGCTTTCGGTGTTAGAGCAGAGCCACGGCGAGGTGTTTATTGGCGGGCAGTACTGGGACGCCATGATCTGGGCGCTCGGGCTGTGGGCGTATTACCTCTACACGGGTGACAACCAAACCTTGCGGCTGGGCTACTTTGCTGTTCGCAGCAGTCTGCGTCGTTTTGAGGAGGAGGAATTTGACCCGCACATGGGTCTGTTCCGCGGGCCGGCGGTCTATGGGGACGGGGTGGCCGCCTACCCGGATCGTTATTCCCCCGGTCCGACCAGTTCCATCCTCGATTGGGTCACCTACCATCCGCACAAAAAAGCCAAACGCGGCTACGGTATTCCCATGATGGCGCTTTCGACCAATTGCGTGTATGCCCAGGTCTATCGTATTCTGCCGTACATGGCGGTTGAACTGGGTCTGCCGCCGGATCCGCAGGATGAAGCCGCAGCCGAACGGTTGATCGAAAGCATTCAACGCCATTTCTGGAATTCGAAAAGCGGGCTTTTTGATTACCTGCTGGACGAAGAAGGCCGTTGTGAGGCGCAGGAGGGGCTGGGACATGCCTTCGTTCTGCTGTTCGACCTCGCCTCCCGCAATCAAGCCCGTTCGGTATTGGAGAATGTTCAGCGCACACCGTGGGGAATTGCCTGTGTCTGGCCGACGTTCCAGCGTTACGCCGGACGGGGCGGTTTTGGGCGGCACAGTGGTACCATCTGGCCGTTCATCAATGCCTTTTGGGCCGAAGCCGCCCTCAAATACAGCCGCTTCGACCTGTTTACCGAAGAATTCCAGCATCTTACCACTCTGTTCAACCGCTACGCCCAGTGTGCCGAAATTTATCACCCGCTGACCGGCGAAATTTACGGCGGTCTGCAAGAGGCCGGTAAGGGCGAAAGCGGCTGGGAGTGGGAATCGTGCGCCCGCCAAAGCTGGAGCGCCAGCGGTTACCTGCGCCTGATTCTGTTTGGACTGCTGGGGATGCGCTTTTTGCCGGAGGGAGTGCGTCTGGCACCTTTCCTGCCGCCCGGCATGAACCACCTGCAAATCGAAGGGTTGCCCTACCGAAACGCCCGGCTGACACTGCGGGTGGCGGGCAGTGGCGAACGGTTGACCGGCTGCCGCATCAACGGCAACTCCGCCGATCCCTTCATTGAAGCCGGGAATGGTGGTGAATATCTCATCGAGATGGAGTTAGGGTAAGTCCAGCATGGTCAAAAAGTTATTCCTGGGAATGGTGGGTGGGTTGATCGGCGGAACGGTGAGTGTGATCACCGGCGTTCTCCTGACTCGCCTGATCTTGCTGCTCCTTCCGCGCCGCTCCGGCGGGTGGGAGGATTTGATTTTCGGCATCCTCGCGGTGATCGTCTCCTACCCGTTGGGTGCCGGCCTCGGTGCCGGATTGGCTTTACGCCGATTCAGCCGGCGCGGCATGGTCTGGAAAGCCATTCTGGTCGCCTACGCCGCCGAAATTGGGTTGATGCTGCTCGCTGATCCACTGCGTCTCAATCTCAACACCAATCGGATGTTGGGGATGATCGTCCTGCTGCCGATTGCAGCCATTCTGACGGTCTTCTGGTTCAACCGGCAAAAGGGGGACACCCAACCCTGAATGGCCGGTTTATGGTTGGGGCTTCAGGAACACAATCGGATTGCCTGACGGATCACGCAGGGCAAGGCCGTCTTCGCGTAATTCAAAGGCGGCTGCCTGAGCGGTCAGATGTTGGTGCAGCCGCTCGAATTCGGCCATGTGCGGTAAGTCAAAAGCAAAGTGCAGCATTCCCAGCGCATCGGCGGGGGCTGGAGGCGCGCCTTCGCCCTGCCAGGTGTTGAACCCGATGTGGTGGTGGTAACCGCCGGCCGAAACCATCCCCATCCGAAACGAACGGGCAATTCCCATGTTATCGAAGCCGAGCAGACCGTGGTAAAACGCCATGGTGTGTTGCAGGCTGCCCACGTACAGGTGAAAGTGACCAAGGCGGGTTTCTTGCGGGACTGGCTCGTCCAGACGATCCTGTGGGGAAAGGTGGGCAAACAAGGTTTCCAGGTCGAGCGGCTCGCGCCCGTCGCTGAGGCTGCCGTCCTGACGCATGGCAATGAATTCGCCGTTGACCATACCAAACACGCCGTCTTCAGGCGATTCACAATACAATTCGATGTGATTGCCCTCCGGGTCATCCAGATAGGTGGTTTTGGTCATGATATGATCGGTGGGGTAATTGAGCCACTTATTGGCAAACAGGCGTGCCACAGCGCGAGCCAGTTCGCGGCGATTGGGAAAGAGGATGGCAAAATGGTACAGACCGCTCACCCCGCGGTAACGCCGGCCGTTTTGGATTTGGGTCAGGCGCAGCAGATCACGCCCGCCAGCGCCCAAACCAGCGTTTTGTGCGTCTTTCCAGTGAAGGCGTAAACCGATCAGGTGCTGGTAGAACTCAATTTCACGGTTTAAATCGGCTACTTTGAGGTGAACATACGCCGGCCGGGTCTGGGGGTGAATGCGGTGGGGGGCAATCGCCTGGGGTTGAAGCGCGGTGGGTCCTCCCACCGGACGTTGCGGTTGATTGGGCAAAGGGATTGAATTTTCCATGATGGTTTTATTATAAACCAATAAGACCGATATTATCTATATACTTGGGTTGCATTTAATAAATACCCAATATAATATTAATTATCTTGGTATTATTTCGAGGAATTTATCTTTCCGGTAAAAATTATCAAAAATTTAACCCTTTTTTCTCTTTACAAAAACGGTTCTTTCTGTATAATTTACCCAATTTTATCACCCCTATGAATCCGATAAGTGTCATGACCCCATTTGCAGCAGCACGCCGTGCTATCAAGTTAACCCTACACCCGCCGCCGGTGAGTAGTTAGTCCTATCCTATCCGCAATCATAAGGCTCACCGGTCGGTGAGCCTTATTTTTTTCAGCCGGTCGGTGTGGTTCTCAAGGAAATTCCATGCTTCCAATACGCCAAAGGAGGAGCATACACCATGAAAAGCATTCGTTCCGATATTTCAAATCCTTTTCAGGATGGCAGCGAGCATGATGCCTGCGCAATTTACCTGAGTGCCCGTAAACAAGGCCAGAGTACCTTCGGGACACTGAAACGCGCCCTGGGCGCCTTAATAAATATGGGACACCGCACGGGTTTCGTCAACGGTGAAGGCGATGGCGCCGGCGTCCAAACCGATATTCCCCGCCGCTTGTGGGCAAAGAAATTGAGCCAGGCTGGCATGCCCTCTTACCTCGCCACTCACCCCGGTTTTTGGGTAGGACATTTGTTCGTGCCAGCAACGGTGGATATGGCAACCTTGCAGGAGGAGATCACACAGCGGTTTCAACATCACGGCGTCAATTTGCTGCTGATCCAGCCGGGGCGGGTGCGGAAAGAAGTACTCGGACAACATGCCCGCATCAATCCCCCGCAGTTCTGGCAAATTGCCGGATATGCCGATTTGAGCGACCTCGACCGCCGCCTGCTGCACATTCAAACCGCCCTGGAAGAGGAATTGCCTCTCCACTTTGCCTCGCTGAGCCGGTATTCGGTAGTCTATAAAATGCGCGGTTCGGTGGAAGCCCTGACCCACTATTACCCCGACCTTCAGGACCATAATTACGATACCTCCATCGTCCTTTGTCATGCGCGTTACTCCACCAACACCGTTTCCACTTTTGAACGCGCTCAGCCATTTGCCGTTTTAGGTCACAACGGAGAAATCAACACCATCAACCGCCTGCGTCTCGAAGCCGTCCAGATTGGCTGTTCACTCCCCAAAGAAGGCTCCGATTCGCAGGATCTGGATCGTCTGCTGCACACCCTGTGCGTGGATTACGAACTCGACCTGATCGAAGCGATGGAGACGGTATTTCCCCCCATTCCTGACGAAATTGAACAATTCCCTCCGGACCTCAAAGCCACGTACCAGCGCATTCGGCAGGCTTTCGGTCCCTACGCTCAGGGGCCGGCAGCCATTCTTTCCCGTTTTGGCAATACAGTGGTTGCCAGTGTGGATGCGTTGGGATTACGTCCGTTGTGGTTCATTGAAACCGAGAAGGAGTACATCTTTTCTTCAGAACGTGGAGCCACCCCGCTGGAAAACTGGGTCGGTGAAGCCCGCGCCCTGGCTCCCGGCGAAAAGGTTGCGCTCATCCTCCGCCGCGGAGAAAATCCGGTCGTCCTCGACCACGCCGCCATTCGCCAGCATGTCATGGTGCAGACCTTCCAGCGCGAGGCTCCGCAACTGGCTCGTCAGTACTGGAGCGGCTGGGGAGCGTCCTACCCTGCCAACGCAGCTCTTTTCAGCCGCACGGTGCAGGCAAACCCGCTGATTGCCACAGCCGAACCCTCCGGTAATATCCCCCCTGCGACGGCCCAACCCCATCAGCCGGCATCTATGCCCCGCTGGGTTACTGTGGTCAATTCGCGCCTTCTGGCTGCCAATGGCTGGCTCAAGGATCACTTCAACGAAGTTGACTCGCTCATCAGTGAAAACAAAGACGACCTGATCAGTTCGCTGGGTTACGATGGACCGCTTGCACCGCTCAGCAAGGCGCGGGTCAACCTGGCGGATTACTTCAAAGAAGCGGTAGCCGTGGTCACCAATCCCTCCATTGATCATGTCCGCGAAATGGAGGCGTTCTCGACCAGTTCGCTGGTCGGCGCCTGCCCGGCCATCGGCAAACCGCCAAATCCCGATGATACCCTGTTCACCCTCGAAGTTCCCATCCTGACTGGCGGCCTGTCCGATGTCCTCGATCAGGATTGCTCAAAAAGGGTTGCCGAACAGCATGGAACGGTCACCATCGAAGACCTGATCTCCCTCTTTGCCGATAAAACAGGCTGGTTGACTCTTGCCGTTTTTCCCACGGAAGACACCCGCCAGGCTCTTCAGCGGCTGGCCGACGAGGCAGTTGAATCCGTACAAAACGGCGCCCAGTGTTTGATTCTCGATGATCAACGGATTTACACCGAAGGACTGAACTGGCTGGATCCGCATCTGGCGGTGAGCATGGTGGACCAGGCGTTGCGCAATGCCCCACCTTCACCGGAGGGCAATCTGCGCCGGCGCACTGGTCTGGTCGTGCGCAGTGCGGCTATCCGCACCCTGCATGATATTGCCCTGCTCATCGGCTTTGGTGCTGATGCCGTCAATCCCTACGCCATGTTTGCCCTTGCCGCGCAATCTGTAACGCCTTCGGAAAACGGAGCGGTTGAAGCCGTTTTCTCCCGCCTGGTCGGAAATTTGAAAAGCGGCCTCGAAAAAGTCACCTCCACCATGGGCTGCCACGAACTGCGCGGTTACGGGCGGGTGTTTGGCTCAATTGGCCTCGCCCCCAGCATCGCTCGCATTTTTGGCGCGCCAAACTACTTTGGCAGTGAAGAATGCGGCATGAACTGGCAGCGACTGGATGAAGACTCCCGTCAACGCGGCGGTGAATTGCGCGGCGAGCTTCCCGAACCGCGCATGCCCTTTCAGACCCGCATCTTCCCCAAATTCTGGAAAACCGCTCATCGCTTTGCCAAAGGGGAAGTCTCTTACGCCGATGTCCAGAAAACCTTTGAGACGATCATTGCCGAGTCACCGGTGGCATTGCGCCATTTGCTTCATTTCCGCCCCAACGCCGAAAGCATTGACCCTGAGGAAGTGGACCTGTCTATCCGCGATTATGACCTGCCCTTTGTGATTGACGCCATGTCCTACGGCTCGCAGGGTGAAAGTTCCTTCAAGTCTTACATCCATGCCGCATCTCTGTTGAATATCGTTTGTATCAACGGAGAAGGCGGCGAATTGCCGGAGATTTTGGGAAAATACCGCCATAATCGCGGTCAGCAAGTGGCCAGTGGACGCTTTGGCGTCAATGCCGAATTCCTGAATTCGGCAGCCATTTTGGAAATTAAGATTGGTCAGGGTGCCAAACCGGGCGAAGGCGGTATGTTGCCCGGCTACAAAGTGACCCCCAAGGTAGCGCAGGCTCGTCGGACACCTGCTTTTGTTACTTTGCTTTCCCCCTCCAATAACCATGATCTGTATTCCATCGAGGATCTCGCCCAACTGATCGAGGAACTCAAAATGGTCAATCCGCAGGCCAAAATCTCGGTCAAGGTGCCGGTTGTTCCCGGCATTGGCGTGATAGCAGTGGGTATCGCCAAAGCCGGCGCCGACATCATCAACATCTCCGGTTATGATGGCGGAACCGGCGCTGCCCGAAAACACTCCCTGCAGTACGCTGGTCTGCCCACCGAAATCGGCCTGATTCAGGCTCACCGCGCCCTGGTGGATGCCGGAATCCGCCACAAAGTGGAACTGTGGGCAAACGGAGGGATGAAAACCGGCGCCGATGCGCTGAAAATGATTCTGCTGGGAGCAAACCGGGTTGGATTTGCCACCATGGCCATGGTGGCGTTGGGATGCACCATTTGCCGCCAGTGCAACCTGGGTACCTGCCATGTTGGCATTGCCACCCAAATTCAAACAGTGGAAGAAGCCCGCGAAAAAGGCCTCAAACATTATGTGCCGCTGCATTTTGAGGAAGATCATCAACGAATTGTGCGCCTGTTCAAAGGCATAGGGCAGGAATTGCGAGAGTTGACTGCCAAACTCGGTGCCAAACGCGTGCAGGATCTGGTGGGCAGAGCCGATTTGCTCGAACAATCCGCCATGAAGGATCAAATTGACCTTTCAGCCATGTTCGATCCGCTCCCCGTTCAACCGCGACCAACCCCCGAACCCGGTATGGGCGTCCTGCTCATCCGTCCCCGAAACAGCCTGACGACCATTCTCACCGACCTGATTCTGCGCACCGTTGCCGATAACGAACGGGAAGTGACCTATCAGGACACCGTCTCGGCGATTGATCGGGCTTTGGGATCCAGGCTGGCCGGTGAATTGATCCGCCAGCCGGAGATAATGAAGCAGATAGACATGATTCATCTCCGCTTTGGGCCTTCGGCTTTGGCAGGCAATGGGTTTGCTGCGTGGAACATTGACAAACTGGATGTGCTGATCGAAGGCGGCGCCCAGGACGGCGTGGCAAAAGGTGCCAGCGGTGGACGGGTTGCCATCATGAAAGGGTTGAACCATGATGGTATACGGTTGGATGGCAGTGTTGGAAAATCGTTCGCCTATGGCGCTCAGGATGGCATTCTCATTGTTCAGGGGAATGCTGATTCACGCGCCTGTGTGCGGCTCTCGGGAGCAAAGGTCATTCTCGCCGGCGAGATTATTCAGCCAGTTTCAGACCCCATGGGCAACCCCGGCACTCACGCAAATCTGAAAGGGTTTGCCTGCGAGTACATGACTTCCGGTACGGTCATCATTTTGGGAGACCCGGGCCCCTACGCCTTTTCGGGCATGACCGGTGGCGTTGTTTATCAGAAACTCACCCCCGAATTCGGCTTCGATGAGCAGGCTCTAAAACGACGAATTGCCAGAGGCGCACAGGTGCGCATCCAGAAAATCAACGAAGACGACCTCTGGGAAATCCGAAGCCTGATGAGTCACTACCTCACCGCTCTGGAACAGACCTATCAATACGAAACGGCGGAACGGTGGCGGAATTTTCTTGGGGATGATTTTCTCGTCCTGCATCATTTTGTCAAGGTGGTCCCCACTCCCCTGCATTGAGACTCATCAGGATGAGTTGAAGGGATGGAGGATTATGGTATCATGATTTGGCTACACGCATCAATCCGCACTGAATTTTCCGGCAAGTTGTTCACATTTCTGCTGCACCCAAAACCCTGACAGATTCTGTTTGAACCGGCTTTCTTGCGCAGGCAGATCAACAAACAAATACTCGAACAACGCCATCCGTGTCTCATCTTCCAGGGACTGGAACACCACCCCTCCGACAACGCAGCCGTTCTCCTCCTGCCATTCACGAAGCTTGATCATTTCCAGCGGGATGAGCAGGTGAGACCGGTTTGGCAGCTCCAGGACAAGCCGCCCCCCTTCCAATTCACCATTGGACACACCCACTCCGCGAATGCGCACTCCCGCCCC
>FWPU01008649.1_pt1 | contig 17082 bp, 15 predicted proteins | sample 2228361 | NCBI WGS metagenome assembly FWPU01 (sample SAMEA103939777, study PRJEB20133) | metagenome
TCTCCCCCAAGGGGGGCGAGAACATCCCTGCCCCCTCTGGGGGAAGGTTAGAAAGGGGGCCATGGCCCAGCCCCCTCTCTAACTCTCCCCCAAGGGGGGCGAGAACATCCCTTCCCCCCTTGGGGGAAGGTCAGAGCCTGTCCCGAGCTTGCCGAGGGAAAGGGGGCCAGCAGGCCGCTGGCCCTTGGCAAGGGCGTCCACCAGGCCCAACGCCTCCACGCTGGCCCGTCTGACGCTCTCGTGGGCCTGGGCGGCGGAGTCCAGCAGCCCCAGGACGGTGCTGACTATGGCCTGCTCCTGGCAGGTCGGGGCTGGAAGCGCAGTCTGGCGCGTGAGGGTGCCGCCATCGGCCTGATGCAGCGTGACCCTGACGGCGGAGCATAGCAGCGCTTCTCGCCCCAGGGCGCGGGCCACCATGCCGGCCAGGCCCAGCACCACGTCCGCCGCGCCGGGACACGCGGCGCTGGCGCTTATCGAGCGCCGGACGCCGTGCGGGCCAATGGTGCCGGTGTCCTTCCCCTGTGCCCATGCCTTCAATACGGCGCCACGCGGCCCCAGCGCCTCCAGCAGCCAGGCCTCGTCGCACCTGGCAAGGTCTCCCGCCGTGTCCACCCCGCGCGTCCGCAGCAGGCCCGCCGTGTGCCCCCCCACGCCCGGAAGGAGCGCCACGTCCATCGGGTACAGGAACTCTTGCTCCTTCCCTGGCGCCACCAGCAGGATGCCCGCAGGTTTTGCCGCACCGCAGGCCACCTTGGACACTATCCTTGAGGCACTTCCCCCGACGGACACGGACAGCCCGGTCTCGTCACGCACCCTGGCCCTCAGTCTGGCTGCCAAAGGCCCAGGCCCGGCGTCGGTGAGCTGCTCGGTGACATCGAGATAGGCCTCGTCCTGGCCGCAAGGCTCCACCAGCGGCGTGAAGGAGTGGAACACCTCCAGCACCTGGCTGAAAGCCGCCCTGTAGCGCTGGCTCCGGGGGCTGACCACCTGGGCCTGCGGGCACAGGGCCAGCGCCATGGGCAGGGGCATGCCGGAGCTGACCCCGTACACCCTGGCCTCGTAGGACGCCGAGGCCACGGCCCGCTCCCGCCTCTTCAGCTTTTCCACTATGACGGGCCGGTCGCGGAGGCAGGGCTGGTCCAGTTGCTCCACGGACGCAAAGAAGGCGTCCATGTCGGCATGCAGGATATACCGAGAGCCATGAGTGCTCATGCCTCCAGTGTACCGCCGCAGCGGGCCAATGTGGGAGTCCAGGGGGTTCACGAAGGGCCAGCTACCTGCTGCCGCGCAGCCGGGGGTCCAGGACATCCCTCAGGGCATCGCCCAGGACGTTGATGCCGAAGACGACTATGGTGAGCGCCAGGCCGGGGAAGATGCCAATCCAGGGCGAGGTGGCGAAGTACTGGGCCGTGTCAATGCTCAGCATGGAGCCCCAGGAGATGACGCTGCTGGGGCTGCCAACGCCCAGGAAGCTCAGCGATGCCTCGATGACGATGACGCTGCCCAACGATGCCGTGGAGACGACCACGAAGGCGGCAAAGGTATTGGGCAGGATGTGGCGGTACATGACGCGCAGGTCGCCGGCGCCTATGGCTTTGGCCGCGTCCACGTACATGCTGACCTTGACGCTCAGCGCCTGGGAGCGCACCGTCCGGATGATCCGGTAGACCAGCACCACCGTGATGGCGATCACAACATTGTTCAGCGACTGGCCCAGGGCCGCCATGATGGCTATGGCCAGCACCAGCGAAGGGAAGGCGCTGAGAACGTCCACGAAGCGCTGGAGGATAAGGTCGTACTTGCCGCCGTAGTAGGCGCTGGTGATGCCCAGGACGGTGCCCACCGCCGTGCTGAGCAGCATGGCTGGCAGCCCCACGCGCACCACGGAGACCCAGGTGCCGTAGATGACCCTGCTGAACACATCGCGGCCCAGGACGTCAGTGCCGAACCAGTGCTGGGTGCCAGGCGGCAATAGCTGGCTCCGTGAGCTCATGGCGTAAGGGTCGTAGGGAGCGATGAAGGGCGAAAGGACGGCCACCACGCAGGCGCCCGCCACGATTATCAGGCCGGTGCCGCCCAGCGGCTTGTTCAGTATGAACTGCCAGAGCTGGGTGTACCAGGTGCGCTGGCGCTTCCTGGCCACCTGAGGCAATGCCACTGCCGTCGTTCTCTGCGCTTCCATAGCGTCCACTCCCCTGCGATGCTAGCTATATGGGCGCTCAGCCCGCCCCTTGCCACCCTGACAGCCCGCCGATAGCGGCTACCTCACTACTGCTCACTCGTACCTTATCCTCGGGTCCAGCAGGGCGTAGGAGATGTCAATGACCAGGTTGATTACCAGGTAGAGCAGCACCACGAACATCACGAAGACCTCCACCACCGGCAGGTCGCGGAGGCGTATGGCTGTGATGAGGGCCTGCCCCATGCCTGGTATGCCAAAGATAAGCTCGATGGCTACTGAGCCGGAAAGCAGCCCGGCCACGAGGAAGCCGCCTATGGTCACCACCGGCAGCAGCGCGTTGCGCACGGCGTGACGCAGGACCACCAGCCGCTCACGCAGGCCCTTGGCGCGGGCCGTCCGGATGTAGTCTTCCCGCAGCACCTCCAGCAACTGGGCGCGGGTTATCCGCAGCAGCAGCCCGTTGGTGGAGAAGCCTAGGGCCAGGGCCGGGAATATGAGTTGCTGGAACCCCACCACCGGGTTGTCCCACAAGTCCACAAAGCCCAGCGGAGGCAGGTAGTCGAAGTACCTGGACAGCACCAGCACCACGATGAGGCCCACCCAGAAGCTGGGCGCGGCGAGGCCGATGATGGCCATGCCCCGCAGGGCGTAGTCCAGCCAGGTGTCCTGCTTCAGCGCGGCCAGGATGCCCACGGGGATGGCTATGCCGACAATGACCACCAGCGTCATGACTGTGAGCTGGAGCGTCCTGGGGAAGCGCTCCTTGAGCGTCCTGGCGACGGGATAGTTGTCCTGGAAAGAGGTGCCCATGTCCAGCCGCACCATGCCCCAGACCCAGTCCAGGTACTGCACGGCGATGGGCCGGTCAAGGCCCAGTTCATGGCGCAGGTCTTCCACCTGCTCACGGGTGAAGCTGGCCTCGCCGCTGGGGCCGGACAGAATGACGGCGGCCACGTCGCCGGGGATGACCCTCAGCAGCACGAATATGCCTATGGACGCGCCTATCAGGCTGGGTATGAACAGGGCCAGCCTGCGGATGATGTACTTCCGCATGGTGTACTACTCCACCCTGCTCGCCAGGGGCGGTGGCGGGCCTCCTCCGGCACTACGCCGACAGCCCCCAGCGGCGGCCTGGCTATGGAGTGCACTTCCCCTCCCGGCACCAGGCGTTGGCCAGGACGTACTGGGAATGGTGGTACCTGGGCGGGAAGTAGTTGGTCAGGTTGGACCAGTGGCCCTGGAATATGGCTGGCCTGATCCAGGCGATGCATGCGGCCTCGTTATGCTGGATTTCGGCCATCCTGCGCAGTAGCTCCCCGCGCTTGGCCTGGTCCTGCAGGACGCTCTGCTGCTCATACAGCCCAATCCACTCCTCGTTGGTCCAGCCGCCGTAGTTCCTGGAGCCTATGGGCGTGCACATGGTCGTATTGAAGGCATCCGGGTCCTCGAACTCGGCGCCAAAGGTGACGGCGAAGAGGTCCGAGTCGCCGCTGGTCTGCCTGGCGGAGAGGGTGGCCCCGTCCAGCCGCTGGACCTCCACGTCAATGTAGACCTGCTTCAGTTGCTCCGCTGCCACCTCGGCCTGGCGGAGATTGAAGCCGCTGGTGCCCGCCGTGGTGGAGACCTTCAGGGTATTGCTGGGGCCGTAGCCCAGCGACTCCATGATGCGCCTGGCCTCGGCGATGTCCTCGGCCTTCTTGTCCTGGCGCACGCCCGGGAACGTGGCGTAGTCGTCAAAGCCGTAGATCCAGTCCCACAGGCCAAAGTAGTAGCCCGAGAAGAACCCCACGCCATCGTTGGCGAGCTTGTTCATCTCCTCGCGGTCTATGGTCAACTGAATCGCCCAGCGGATGTCGCGGTTGTCCAGGGGCGGGCGCTTCACATTGATTATCTGGCCCGTCCAGCCCAGGGCGATGAGCCTGTAGAGCTTGATCTGGTCGCCGAACTGGGCCTGGAGGGAGTCGGCGTCGGGCTTGGTGAAGCCGGAGAAGATGTCGAAGAAGCTGATGCGCTTGGTGCGCGTAGCCGCGACAAAGGTGGAATAGTCAGCGATGTAAACAATGTCAATGCCGTCCAGGTAGGGCCGCTCGCCGTTGTTGCCCAGGTGCCAGTTGGGGTTGCGCTCCAGGGCCATCCGGCTGTCGCGGGCGAACTTGGAGACATCGAACTTGAAGGGGCCGACGCCGTCCACCTCCTCCGGGTTCAGGTCACGGAGGGCGCCCTCTTCGTCCTTGGCCTTGATGAAGCCCATGGGCTGGAACTGTAGCCAGCCGCTGGACAGGCAGGCCGGGAAGACGGCCCTGGGCGCCTTCAGGTTCACCTTGACGGTCAGAGCGTCCACTTTCTCCACGCCCTCGGGCCAGGGCTTGACCAGCTCGCCAAAGCAGCGCTGGCGCTCGATGCGTAGCCCTTTGGGCCGGGTCAGCATGCGTTGCATGCTGTACACCACGTCGTCGGCGTCGAAGTCCTGGCCCTTGTGGGTCTTGATCCCCGGGCGGAGCTTGAAGGTCCAGGACAGGCCGTCCTCGCTCAGGGACCAGGACTCGGCCAGGTCGCCCTCCAGGGTGCTCCTGTCCTCCGAGTTCGGCCTTATGAGGTAGGCGTTGAGGTTGCTGTAAAAGACCAGGTCATCAGCGCCTGGGCTGGCGTGGTAAACGTCCAGAGGGGGCTGGTCCGCTGGAGCATGGACTATGCGCCCGCCACGGACGGCCTTTCCAGTCACCGGCGCGGGCGTGGGGAACATCCTCAGCTCAACCCTGCCTGGAGTAGCCGCCGGCACCATGGGCGTGACGGCGGGAATCGGCGCGGCTGTGGCCGCTGGCAAGGGAGTGGCTGGCTGCTGCGCTGGCACGGGCGCGGTGGTCGGCGCGGGGGCAGCGGTAGGCGCCGGCAGGGGTGTCGCAGGCTCCTGCGGGACAGGCTCAGCCCCAGCGCATGCCACCGCCAGGACACCCGCAGCACAGGAAAGGGCCACAAGACCTAGCCATTTAATGGGCCACTTCAAGGCACACCTCCTAACACGTCAGACAGCCATTTAGCAGCAGGCCGGCCATTCCTGGCAAGCTTGCCAGGAATGGCCATGACAACCACGTTGCGGCAAAGGAAGCAGGTCTTAAAGAGCTAGGCCTTAGTAAGCAAGTTTAAAAGATTCAATATGATGTTTGCGCCGTAATATATTAACAATCTCCTAGTTTGTCAATCCTTCACATTTATAATACAGGGGCCGCAGATGGCATGTAGCCCTTTTCTTGGCCCAACCAGGAAAGACAGGCCACGCACTGTCAAGGCTAGGCAAGGGCAGCCTCTTCTGCTACCATGCGACCTGTGTCCGAATCCTGGAGTCTTGAGGTGTTGTCTTGAGCAAGTACTATGATGAGGCACTGGTGCCTGTCGAGTTGCGCAGGGACTACAACGTATATGACCGCATCAAGTCGCTGGGCATAGACCTGGGCACCTTCGAGGACAACGTGGTGTCGCTGGCTGGCGCACCCATCGCTGGCGCGGTTATCCATGAGAGCGGCCTGGTGTACCTGTCGGGCACTGCCGGCGGCAAGCTGCCCATGAACGACGACGAGGAGCGCATCAAGCACGGCCAGGATGGGGCGCGAGCGGCCGCCGACACCCTCATCCGGCGGCTGCACTGGGCGCTGAGCTGTGGCGGCGAGGGCGACCTGAACGACGTGCTCTACACGGTCAAGGCCCTGTGCATGGTCGTGTCCCCAGGCGGCGGGGCCTTCGGCAGCGCGCCGGCGGTGGCCCACGGCTTTTCTTTCCGATGGCAGTCCGTCTTCGGTGGTGGCAGAAGCGACTTCGCCGTGAACGGGGTTGACCCGGCAGGCTTCGCCGGTGTGCACGCCAGGAGCGCCGTCGGCGGCTTCGATGGCCGCTTCTCCATCGAGCCGGAGATCATCGTAGCCATACCCCCGGCGCTGGCGCGGGACATCATCCGCAACCGTGGCTGGGTGTTCCCCCTGCCCCCGGTCATGCTGGAGAAGGTAAAGGCCATGCGCGGCGCCAGGCGCTAGCCGTGGCAGGCCAAAGGGGGATACGGCCCGGCGTGCCGGGGGCCGTATCCCCCGTGGCACCGCGCCGTCCAGGGCACCCCGGCCAGGGTCCAGGAGCGGACTGTTTTTGAAGCCTGGGTGGGAGGGAGTCAGGCCGGGCTGACCTCACCCCCGGTATTCAAGGGCACAGCGTCGGCTGAGCTATGGCCCCCTCTCCACGCGTGGAGAGGGGGCCTACGGGGGTGAGGTCTGGACGTCTGCCCTCAGCCTACACACCTTGTGCTCCGACAACTGCCCGCTTGCGTACCGCCCGGGGGTGACTTGACCGTGCGCGCTGGCGGTACTTAAACTGAAGTCAAGTCCGGGCGGGAGCGACGCGCCATATGAGCAATAGCCAACTCTCCATGGGGCTCTTCACAGACCTCTACGAGCTTACCATGGCCCAGGCCTACTGGCAGAACCAACAGACCGCACCGGCCACTTTCAGCCTCTTCTTCCGCAAGTACCCCCACAACCGCGCCTACTTCGTCTTCGCCGGCCTGGAAGATGCCCTGGACTACCTGGAGGGCCTGCGCTTCTCCCCCGAGGACATCGCCTTCCTGCGCTCCACGGGCAAGTTCGACGAGGAGTTCCTGGCATACCTGGGCCGTCTCAGGTTCAGCGGCAGCGTGCGCGCCATGTCCGAGGGCACCATCTTCTTCACCAACGAGCCGGTCATCGAGGTCACCGCCCCCATCATAGAGGCGCAGCTAGCCGAGACGTTCCTAGTGAACCAGGTCAACCTCCAGAGCATGCTGGCGACCAAGGGGGCCAGGGTGGTGCACGCCGCCCGCGGCAGGATGATAGTGGACTTCGCTGCTCGCAGGACTCACGGCATTGACGCCGCCAACAAGCTGGCGCGCGTCACCTACATGGTGGGGTTCGCTGGCACCAGCAACGTGCTGGCCGGCGGCCTCTACGGCATCCCCACCTTCGGCACCATGGCCCACTCCTTCGTTACCAGCTTCGAGAGCGAGACCGAGTCCTTCCGGGCTTACGCCAGGTCTTTCCCGGACACCACCACGCTGCTGGTGGATACCTACGACACGGTGGAAGGGACCAGGAAGGCTATAACCGTCGCCAGGGAGATGCAGCGCCGGGGCCACATGCTGCGGGCCATACGGCTGGACAGCGGCGACCTGCTGGACCTGTCCATCAAGGCCCGCGCCCTGCTGGACGAGGCCGGCCTCCACGAGGTCCAGGTCTTCGCCAGCGGCGGGCTGGACGAGTACGAGGTGGACGCCCTGCTCCGGGCCGGAGCGCCCATTGACGGCTTTGGCGTCGGGACCAAGGTGGGCGTCTCCGCCGATGCCCCCTGGACCGACTGCGCCTACAAGCTGGTGGAGTACGCCGGCAAGCCGACGCTGAAGCTCAGCACCGACAAGCAGACTCTCCCTGGCCCCAAGCAGGTCTATCGCTACTGCGATGATAGTGGCCTGTACTCCCACGATGTCATCTGCTGCGCCGAGGAGCCGCCGCCCCAGGGGGGAGGCCAGCCGCTACTACAAGAGGTGATGCGCGCTGGCAAGCGGTTGCAGCCTCCAGCAGACTTCCATGAGCTGAGGGAGCACTTCCAGCGGGAGTTCGCCCGGCTGCCGGAGCAGCACAAGGCCCTGGAGTCGCCCGCCCACTACAGCGTCGCCACCAGCCAGGGCCTGGAGGCCCTCAGGCGCCGCATCGTCCAGGAAGTGACGGAGCGAGAGCTAAGCCCGGCAGGCCGGGCCAGCGGGGACTAGCAGAGAGTCCGCCTACACCCGCACCACCACCATCGCCACTTCGCTCTCCCGGGTGGCCAGTACCTCTATCTTCCGCTCCAGGGTGACCCTGGCTGCGTCGCCGCCGAGAAGCATCTGCCCGTTCACCTGCACGCTGCCCGAGGCGACGTAGAAGTAGGCGCCGTACCCGGGCTCCAGGTTGTGGCTGGCCGATGCGCCAGGCTCCAGCGCCGCCACCACAAACTCGGCGTCCTGGTGTATAGGCAGGGCCAGCGGGTCCTTGCTGGACACCAGGGTGAGGAACCTGTTCAGGCGCTCCTCGCGTTTGACGTGGCGCTGCTCTACCGATGGCTCCAGGCCATGCAGCCTGGGCATGACCCATATCTGCAGAAAGGTCATGGGCTTGTCGCTGGAGTGGTTTATCTCCGAGTGGTACATGCCCCTGCCCACGGTGGTGTGCTGGACGTCGCCGGGGTACAGGACGCCGTCGTTGCCCAGGTTGTCGGCGTGCTGGAACTCGCCCTCCAGGCAGTAGGTGATTACCTCGATGTCCCGGTGCGGGTGCATGGGCCAGACGGCCCCGGGCACCAGCGTGTCAATGTTGAAGACGCGCAGGCTGCCGAAGGATGTATTCTGCGGGTCGTAGTACTGGTCGAAGGAGAAGTGCCACCGCCCATGGAACCAGCCCCCTTCAATGTTGAAGACTTCGCTGTGCGGCCTGACCTTGATCATACTGGCCTCCCGGTAGTCCAGGGACGCTGCTGCCTTCACTGACTGCACTTATACCTATGCTGCCACAGGCCAGAAACGAGGACAAGGGAACATGGGTGCCGACGGGGAAAGGGCCGTCCGCGCCGGCTTGTCAAGGCTACTCGTCAGGCCCGCAACAACTGGGGCAGGCGCTTCAGGTGGGCGACGTCCGTCGCTGGCACGAAGCAGTCCACGTAGGGAGCGACCGCCTGGAGGCCCCGCGCCAGGGGCTGGTAGTCCTGGGTGCCCAGGAGCGGGTTGAGCCACACCACGCTCGCCACCCGCTGGCGCATGCGGCGCATCTCCCGGGCCAGGGCTTCCGGGTCGCCCGTCTCCCAGCCATCGCTGAGCAGGAAGACCGTCGTGTACCTGTCTTCCAGCGCTTCGTAGTCGGTGTTGATCTGGGCGATGGACGCGCCGATGCGTGTGCCGCTGGACCAGTGGTCCACCGCACTGCCCACGCGCTCCAGCGCCTCGGCAAAGGACGGCGCCTTGAGTTGCCGCGTGACGCGCGTTACTGAAGTGCTGAAGACGAAGGTCTCCACTCGCTTGGTGTGCTGGCCCATGGCGTACACAAGCTGGAGCAGCAGCCTGACGTGGCGGTCCATGGAGCCGCTGACGTCCAGCAGCACCAGCAGGCGCGGGACGCGTGGCACCCGGCGGCGGCGCGGCAGCCGGATGGGGTCGCCGCCGGTGTTCAGGCTCAGGCGCAGCGCCCCACGCACATCGGGCGTCCCCTTCCTCCTGTGACGCCGGCGCCGACGTCCTGGCCTGGAAGCCAGGGCACGCACCATTCGCGCGGCGACCTGGGAAAGCTCTGCCAGCTCATCAGCCTGCAAAACGGTGAGGTCCTTCCGCGAGACGACGGCATCGGGGCTGGCCCCGGAGCGCACCACCTGGAGCAGGCTGTTCTCCGAGGTGTGGTCTTCTTCGGGGAGCAGGATGCTGGAAGGGGCTCGCCGCAACTGGCGCATTCCTCCGGCGCCATCGCTTGACCTCAGGGCGGAGGTCCTGGCCAGCGGCATAGGCCCGAAGTCCCAGAACCTGTCGAACAGCTCGTCGAAGGCCCTGGCCTCCTCGCGGCGCGACACCAGCAGGCAGCGCAGCGTCCAGTACACGCGCCCCCGGTCCATGATGTCCACCAGGGCCAGGGCACGCACGGCGTCGGCGGTCTCCGCCGGGCCTATCAGCAGGCCATAGCTGCGCAGCGCCCGGCAAAAGCTCGTGACGTGGGCTACAAAGTCGTAGTCGGTCAGCACAGACCTATTCTAGCACCGCGACTGTTCTGATGGGGCACAGGCAGGCACACTCCGCACGCCGCCTTCTGACCATTACCGATTCAAGAGCTGGAGAAGTGCCCGTTGCAGGAGGCGCCTTCGCCAGGGGCAGCCTCTACCCGGTCGCGGCACGGCCTGTAATACCAGTCCTGATTGACTACGCTGTATTCCCGTAAGGCACAGGTGGTCTTTCCCTCCCGCCCACCAAGAAACGCACACCCCACCCAGCCCCGCCATCCGGCGGGGCTGGGTGGGGGTAACACGCCCTGCCTTAGGGAGCCAGGAAGGCCGTGACTCCGAATTCATGGCGCAGTCAACCGCAAAGGGTATTACTGGTGGCGCAGGTGGTCCCAGCCGCCGTGCTCCACGGTGATGGGCCTGCCATGAGCGTCCAGCACCGTGACCTGCGGCGGCCCTTCCACGGTCTCGCCTATGACCGATACTGGCACGCCCAGCGCCTCCCGGACTCGCTCCATGACCTCCGGAGGCGCGGTGAAAAGCAACTCGTAGTCCTCGCCTCCTCCCAGCGCCAGCTTCAGCCAGTCATCGGGAAAGGCCCTCTTCAGGAAGTCGTCGGCTGGCACCTTAGGGGCATGGATGACCGCGCCCACGCCGCTGGCCTTGCAGAGCTTGCCCAGGTCGTCCACCAGGCCATCGCTGATGTCCATGGCAGCGACAACGCCATGCTGTACCAGGGCCCTGCCCTGGGGTATGCGAGGCACTGGCCGGTAGTGGGCCTCCCGCAGGTGCCTGGCCGTGGCCTCGTCCAGCCGGCCGCTGGCGCCCTCCAGGGCCATGCGCAGGCCGCCTCCGGAGCATCCCAGGTGGCCGGTGACGGCAACCCTGTCCCCTGGAGAGGCGGAATGCCTCGTAAGGAGGCCCGCCGGCGACGTTGCGATGCCCACCATGCCCACGGTCACGAAGAACACCGGCGAGCGGACGATGTCACCGCCCACCACGGCGCCGCCACACTGGTGGCACGCTTCCATCATGCCGCGGTACATCTCCAGCAGTCCCTCCACCGGCAGGTCGCCCCGGAGGCCCAGCGTGACCACCGAGTAGGCTGGCTCGCAGCCCATGGCCGCCACGTCGCTCAGGTTCACCGCCAGCGACTTCCAGCCCAGCTCTCGCCACGTGATCTGGCCCAGGTTGAAGTGTACGCCCTCCACCATGGTATCCGTGGTAAAGACCTGGGTGCCGGCCTGGCAGTCCCACGCCGCGGCGTCGTCGCCGATGGTCAACCGCAGCCGAAAGCCAAGGCCCGCCAGGCGCTGGGCGCACTGGTCATTGTCACGGGCAATCGTCTCCGCCAGGAGGTCAATAAGCCGGAACTCGCCCACATCTTTGACCTGCATAGCCCGCATTATAGCCGCCTGGGGTAGCCCTCACAACCTGACGTGGCCCGGCTGTACCGTTTCAAACTACTCCTGCGCAGGATATGATAGCCGTATGTCCCGCTGCAGGTGCAGACTGCTCCTTTGAGAGGTGCTGCCGTGACGCTGGCGCGCATGATGACCGACTTTGTCTTCTCCCTTCGCTATGACGCGCTGCCTTCGGAGGTGATTGCAGCGGCAAGACGCCACCTGGCGGACAGCGTGGCCTGCATGCTGGCCGCCTATCCCACCGAGGCCGCCCAGGCGGTGCGCGCCTATGCCCTGGGGCTGGGTGGACAGCCAGTCGCCACGCTGGTCGGCACTGAGTGGAAGGCCCCCGCATCCATGGCGGCGCTGGTCAATGGGACCATGGTGCGCTACCTGGACGCCAACGACATCTTTGCCTTCAGCGGCGGCCACGACTCGGGCCACTTCAGCGATGCCATTCCCGCCCTGCTGGCGCTGGCGGAGCAGCACCGGCGTAGCGGCCAGGAGCTTATCACCTGCATCGTCGGCGCCTACGAGATACAGGGCGCCCTGGCCGAGTCCTTCCATTTCATGCGGCGGGGGTTCCACTCCCTGACCCAGGTCTCGTGGGCGGTGCCCATAGTGGCATCGCGGCTCATAGGCGCGACGCCCAGCGCGGCCGTCCATGCCTGTGGCCTTTCCGGGGCCTCGGGCATGGTGCTGAACACCTGGCTCAAGCCTTCCGCCAGCATACCCATGATCAAGGGCGTGGCCGTGGGGCTGGCGGCCCAGCGCGCCGTGGAGGCCGCCGAGCTTGCGGCGCTGGGTGTCACTGCCTCGGAGGACGCCCTGGAAACGGCCTTCCAGTACCTTGGCCCGCTGTTCACCCAGCCGGCGGAGCCGGGCCGCTTCCAGCAGCTCGGGACGCGCTGGGCCACGCCTCGCAATATCATCAAGGCCTACCCCGCCCAGATCTACACCCAGGCCGCCATCGAGGCCACGCTGGAGCTGCACCGGCGCGGCGTGCGCCCGGACCGGGTCGAGAAGCTGTGGCTCTATGGGCACAGGCACGTGTGCGGAGGCGTCCAGGGCTCGCCCCAGGCCTTTGCGCCCCAGAGCCGCGAAGCCGCCGACCACAGCACGCCCTATGTGATGGCCATGGCCCTCCTCCGGGGCAGGCTGACACTGCGCGAGTACGACGGCGCCCCCTGGACTTCGCCCGAGGTCAGGGAGCTTATGCAGAAGATCGAGCTGGTCACCGAGCCAGAGAGGGACGCGGCGCTGGACGCCAGGGGCATCCTGGGAGTCCGACTGGTCGCCATGCTGAAGGACAGGCGGCGGGAGGAGGTAGAGGTGCGCCAGCCCAGGGGCCACCCGGATGCCCCCTTCAACGAGGCCGACCTGCTGGCCAAGATGCGCTGGCTTCTGGAGGACGTCGCGCCCGAAGGCGCGCCGGCGCGCCTGCTGGAGCTATGCCAGGGCCTCGCCACGTCTGAGGATGTGGAGGGGCTTATCAAGGCCTGCCTGCTTCAGCCCGCCGCCAGCGACGTATAAGGGTCGCGTCAGGAAAGCCAAAGCCCCGGCCAGTGCTGGCCAGGGCTTTGGCTGTGCCGGTCCTGGTGCGCCATGGTAGACAAGATATGGTACAGGAGTGGCGCCAGTCCACCGGCCCTGGGCTTTACGGGCGGTAGCGGCAGCCAGAGGAATGAAGATAGGGCGCTCAGGCGGCGACGTGGTTCTCGCTCTTGACGGCCAGGGAGTCTATGCCCCTGCGCACCTGGCCCAGGACCTCCGACAGGCGCTCCTCCAGGTTAAAGAGCACCTCGCGGGCGTACTGGTCGGCGCCGTCGCGGCGGGCGTTGGCCGCGGCCTCGGCCTCGTCCAGGATGCGGTAGGCGCGCCGCTGGGCGTCCTGGATGATCTGCTGGGCTTCCAGGGTGGCCTCCTCCTTGATCTCGCGGCTGCGCTGCTCAGCAGCCTTGATGACCTCGGACTCGCCCACCTTGCTCTCATGCTCCATGCGCGCGGCAGCCGTCAGGCTTTCGGCCTCCTTGTAGGCTGACTCCTTGATGCGCTGGGCCTCCAGGTTGGCCTGGTTGACGATGCTGTCCTTCTGCCGGATGATCTCCCTGGCCTCCTGGATGTCCATGGGGATGGAGCGGCGTAGCTCATCGGCGAGCCGGATAAGTCGGGCGGCATCCACCATCACCTTGCCCCGGAACCCGGGCATGCGTGTGCCGCTGGTTGCGAGCGCTTCCAATTCATCCATTACCCGTGATATCTCGATGGTCATTACCTCCTTATATAGTTTTCGTTGTACGGGGAGCAAACTTGGCCCTGAGGGCCTCGGCTACGTGCGGTGGCACCAGGCTGTCTATGTTGCCGCCTAGCTGTGCTACCTCTTTGATCCGACTGGAGTGTATGAACTGGTACTGCAATGAGCTCATCATGCAGACCACGTCTATATCTGGGGCCTGGTTGCGCCACATGAGCGCCATCTCGAACTCCGACTCGAAGTCGAAGCCGGCCCGCAGTCCGCGGACGATGAACTGGGCACCCACGCTGCGCGCAAAGTTGGGCGCCAGGCCCGTGAAGGGGCGCACCTCCACGTTGGGCAGGTGGTGCACCGACTGCCTGAAAAGCCCCACCCTCTCCTCGGTAGTGAACAGCAGGTTCTTGGGCGGGGTGTCGTACACTGCCACTATTAGCTTTTCAAACAAGCCTGACACCCTGGTAACTATGTCCACGTGGCCGTTGTGTACGGGATCAAAGCTGCCCGGATAGATAGCCTTAACCATTGTCGTTTCCAACTTTGTAGATTGAGACCGAGGTGTCGCCGTAGCGCCGGCCTGTCTCGAGTACCAATCTACCATACCTGCTGGCAAGGGATGTCCGCGGGGAGTGTTCAGCGACCACCAGGCCATTGGCCTTCACCAGGCCGCGCTCACTCAGGGCGTTCATCAGCCAGTCCCAGGGGTCGAGGTCGTAGGGAGGATCAATGAACACAAGGTCGTAGGGACTGGTCAGGATGGTGATGGCCTTTTCCACCCTGGACTGGTAAACATGGCCCCGTTGGGCCAGTCCCAGCTCGCGGAGGTTGTCCCGTATCTGGATGCACCGCCGGGCATCGGCTTCCACGAAATCGGCCCAGTCCGCGCCCCTGCTCAGGGCCTCGATGCCCAGGGCGCCTGTGCCTGCGTACAGGTCGAGGACGCGCGCGCCCTCGACAGCTTCCTGGCCAAGGATGGAGAAAATGGCCCCCCGGACCCTTTCTGACGTGGGCCTGAGGCCGGCGCTCCTGGGTGCCCTGAGCCGCCGGCCTTTCTGGGCGCCACTGGTAATGCGAATGCTCATGGGTCTGGCATGCCCGCGTAAGCCTGCGCCTCGTACTGGCCGCGCGGGCCATTCAGCCAGCTTCAAGCGCATCCTAGCATGCGTCTTAGACGCGGTAAAGGTGATTCCTGTACCATTTTCCGGGACGGACACCAAGACCATTTGCAACTGCGGACTTCAGTAGTTAAAATGTATCCAAAGGCTGAGTATTGGCCACCGCGGGCCGGTGGCCTCTCAGTTTTTTTATTATTCAGCATTACTGGAGCGGCGACATGGCACAGAGGGAAACTTATCTCACGCCAGAGGGCCTGCAGAACCTTACCAGGGAGCTGGAGCACCTGCGGAATGTCCGCCGCCAGGAGGTGGCCGAGCGTATCCGCAGGGCCAGTGAGACTGGTGGTACCGTTGATAACGCCGAGTACGACGAGGCCAAGAACGAGCAAGCCTTTGTAGAGGGCCGCATACGGGAGCTTGAGAACATCCTGGCCACCGCTGTCGTGGCCCCCAACCACGACCGCCGCAAGGGTGCGGTGGGCTTTGGTTCCGTCGTTACCGTCGTCACATCCTCGGGTGCAAAGCAGCAGTACACGGTGGTAGGCAGCGCCGAGGCGGCCCCGCTGGAGGGCAAGATCTCCAATGAGTCCCCCGTGGGCAGGGCGCTCTTCGGGCGCAAGGTCGGGGACGAGGTCGAGGTAAAGACGCCCTCGGGTATTACCAGGTTCAAGATTACCGATATCCGCTAGGAGCTTGATTTACTCGTGCCAGACCCAGAGAGCCAGCTAATCAAGTCCCGCCTGGAGAAGCTGGAGAGACTTCGGGCCAGGGGCATAGACCCCTACCCTCACCGCTTCGAGCGTACCCATACCACGGCACAGGCCCTTTCCCTGTTCCAGGCCGCCGAGGAGCGGCAGGGGGAGGGTGCGCGCACGGGGCCGGTGTCGGTAGCCGGGCGCATCGTCGCCTTCAGGGGCATGGGCAAGGTCACCTTCGCTGACCTGCTGGACGGCGCCGGGCGCCTTCAGGTGGCCTTCCGCTTCAACCTGCTGCCCGACGCCTACGACATGCTCAAGGAGCTGGACCTGGGCGACTGGCTGGGCGTGACCGGGCCTGTCTTCCGCACCCGCACCGGCGAGGTGACGGTGGAGGCCCAAAGCTTCACCCTGCTGTCCAAGTCGCTGCGGCCCCTGCCCGAGAAGTGGCACGGCCTGGCCGACGTGGAGCTACGCTATCGCCAGCGCTACCTGGACCTCATCGCCAACCCCGATGCCCGGCGCGTGGCCGTCATGCGCAGCCGTATGGTCAGCGCCATCCGCCGCTTCATGGACAGTCGCGGCTTCATCGAGGTGGAGACGCCTGTCCTGGTGCCTGTGGCCGCCGGTGCCATGGCGAGGCCCTTCATCACCCACCACAACGCCCTGGACAGGGACCTGTACCTGCGCATTGCCACCGAGCTTTACCTCAAGCGGCTTATCGTGGGCGGCCTGGAGAAGGTCTACGAGCTGGGCAAGGTGTTCCGCAACGAGGGCGTGGACTTCTACCACAACCCCGAGTTCACCACCATGGAGAGCTACGAGGCCTACGCCGACTACAATGACGTCATGAGGATGGTGGAGGACCTGGTGTGTACGGTGGCCCAGGAAGTGGTGGGCACCCGAGTCATCGAGTTCGAGGGGCAGCGCATTGACCTCACTCCCCCCTGGCCCAGGCTCAGCCTGCGGGAGGAGATATACAAGCGCAGCGGCATAGACTTCCTGGACCATCCTGACATCGAGTCGCTGAAGACGGCCATGAGGGCGATCGGCGTAGAGGTGGGCCAGCAGGTGAGCTGGGGCGGCCTGCTGGACAAGCTCATCTCCACCAGAGTGGAGCCGGAGCTGGTCCAGCCTGCCTTCCTGGTGGACTACCCGGTGGAGATGTCGCCCCTGGCCAAGAAGAAGCGCGACGAGCCGCGGCTGGTGGAGCGCTTCGAGGGGTTCATCGCCGGCATGGAGATATGCAACGCCTTCACCGAGCTCAACGACCCCATTGACCAACGGCGACGCTTCGAGGAGCAGGAGTCCCTGCGCGCCCGCTTCCAGGAAGAGGACATGGACAGGTTGGACGAGGACTTCCTGGTGGCCGTCGAGCACGGCATGCCACCTACGGGGGGCCTGGGCGTCGGCATTGACCGGCTGGCCATGCTCCTGTCCGGCCACCGCTCCATCCGCGAAGTCGTCCTGTTCCCGCAGCTCCGCACCCGGTAGAAGTCCCTGCGGCGTCCGGTCGCACGCCCCTTCTTGAGACCGCCTTGCCAGAGACCACGGACTTAGCCATCATCGGCGGCGGGGTGGAGCGGCCTGGTAGTCTGTCACCCGTGATTTGATGCATGGTCTAGCCCCCTTCCCCTCGGCAGGCTCGGGGCAGGCTCTAGCCTTCCCCCAGCGGGGGAAGGGAGTATGTTCT
>FWPU01003493.1_pt1 | contig 17081 bp, 16 predicted proteins | sample 2228361 | NCBI WGS metagenome assembly FWPU01 (sample SAMEA103939777, study PRJEB20133) | metagenome
TTTGCGCGTCCTGTGACCGATGCAAGATAGCGTGGAACCGAATCTTGCGGAACCGCGCCGCGCGCGACCAAATGATGTATGCAGTTCGCAGCCAGATCGAACGAGCCGTAGCAATGGTGCGCAATGATCGCCAGATGCTTGAGTTGCTCGGGCTCCATTTCGTCCGCTCGCGTGAAGTCGCGAACATAGACGACATCGGCCTCCAACAGCTGATTGATCGCGGCAAACGGATTGCCCTCAACGAACAACGGCGAAATCATCCACTTTTTGATCTCGGCGAAGCCATGCGGAATAAATCCCAGGCTGCGCAGCGCCATATCGACCTCCCCGAAAACCGGCTGATTTTCGTACAGCGCCAGAAACGAAACCTCGGTTTGGACGGCGACCGCGCCGGCGAGCCGCCGATTGCCGTTCTCGAACACCGTCAACTCCGCGCCCTGCACGTCGATTTTCAAGAAATCCAGATGTGAAATTTCCTCGATGTCATCGAGCCGCCGGGTCTCGACCGGCACTTCGGCGACCACTCTGCCGAGGTGCTCAAAGCCTTTGAAATGCGCCAGCAGATGTCTGTTGGGTCGAAGCAGGCTGGTCATCCCGGAAGCCTGGCACACGCGCAGCGTGCCCGGTCCCCCGTCGCCGACCACGTACGGCAGATAGGTTTCTAGCGCGCCTTTCCGTGCATTGAGCGCCGCGAGCGCCTGCGGCTGCGGTTCAAATCCGAGCACCGTGCACAACCCCTTGGCCAGAAGCGGCGTGTACGGAGGCGTGGCGTCGATTGGATTGGCCCCGATGTCGACAACTGCGGTAAGGCGTTCAGGACGCAGAAGACTGGCGAGCGGATCGGTGATCGTCATAGCCGCTCACGCGAGCCATCGCTTGCGCCGCTTGTAGAATTTCAGGTTGCGGAACGATTTGCGTTTGCCTTCGGCGATGCCGAGGTAGAACTCCTTGACGTCTTCGTTCTCCGCCAGCGCCGAGGCCTTGCCGTCGAGCACCACGCGGCCGTTCTCCAGGATGTAGCCGTAGCTTGCGTATTTGAGCGCCATGTTGGTGTTCTGCTCGGCAAGCAGAAACGAAACCCCTTCCCTTTCGTTGAGGTTCTTTACGATCTCGAAGATCTCCTCCACGATCTGCGGCGCGAGGCCCATTGACGGCTCATCCAGCAGGATCATCTTTGGCCGCGACATCAGCGCGCGGCCGAGCGAGCACATCTGCTGCTCGCCGCCCGAGGTGTAGCCGGCCATGGCCTGCCGGCGCTCCTTCAGCCGCGGAAAATAGCTGTAGACCAGCTCGAGGTCGCGGCGGATCGCCGCCGCGCCGTCGCGCCGCGTGAAGGCGCCGGTGAGCAGGTTTTCCTCGATCGTCAGGTGGCCGAAGCAGCGGCGCCCCTCCATGACCTGGATGCAGCCGCGCCGCACCAGTTCGTTCGGCGAGAGCGAATGCACCTCTGCTCCGTCGAACACGATCGTGCCCTTGGTGACTTCGCCCCGCTCCGACTGCAACAGGTTGGAGATCGCCTTCAGCGTGGTGGTCTTGCCGGCGCCGTTGGCGCCGAGCAGCGCGACAATACGGCCGCGCGGCACTTCCAGCGACACGCCCTTCAGGACCAGGATGACGTGGTTGTAGACCACCTCGATGTTGTTCACCGAGAGAATGAGATCGCCGGCCGCGGCTGTCATCGTCCGCCCGAGCCCGGCGGCAATGCCGGGCGGAGGCGGCGTTGCCGCCGCCTCCTTCGTGTGGCGATCGCCGTGCGCCGGACCCGACATCAGTTGGTCAGACAGCCGGGGCTAATCTTCTTCTCCGCGGCGTACTTCGCCGCAGCCTCCTTCACCATCGGCAAAATCACCGAGTCATCGGATGTGTACCAGTCCGAGCTGATCTTCCAGCTCTTGCCGTCCCAGGTCTGGATGCGCCCCATGCGCGTGCCTTCATGGTCCTGGCAGGAGACCTTGATCGGCGCGAGCACGCCCTCGAAGCCAAGCTGCTTGAGGCGCGCCTCGGTGAGGTTGAGATTTTCCAGACCCCAGCGGACCTGCTCGCCGGTCATCGGTTTGTTGCCGAACCGGCCCATTGCCGCGCGGATTCCCTCGGTTCCCAGCATGGCGTTGATTACGCCGCGCACGTAGAGGATTTCGCCGGTGTCCTCCCATTTCGCGTGACCCTTGCCCTTGTCGTAGACGAATTTCTTCAGGTCCTCATGCAACTTGAACCGGCCTGCGGTGTGCTGCAGCGCCGCCGAGTTGTAGCCGACCGCGCCGGCTTCCGCAGGGCGGACGTCCTGCTCGGCGCCCGACCACCACACGCCGTACATCTTCTCGCGCGGGAAGCCGACCGCCACCGCTTCCTTGATCGCGGTGGAGTTCATCACTCCCCAGCCCCACAGCAGAACGTAGTCGGGACGGTTCTGCCGGATTTGCAGCCAGGTCGCCTTCTGTTCCACGCCGGGGTGGGTCACCGGCAGGAACATGCTTTGGAAGCCGTGCTTCTCGCCGCGCTTCGTCAGCAGCGCGATCGGCTCCTTGCCGTACGGGCTGTCGTGATAGACGAGCGCGATCTTCTTGCCCTTCAGCTTGTCGAAGCCGCCTTCCTTCTTGGCGATGTGCTGCAGGATGATGTCGGCCGCGGTCCAGTAGGTTCCGAGCAGCGGGAAGTTCCATTGGAACACTGTTCCGTCACGCGACTCCGAGCGGCCGTAGCCCATGGAGATCAGCGGTATCTTGTCGATCGGCGCCTTTTCGGTGAGCGCGAACGTCACGCCGGTCGAGAATGGATTGACGAAGGCCGCGCCGGTCGGGCCCTTCTTCTTGAGCCGCTCGTAGCACTCGACCCCGCGGTCGGTCGCATAGCCGAATTCACATTCCTCCCAGACGACCTTGACACCGTTGATGCCGCCGTCGCGCTCATTGAGCAACGTGTAGTAATCGGCGATGCCGTTGGCAAACGGCACGCCGTTGGGCGCGTAGGCGCCCGTGCGATACACGAGTGCGGGGATGAACTGTTCGTTCTGTGCGAACGCGGGAACCGCGATCGCCGTACTGCCAAGCACCGCTGCAAGCGCGAGCCCGACGTATCTGCTTGTCATCGTTTTCCTCCTTTGATTGGCGCGCATTTCTCCTTGCGCGTCCTTCGGTTTAGTTGCGACCCGGACGGGCCGCCTGCTTGCCTGTGCGGCCCCTCAACTATTTTGCGCTGAATTCTTGCCCCGCTCAATACGGGAACGGCCACAGCCGCAGCTTCTCCTTGGCGATCGCCCACAGACGGGCAAGCCCGTGCGGCTCGACGATCAGGAAAAAAACGATCATCGCGCCGAAGATCATGAACTCCAGATGCGAGATCAGGGCGGTTGACATCGGGATGCCGAGGGTGCCCGGAAGCTGGTTCAGGAATATCGGCACCAGCACGATGAACGCCGCGCCGAGGAACGAGCCGAGAATCGACCCGAGCCCGCCGATGATGATCATGAACAGAATCTGGAACGAGCGGTTGATATCGAACGCGAGCGGCTCCCACGAGCCCAGCCGCAGAAAGGCCCAGAGCGCGCCGGCCACGCCGATATAGAACGACGACACCGCGAAGGCGGACAGCTTGGCGTGCAGCGGCCGGATGCCGATGATCTCCGCGGCAATGTCCATATCGCGCGTGGCCATCCACATGCGTCCCAAACGGCCGCGCACCAGATTCTTCGCCGCCAGCGCCAGCAGCGAGACCATGGCCAGGACGAACAGGTATTTCTTCGTCGGCGTATCAAGCGCAATGCCGAACACCTCGAGCTGGCCGACCGCCACTGAGCCGGACGGGGCGTAATTGGTGAACCACTTCACCCGCGCAAACGCCCATTCGATGAAGAATTGCGAGGCGAGCGTTGCCACCGCGAGGTAGAAGCCCTTGATCCGCAGCGACGGAATACCGAACAGGACGCCCACCAGCATCGCCATCAGGCCGCCGAACAAGAGCACCACGATCAGATTCGTTTCCGGCACGCGCAGGATCAGGTTGTAGGCGGCGTAGGCGCCGACTGCCATGAATCCGCCGGTGCCCAGCGAAAGCTGTCCGCAATACCCGGTCAGGATGTTGAGTCCGATCGCCGCCAGCGACAGGATGAGCACCGGGATCAGCACCTCGCTGAACAGATATTGGTTGGCGACCAGCGGCAGGATGAAGAAGGCGAACAGCAAAACCCCGATGACGAACCAGCGGTCCTGCGCGATGGGAAAGATCGCCGCGTCGGACGCATAGCTGGTCTTGAACTGGCCGGCTTCGCGGTAGAGCACGTTTCGTCCTCACACTCGCTCGATGATGCGCTCGCCGAACAGGCCCTGCGGCCTGAACAACAGAAAGATCAGCGCCAGCACGTAGGCGAACCAGTTCTCGATCCCGCCGCCGGCGAGATCGAACCAGCGGATCAGGACCGGGCCGAGCATCACCTCCGCGAGCTTCTCGCCCGCGCCGATGATCAGGCCGCCGACGATGGCGCCGGGGATCGAGGTCAAGCCGCCCAGGATCAGCACCGGCAAGGCCTTGAGCGCCACCAGCGAAATCGAGAACTGCACGCCGAGTTTCGAGCCCCAGATCATTCCGGCCGCAATGGCGACGATCCCGGAGACTCCCCAGACGATGAGCCAGATGTAGTTGAGCGGGATGCCGACCGCCTGCGCGGCCTGATGGTCATCGGCCACCGCCCGCAGCGCGCGGCCGATGCGCGTGACTTGGAAGAACACCGCCAGCACGGCGACCAGGACGGCGCAGACCACTGCTGCCGTCAGCTCTTCGGGATCGATCAGGATTCCGCCAGGAAAGACGCCCTGGAACAGAAAGATCGGGTCGCGCGGAATGCCGAGGTTGATCTTGTAGATGTCGCTGCCCCAGATGGTCTGCCCGAATCCTTCCAAAAAATACGTGATTCCCAGGGTGGCCATGAACAGAATGATGCCCTCCTGGTTCACCAACCTGCGCAGCACGAGAAACTCGATCGCATAGGCGAGCGCGATCATGATCGCGATCGCGATTGCGACCGCGAACGGCAGCGGCATGACTTCGGCGAGCCGCGCCACCGCCAGCGCGGCAAACAGCACCATGGCGCCCTGCGCGAAGTTGAACACTCCTGATGCCTTGAAGATCAACACGAAGCCGAGCGCAACCAACGCGTAGAGCACGCCGGTCAGCAATCCGCCGATCAGTGTTTCGATGAATTGGCCCAGCATGTTCCCTCAATGCGCAACGCCGAGGTAGGCGTCGATGACGTTCTGGTCGCGTTTCACCTCGTCCGGGGTTCCGTCCGCGATCTTGGCGCCGTGGTCGAGCACCACCACGCGGTCCGAAAGGTCCATCACCACGCCCATGTCGTGCTCGATCAGCGCAATCGTGGTGCCGTAGTGCTCGTTCACGTCGAGAATGAAGCGCGACATGTCCTCCTTCTCCTCGAGGTTCATGCCCGCCATGGGCTCGTCGAGCAGCAACAGATCGGGCTCCATCGCCAGCGCCCGGCCGAGCTCGACGCGCTTTTGCAGGCCGTAGGGCAGCCGCCCCACCGGCACCTTGCGGATCGCCTGGATTTCCAGAAAGTCGATGATCTCCTCGACGCGCAGCCGGTGCTGCGTTTCCTCTTGCAGCGCCGGGCCGATGCGCAGGAGCTGCCAGAAGAACCCCCGGTGCATCCGCAGGGTGCGCCCCGCCATGATGTTGTCGAGCGCGGTCATGCCGCGAAACAGCGCCACGTTCTGGAAAGTTCGCGCAATCCCGCCGTGCGCCGCCTCGTAGGGGCGCATGTGACTGCGCGTGACACCCTTGAATGTGATCGTGCCCGCCTGCGGCTGGTAAAAGCCGTTGATGACGTTGAGCATGGAGGTCTTGCCGGCGCCGTTCGGCCCGATGATGGCGCGCACTTCCCCCTTGCGAATGTCAAACGAGACGTCTTGGAGCGCTTTGACGCCGCCGAAGGAGAGCGAAACGTTCTGCACCGACAACAACACCTCGCCGGCGGCGACGATGCCCCCCGCCGGCGCTCTCATGCCGCTTTCTCCATCATCGGAGCGGCAAGGGCGGTCTTGACGTCGCGGATCTTCACGCGTGCCGAAATCACGCCCTTACGGCCGTCTTCGAACGTGACCTCGGTGGCGATGTCGGCCTCGCGCGAGCCGTCGTAGAGCGCCTTGATCAGCGGCGCATAGCGCTCCGCAATGAACCCGCGCCGCACCTTCTGCGTGCGCGTGAGCTCGCCGTCGTCGGCGTCCAGCTCCTTGTGCAGGATCAGGAATCGCCGGATCTGCGCGCCGGCCATCACTTTGTCCTCGGCCAGCGAGCGGTTCACGTCCTCGATGTGCCGCTCGATCATGTCGTAGACCAGCGGGTGCGCCGCCAGCTCCTGGTAGGAGCCGTAGACCACGTTGTTGCGTTCCGCCCAACTGCCGACCGCGGTGAGATCGATATTGATCATCACGGTCACGAAGTCGCGCCGGTCGCCGAACGCCACGGCCTCGCGGATGTTGGGGTAGAACTTGAGTTTGTTCTCGATGTATTTGGGCGGGAACAGGGTGCCGTTGTTGAGCTTGCCCACGTCCTTAGCCCGGTCGATGATTTTCAAGTGTCCGGTCTTCTGGTCGAAGAAGCCGGCGTCGCCGGTTTTCACATAGCCGTCCGCCGTCATCACCTCCTTAGATTTTGCCTCGTCCCGGAAGTAGCCGGCGAACATGCCGGGCGACTTGAACTGGACCTCGCCGTTCTCCGCGATCCGGACGTCGACATTGGGCACGGCCGGGCCCACCGTATCGGAATATATCTGCCCGTCCGGCTGCGCGGTTATGTAGAGAAACGCCTCGGTCTGCCCGTAGAGCTGCTTCAGATTCATGCCGAGCGAGCGATAGAAGGTGAACAGATCCGGTCCGATCGCCTCGCCCGCCGTGTAGGCCACCCGCACCCGCGACAGCCCGAGCACGTTCTTCAGCGGCTCATAGACCAGCACCTTGCCGAGTGCATACAGCAGTCGCCCGATCAACGGCGTCGGCCGGCGATTGAGGATCGACTCGCCGTAGCGCCGCGCCACCCCGACGAAATAGTGGAACAGATGCTGCTTGATGAAACCGGCATCGTCCATTCGGATCATCACGCGGGTCAGCATCTGCTCGAACACGCGCGGCGGCGCAAAATAGAAAGTCGGGCCGATCTCCTTCAAGTCTTGCATCGCCGTTTCGGTGCTCTCCGGACAGGCCATGCAAAAGCCCGCCACCAGCCCCTGCGCGTAATTGAGGTAGTGGTCGCCCACCCAGGCGAGCGGCAGATAGGCGAGCACTTCGTCCTCGGCCGTGAGCCGGTCGAACGCCACAGTGTCTTTGGCCGCGGCGATGCACCTGTTTGCGAGCAGCACCACGCCCTTCGATGCTCCGGTGGTGCCGGAGGTGTAGAGAATGATGGAGATGTCGGATCCCTTGCCCGCCGCGATCTCGTCGTCGAGCCACTTGCCCGCGGCCGGATCCTGCTCGAGCGCCTTGCGCCCGTCGGCGATCACCTCGTCGATCGGATGCAGCCGCGAGTGATCATAGCCGCGCAACCCGCGCGGTTCGTCATAAAACATGCGCTCGAGTTTCGGCAGCCGATCCGCGACCGACAACACCTTGTCCACCTGCTCCTGGTCCTCGACCGCGGCGAAACGCACCTCCGCGTGCGCGAGCACATGGGCAAGCTCGGCGGCCACCGCATCGGCATAGACCGGCACCGGCACCGCGCCGAGCATTTGCGTCGCCATGACCGACCAATAGAGTTTCGGGCGGTTGCCGCCGACGATGGCGACGGTGTCGCCTCGCTTCACCCCCAAGCGGCTGAGCCCCACCGCATAGGCGCGCACGACGTCGAGCACCTGCGCCCAGGTCCAGGTCTGCCAGATCCCCAGATCCTTGTGGCGAAGCGCTGGACGGTCGCCAAACACTTGGGCGTTGCGGACGAGGAGTTTGGGAAAGGTATCCGCGACCGCCCCTGATTCGCTCGCCAAGACGTATCCTCCCGACTTTTCCACGCGATCGCGGCATCTGCCCCTCCTGCCGCCGCAACCGTTGGTCTACCATCGATATGAAAACACCGGCCCAATCCGGTCAAGGCTCGCCGAGGCCGCAACCCTGCGCCCGACCGCGATCGGCCTCGCCGCGCGCCGGACCGTCTCGGCGAACAGAAGGGGACCGCCGATGACCAGCCAGCGTCTTCCCGGCATCAAGGCCTGCGTATTCGACGCTTACGGCACGCTGTTCGATTTTGCTTCCGCGGCGCGCGCCTGCCGCGACGTGCTCGGCGAACAACTCGAACCGCTGACCGCGCTCTGGCGCGACAAGCAGCTTCAATACACCTGGCTGCGGGCGGCTCAGGACCGCCACGCGGACTTCTGGCAGGTAACCGGCGACGCGCTTGACTTCGCGTTGGAGACGCTCGGCATCGAAGGCCGGGCGCTGCGCGACCGCCTGATGCAGCTCTATTTGCGGCTCGAACCGTTTCCCGAGGTTCCCGGCGTGCTCCGCGAGTTGAAGCAGAGCGGCTACAAGCTCGCCATCCTTTCGAACGGCTCTCCGCACATGCTGGCCGCAGCGGTGCAGAACGCGGCGCTCGACGGCATATTCGACGCTGTGCTGTCGGTTGAGGAGGTCGGCGCGTTCAAGCCGCATCCGCGCGTCTATCGCCTGGCCACCGAACGCCTCTCGATCCCTGCCGGCGCGATCGCATTCCAGTCCTCCAATGCCTGGGACGCACACGCAGCTTCCGCATTTGGCATGCGCACGGTGTGGTGCAATCGCTACGGCCAGCGCAAAGAGCGATTGCCGGGAGCGCCCGATCGCGAAGTCAAATCGCTTGCCGAGCTGCCCGCGATATTGAGCCCGCGTTGAATGGCGATGTCCGGCCGAAGCGGTTATGATTGCGGCCGGAACTCAAGGCGGGGCGGCATGCGGCGACGCGCAATCTCTGCTCTGTTTGGTTTTTTGGCGGTCACCCTGTCGGGGGTTGCCGGTGCCGCGCAAGACGCCCAGCAGCTTGCCGAGCGGGCGATTCGTCGCCTCGATCTGCAGACTGAGCTTCCCCGCGTCCCGGAACCGGCCGCGTTCCGTCTCGTTCTGCCGGCGGAAGTGCTTTGGGCGGTGATCATCATAGCGCTGGCCGTTCTGCTCTACGCCTTTCGCGACATGATCCCGGTCCTTGGGCTCGGACGCCGGCGCGCCTGGGGAAGCGACCAGGACGATGCCGGCGATGCGGTCTGGCGCGCGCCGGAAGTCACCCTTGGCCGCGCCGATGAGCTCGCCGCGCGCGGGAATTTTGTGGAGGCCATGCATACGCTGCTGTTGCAGAGTCTCGCCTACATTCGCGAGCGGCTCAACGAGCAGTTCGCCGATTCCTTGACCAGCCGCGAGATTCTGGCCCGTGCGCCGCTGCCGCCCGAGGGCAGAGCTTCGCTGCGCGACATCGTTTCACGCGTGGAGTGGACGTATTTCGGCGAGCGGGAGGCCACGCGCTCCGACTACGAGGCTTGTCGCGCCAGCTTCAGCGCCCTGGCCGAGGCGCTGCGTGGCGGCCGCCGATGAGCGCCGAGCCGATCTTTTCCCCCCGTATCCTGGCAGGCTGGGTTGCGGCTGCCGTGGCCGTCTTCGCGCTCACACTTTACTTCATGGGAGGCGGCCAATTGGGCGATCCGGCTTCGGTCGGGCCGAGCACGTTTTCCCGCTCGGCGATCGGGCACGCGGGTTTCGCCGATGTTTTGCAGCGTTTGAACATCCCGGTGGTCAAGAGCCGGCACAATTCCCTTGCGCAAGCCGCCCGCGACAGCGTTCTGGTGATCGCCGAGCCGAACCCCACGGGGCAAGCCGACGAGGCGATCCGGATGCTGCTCAAGGCCGACACCATTCTGTTCGTGCTGCCGAAATGGACCGGCGCGCGCAGCGACAGGAAGCCGGAGTGGCTGCGCCAGGTGAGCGAGTTGAGCGCATCGACCGCCCAACGCGCGCTGCGCCTTGTCGCCCCGCGCGGCGAGGTGGTGCGCGAGAGCGGGCAAGTGACGTGGACGATCAATCGGTTTGCCCCGCGCACGCCCGATATCGCGCCGCCGATTCAGCTCGTGCGCGGGGATCGCCTGCTTCCGCTTATTGGCGCCGAGCAGGGCGTGCTCTTGGGCGAGATCCGCGAGTTCAATCGCCGGATTTGGGTTCTCTCGGATCCTGATGTGCTCTCGAACCACGGCCTCGCGCGCCGCGGCAATGCCGAGCTTGCCGTCGAGATCATCGCACGCCTGCGCGGCCCCGTGGGCGTCGTCGTGTTTGACGAGACCATACACGGCTTTGTCGCCGGGCCGGCCAACCCGTTCCTGCTCCTGTTCCGTTTTCCGTTCGTCGTCGCAACCGTGCAGGTGCTGATCGCCGTCGCGCTCCTCTTGTGGGCCTCGATGGCGCGCTTCGGCGCGCCGCAGCCCGCCCCGGTGGCGCTCAGCGCCGGCCGGCAGGGGCTTTTGCAAAACGTCGCCAACCTGCTCGAATTTCCCGGCCACCAGCAGGTGATACTTCGCCGCTATGTCCACGAGACCATTCGCGACGTCGCGCGCCAACTGCATGCGCCGACCGGGCTTGCGGGCGAGCCCTTGATCGCCTGGCTGCAGCGGGTGGGTTCGGCGCGCGGCGTCACCATCGACTGCGCCGCGATCGCGCGCCGGGCCTCCGAGCTTGCCGAGGCCGGCCGGCGCGATCTCGTGCCGCTCGTGCGTCTTGCGCGCGACATTTATCGTTGGAAGCGGGAGATCATCGATGGACCTTCAGGAAATCCGCGCGCTCACTGAGGCGATACGCGCCGAAGTCCGCAAGGCCGTGGTCGGTCAGGACCAGGTCATCGAATTGATTCTGACCAGCCTGCTGGTGGGCGGCCACATCCTGATGGAGGGCGTGCCCGGCACCGCCAAGACCATGATCACCCGCGCCTTTGCCCTGTCGCTGGCGTTGCAGTTCGGCCGCATCCAGTTCACGCCCGACCTGATGCCGGGCGACGTGCTCGGCACCAATCTTTTCAATTTTCAGACCAACACCTTCGTTCTGACCAAGGGGCCGATCTTCGCGCAGCTTCTGCTCGCCGACGAAATCAACCGCACCCCGCCCAAGACCCAGGCTGCCTTGTTGCAGGCGATGAACGAGCGCGCGGTCACCATCGACGGCAAGGACTATCCGCTCGGCGAGGAATTCATGGTGATCGCCACGCAAAATCCGATCGAGCAGCAGGGCACCTATCCGTTGCCGGAAGCCCAGCTCGACCGGTTTCTGTTCAAGATTGTGATCGACTATCCGAGCCGCGACGAGGAGCGCGACATCGTGCGCCGTCATGGCCATCGTTCGGCGATGCCGAAGCTTGATGAGTTCGGCATCAAGCCGGTGGCGGACGCCAAGACGCTGGCGCGGATTCGCGAGACCGTGACGCAGATTCGGCTTTCCGACGCGCTGATCGACTACATCGTTGACGTGGTTCGCGCCAGCCGCGAGCATTCCTCGCTCGAGGTCGGCGCCTCCACGCGCGCCGCCAACATGCTGGCCACCGCCGCCCGCTCCTATGCGGCCCTGCAGGGCCGCGATTTCGTGATCCCGGACGACGTGAAGAGCCTCGCGCTTCCCGCGCTGCGTCATCGCCTGATGCTGTCGCCCAGCGCCGAGATCGAAGGCCTCACCACCGACCGCATCCTGCAGGAAATCCTTGACCGGACGCCGGCGCCGCGATGATCCGCCCGACCTCCCGCGCTGTCCTGATCTTCGTCGGCGGCGTTCCGCTGTCGCTGCTTGTGGTGATCTACGATTCGAGTCTGTGGCTGTTGTCCCTCGACTACGCGGCACTGGTGCTCGTGACCGTGGGCCTCGACGCGCTCCTGGCATTTCGGCCCGGCCAGCTCGACCTGCGCATCGCGACGCCCGATCATCTGTATATTGGCGAGCGCGGCGCCATTGCGGCGACGATCGGCGCCGCACCCTACCGGCGCAGCGTCCGGTTCGAGCTGACCGCCGAGCAGCGCGGCCACATCGCTCCGCCTGAGATTGTGACCGCCGAGCTTTTGCCCGGCCGGCCCTGCGCAATCGCTCTGCCTCTGGTCCCGCGCCGCCGCGGCCAGGTGCACGTGGACCGCATCTGGATCCGCTGGCGCGGCCCCCTGGGGCTCGTCGAGTTCAGCAAGCGCATCGCCGTCGATCGCACCATCGACGTGCTGCCCAACGTCCGCGGCGTGCATGGCGCTGCGCTGCAATTCTTCGTCCAGGAAGCGATCTACGGCATCAAATCGCAGCGCCAGAAGGGCGAAGGCGCCGAGTTCGAGGCGCTGCGCGAATTCGTGCCCGGTTTCGACACCCGCTTCATCGACTGGAAGCACTCGGCACGCCACTACAAACTCCTGTGCAAGGAGTTCCGCACCGAACGCAACCATCAGGTGATCGTGGCCTTCGACACCGGCCATCTGATGCTCGAACCGGTCGGCGATCTCACCCGGCTCGACCATGCCATCAACGCGGCCCTGGTGTTGGCCTGGGTCTCGTTGCAGGGCGGCGATCTTGTCGGCGTCTACGGGTTCGATGCCATCGTTCGCCATTACCTCGGCCCTTCGCGCGGCATCGCGAGCTTCGCCCGCATTCAGCGCGCCATGGCCGAGCTCAGCTATCATCACCAGGAGACCAATTTCACCCTCGGCCTTGCCGAGCTCAATGCCCGCCTCAAGCGCCGGGCGTTGGTGATCCTGTTCACCGACTTTGTCGACACCATCAGCGCCGAGCTCCTGATCGAGAGCATGCAGCGCACGGTGAACCGCCATGTCGTGGTCTTTGTCACGCAGCGCGGCTCGCTTCTGCTGCGCGCGGTTGACGCGCCGCCGCGCACCTATGGCGACGTGGCCCAGGCGGTGATCGCCCACGATTTTCTGCGTGAACGCAGCATCGTCTTCCAGCGGCTCGAACGGCTCGGCGTCCATTGCCTGGACGTGCCGAGCAGCGGGCTGCCGGTGGCCCTCATCAACCGCTATCTTCTGATCAAGCAGCGCGGACTGATCTGACCATGTCGCTGGCTGAGACCACGGTTTCCACTGCACCGCCCGCCGGCCCCGCCCGGCGGGAGATCGTGCTCAAGAGCAGCCAGTTCCGCAAAGGCCGCGAGGACGGCTGGCGCGAGCTCGAAACCATCGTGGCCCGCGCGGAGCGGCGCGGCATCGGCGCTCTCACCCTCGACCAATTGCAGCGCCTGCCCATCCTCTATCGCGCCGCGCTCTCCTCGCTGTCGGTGGCCCGCACCATCGCCCTTGATCGGCATCTGCTGCTTTATCTTGAGAATCTCGCGCTGCGCGCCTTTCTCGTGGTCTACGGCCCGCGCCTCGATGCAGCGAGCGGCCTGCGCGAGTTTTTCCGCCGCGACCTGCCGCAAGCGGTCCGCTCCGCGCGCTGGCACATTCTCATTGCGGCGCTCGCGCTGCTGCTCGGCACCGCCGTCGGATTTTTGCTGACCGTGCAGGATGAGTCCTGGTTTTCGACCTTGATCCCCTCCGCGCTCGCCGACGGCCGCGGGCCGGCGAGCACCCGCGCCGACCTCTTGAGCAAGGAAATCTTCGCTCCCTGGCCCGGCTGGGTGGAGGCGTTCGGCCTATTTGCCAACATGCTGTTCAGTCACAACACGCTGGTCGGCATCATGACCTTTGGCCTCGGCCTCGCCGTCGGCGTTCCCACCGTCATGCTGACCGTCTATCAGAGCCTCGGTCTCGGCGCTTTCATCGCCCTGCATTACAATCGTGATCTCACCGTCGAATTCCTCGGCTGGATCGCCATCCACGGCGTCACCGAGCTCGGCGCGCTGGTTCTGTTTGCCGCCGGCGGCCTGGTGATTGCGGAGAAGATCCTGTTCCCGGGCCGCTATTCGCGTCTCGACAATTTGATGCTGCACGGCCGTCTCGCCGCCCAGATGGCGGTCGGCGCCGTGCTGATGCTGTTTGTGGCGGCCATCCTCGAAGGCGGCTTTCGCCAGCTCGTGGCCTCGACCCCGCTGCGTTACCTGATCGGCTTCGGCGTCGGCGGCCTGTGGCTCGCCTATTTCGCCCTAAGCGGCAGGAACGAGCGCTCATGAGTTCGGTTCCTGAAACTTCGGTCCACGAGCGCACCTCTCGGTTCTTCGAGGGCGTCCGTGCCGAACGGCGACAGATCATTACACCCGAGGGCGTCCCGATCCCCATCGAGCTTGCCGACCATGGCGAACGGCTCACCGCCTTCGTGCTCGACCTGTGCATCTGGCTGCTTCTGACGCTGGCGATCTACATCCCGATTTTTTCCCTCATCCAATACACCGGGACGAGCCTGATCGCCGTCTCGATCGGTCTGTTCATCGGCTTTCTGGTCCGCAATCTCTACTTCGTTTATTTCGAGCTCGCCTGGCGCGGGGCAACGCCGGGCAAACGCATCGTCGGGCTGCGGGTGATCGACCGCAACGGCGGGCCGCTGTTTCCGTCCGCCGTGGTCGCCCGCAATCTCACCCGCGAGGTGGAGTCGTTCATCCCCTTCGGCATTTTGCTGACCGGCGGCCAGTCGGCGCAGGGCATGGTCGACTGGGAAAACCTCGCGATCGGCGCCTGGCTTCTGTTCCTCTCCGCCTTGCCGCTGATCAATCGCAACCGCATGCGCGGCGGCGTTTTCATCGCCGGCACCATGGTGATCCGGCTGCCCAAGCGCGCGCTTCCGGGCGACCTGGTCGAGCGCGTCGCCAAATACACCTTCACCGAGCCGCAGTTGCGCGCCTACGGCGCCTTCGAGCTGCAGGTGCTCGAGGAGCTGCTGCGCCATCCGGATCGCGAGGGCGCCGATCGCGTGTTGTCCGAGGTGTGCGAAAAGATCTGCCGCCGCATCGGCTGGCCGAATCCGGTGCCGCCGGCCGAGACGCTCGCGTTTCTGCGCGAGTTTTACACCGCCGAGCGCGCCTTTCTCGAACGCGAGCAGCTTTACGGCAAGGCGCGCGCCGACAAGCACGCAGCGCCCAAGCCGCTGGTCGATCCGAATTCCGAGTGAGGCGGCTTCAGTCGAACACCGAGGCGATTTGCTCGATGTCGATCCCTTCCTTGGCCGACCGCAGTTCGTAATACGTCACGACGACGAATATCGAAGCGAATGCCATCCATACCATGGTCCAAATCACATTGCCGATGTGCCCGATCACCGCGCCGCCAAGCGCGGTGATCGCGAGAATAACGAGTTGGCCTATGAAGCCGATGAGGAGATAGAGCAAAAGGATGATTCCGAAAATCTTCCAGCGATGACCTTCCGTCAGCTGCGAGCTTCGCCTCAGGCACTGCAGCGGTCCGGCCCGTTCGACCACGCAAATCGGGATGGCGACAAACCAGCGCGTAAACAATATGGCCAAGAGAGCTATGAACAAAGCGACGATCAAAAAGATTCCGAAAAACCCGACGACGAAGGAAGCCGCGGCCCCGACCAGCGCCACGGCAACGGCGCCCGCGAAGAACACCCCGAATATCAACAGCAAGATGCCGACGATTGCCGGAAGACGGCTCAGCGCGACATTGAATGAATGATTGAGGTCAACGGCCCGTCCCCGCATGTCCTGGAATGAACTGTGCACGAGAACGGCTTGCGTCAGTAGATAGAGCCCGTAGATCACGATAACAATCAGCACCACCGTCAGCACCGATGTGGCGGTCCCTTGTGCTGCGAAATACCCGCCGATCCCGCCGAAGCCGTCGCCGCTGAAAATCGCCAGCAGCACTTGCGGCACGGCGGCGATCAGCGCGACCGCGGAAAACCGTGCGAAATTGCGCGAATATACGGTCGTGGTGCGCTCGAAGATTCGTCCGACGCGAAAATCACCAGTGCTTGCCCGCGATGCGGGCACCGACGTGTTTGACATGATTGGCCTCTTGCAGCGATCGACGAGGAACCCGGCCCGCTTGCGCCCTGATCGCACGCCAAAACGCGCTCTGGCGCGAGAATGCTCCTTTCCCGCCACGGCGGCAAGCCGCCGCACGCCGCGCCTGCCTGGAAACCGCGCGCTGGGGAAAACTCCGCATTTGCATGGACCGCCGCGCCTGCGGCGCAACCTCGATGATCGCGCGTTTCATCGGGAGCGTAGGACGGATCAGACGCGCTCGGTGCGCGCCAGTATCGCGCGCATCGTTCGGTCGGGGCCGAAATAATCCGGCCCCTCGATCGACAGCAGTTCGGCGAGATGCCGCCGGGCGCGGTTCACGCGGCTCTTGATGGTGCCGACCGCGCAGCCGCAGATGTTGGCCACCTCTTCGTGCGAAAACCCCAGCGCGCCGATCAGGATCAACGCCTCCCGCTGGTCGCCCGGCAACTGGCTGAGCGCCGCCAGGAACTGCTGCATTTCCACGCGGCCTTCCTGATGCGGCAGCGAGCGCAGCCGTTCCGCATAGCTGCCGGTGGCGTCCTCCACCTCGCGGCGCCGCTTGCGATATTCCGAGCGGTACAGGTTGCGCAGAATGGTGATCAGCCAGGCCGACATGTTGGTTCCCGGCTCGAACGAATCGATGTTCGCCAGCGCTCGAATCAGGGTCTCCTGGACCAGATCGTCGGCGCGGTCCACGTTCCCGCACAGGGAAACGGCAAAGGCTCGCAAGCCGGGGATGGCCGCGAGCATGGCATCGCGCACGGAAGGGGTTTGCTTTTTCACCAACTCACTTCTTGGGTTCGTTCAGACGATTGACCAGGTCGGCGAAACGGTCAGGAACCCCCTGATTGACCATGTCGTCGTAGAACTTGCGCAGCTGTTGGCCGATCTTTGCCTGAATTTCCGGACTGAGCTGTGGTTTCTTGCCTGCTGTACCCGCCGGCTTGCCTGCGGCGGATCCTGAGCCGGCCTCTTTACGGTCTTTCATCCCCAACTTTTCTCCTGCGCTCATGGATGCCCTTAAGGGCGGCAAGTGCCGCTCAGGTCGTAGCTAATCATTATATAACGCCCGTTCCTTCAAAATGGTTCCGCAGAGCGGGAACTTTTTTTGCCGGCCGGCGTTGAGAATTGCCGCAATCCGGCACTAGGCTGTTTTCACGGCAAATATCGGGAGGTATCGTGACCATATCCCAGACGGTAACCCG
>FWPU01004182.1_pt1 | contig 17074 bp, 14 predicted proteins | sample 2228361 | NCBI WGS metagenome assembly FWPU01 (sample SAMEA103939777, study PRJEB20133) | metagenome
TTCAACGGGTCGAAGAAATTGAGATTGTAAGGCTTGCTCTGGGCAGCCTGTTTGAGGCAATAGGATACCACGCCGTGGCGGATGCGCCTTTCTTCTTCCAGTGACAATCCCCGGTCAGCCAGGGGATAAACCGCCCCCACCAGGGTATCCAGCAGCGTCCGCGCTCTGACCAACGGCCGCGCATCCCAAGTGTTCCCGGCCATCTCGAAGACGATCACCCCTTGCGCCCCCGATTCGACGCAGCGCCCGCCGGGTCCGACGTATAACAGACAATGATCCACCTCGCCTGGCACGAGCTTTCCCAACAAACGCCAGAATTGCCCGAACAGGCTATTTGGCTCACCATCTTGGGTGCAAAGGATGTCCCCGCTTTGCACGGGGACACCGTCGAAGCTATGGGCGAAGATCATCTCGGCGTGTTGTTATCAGGCTGGGGAATGCCCTCCGCCTCCCTCGTAGCTCAGGATTCATCCAATGGCTTGCTCCAGGCAAATGGATTGCGCATATCAACCAGTTTGCCGTTGATGTCGGTGAGCGGTTTGGGTGGGTCCACTTTCTGAGTAAGCAGCGAAGCAACGAAGAAGAACACCACCGAGATGAAAAACGCCGGGGTAGAAGCGATATAGATCGAGTCCCAGACGGCGTCGTCCATCACTTCACCCCCGTACGCCACCGGCAGGACGTACGAATTGTAATAATAGACCGCCAGGATAATCCACGAAATCACCCCGCTGAAGAACGAAGCAAGAGCTCCGATGTGATTGCCCTTTTTCCAGTACATGCCGATCAGGTAAGGCGCTGCCATGCCGACCAGGATGGAAGTGTTTGCCAGCACCGCCAGCTTGTAGATCGTCGAGGCAAAAAGGGCAATCGCCAGGCTGAAAACCCCGCTCAACAACAGGCTCAGGCGCGTCAGCAGCAGCACGGTCTTGTCAGAAAGATCAGGCTTGAAGATCTTGACGATGTTCTCGGTGAACATGGTCGCCCCGGCCAGCATCGAGCTATCCGATGTGCTCATCAGCGCCGAAGCCAGTGCAGCGATGAAGATAGTTGCAAGTATCGGCGGGAGGAATTTCATGGCCATGGAGACCAGCACAAACTCGGTTTCTGCGCCTTCCAGCGCCGGACCGAGAGCGCTATAAGCCACCACGCCGATCAATGGCGAGAGCACGCCGAAACCCAGATATAGGGCGCCAGCCACAAAGGTGGACTTGACCGCAATGCTCTCGTTCTTCGCCGCATTGGTGCGCTGCAGGTAGTCCTGGGCGGGTATGGCGCCTAAACCCAAAGCCAGCCAGGCAGCAATGTAGTAGTACCAGCCGTGCATGCCGAAATATCCGTAGTAACCATCCTCCGCAGTAGGCCAGATGGCGAAGGTGTTGGTGGTGTATTGGGCACCGGCCATGCTGAACATCTCCCGCACTCCGCCTACGCTGATCATGATGGCAATGGTGATCATCAACAGGCCGAACGCGGTGAGGAACATCTGTATGAAGTCCAGGGCAGTGTCAGCCCACAGGCCGCCCAGCATGGTATAAAAGACGACGATGCCCGCCACCAGGATCATCCCGGTAGCAATCGGCCACCCGAGCAAGGCTTGCAAGATGGCGCCACCGGCGACAATCTGCGCCGCCGTCCAGCCAAAGTAGGTGATAATCTGGGTGACCGTGCCGATGACCGACATCGTCGTGCCATAACGCTTCTGGAAGAAATCCATGATAGTTACAAACTGCGCCCGGCGGGATAGCCGCACCACGAAGATGCCCGCCAACACCAGACATAAGGTGGCGCCGAAGGGGTCAAAAACCACTCCCTGAAAGCCATACGAATAGGCTTCCGAGCTGGAGCCCATCAAGGTTTCGGCGGCAAACCAGGTCGCCATGATCGATGGCGCAGCCATCCACAACGGAAGCCGCCGACCAGCGAGGACGTAATCCACGTTTGTCTCCACCCGTCTTGACGCCCAAAAGCCGATGATCAGGCGCACGATCAGGATCACCACAATGCCGGCGATGATCAACCTTGCATATTCATATTGGAATTCCATTGGGAGATCTCCTTGTGTATATATATTCGCTGACCAAGCCAGGGAGAGCAGTTTACATCTCGCGGATATGGTATGGAAAACCATACTCTGCCATCTTGTTCATAAAGGGCAGTGGATCGAAAGCCTCCGGGCCTTGAACACCCACACCTTTCCATATCCCGTGCTCGAGCAAATCCCAGCCGATGACCGGGTTGAAGGCTGTTTGCGCAACCACTGCCTGACATCCCCAAATGCGCATGCACTCCTCGTTATCGGCAACCTGGTAGATGTACACCTGCCGCGGCTTGCCATCTTTGTAGCCTTTTACATGCGTGCCGGCGCAGGTCTTCCCAAACATACGGTCGCCCAAATGGGCGGGGTCTGGCAGGCAGGCTGCAACCACATCGCGCGGCGCAACCATCACATCCTTCACCTTGATGGGTTCTTTACTATCCAGGCCAAGCATGTGCAGGGTCTTGAGGACATTGATGAACTGGTTGCCAAGCCCATACTTGAAAGTGACCCGCTTGCATTTGATCCAGCGCGGCACCAGCAAGACCTCTTCATGTTCCACGTTGACTACTTCCAGGGTGCCGATGCCCTCTGGGAACTCGAACAGCTCTGGTTCGGAAAATGGCTCCGTGGTGTACCAACCGCGGCCCTCTTCCCAGATCACCGGCGGGTTCAGGCATTCCTCAATTGTGGTCCAGATCGAGAAGTTCGGGGCAAACTCATAGCCACGAACCTCCAGGTTTGCGCCGTCGCGCACATTGATCTCTTCTATTTCATCAAAGAGGTAGTCGGCGGCATAGCGGGCGAAGACATCGGCCATGCCTGGCTCCACTCCCAGACCGAGAATCGCCAGCAATCCCTTCTGTTCCCACAAATGGGCGCGTTCAAACTGATAATCGCCCAGCTTGACCCCGCATTGGTGATAGGGGTCTTGGGGATGTGGCTCCGACAGGGTCATCGCCATGTCCATGTAGGTGCAGCCATAGTTATACGCGGCTTCGAAGATGGGCACGTTGAGCGACGGATCGCAGGCGTTCATGATTAAATCGACCTTATACTTGCGCGCCAGCTCTTCGACGAGCTCCTGCTTGCCCGCGTCGACCCATTCGATCGGGAAACGAGCGGGGTCAGCCAATTTTGCCTGCACTTCCTTGCAGCGCTCGAAGTTATAATCGGCCAGCACAACCTTTTCCACGAAGGGACGTGTTTTGGCAATCGCGGCAATGGCTTCGCCAACGCCGCCGACGCCAACGAGTAAAGTTCTCATAAACACCTCCGAGTGTATCCGGTAGCTGTTATGGAATGCAGGCCTGTCCGAAAAGACGCTTGGACAGGCCTGCGAGCGTTCAGGCTGTCAATCTGCAGCAGACGGTTCTGCTTCAGGCTCTTCTCTGGGAAGCCGCAGGGCATCTTTTAGCGGCAACAACCCCAATCGCCTGGTCAGCGCCAGCGGGTTGCCATCCACATCGGTAAGCGGAAGCGGCGCATCAACCTTCTGCGTCAGTAGCGATACTGCTACCATCAGCACCAGCGAAGCAATAAAGGCGGGCGTGGAACCGATGTAGACGGCATCCCAGAAACCGCAATCGAAGTCCCCGCCGCAGGCCTCCAGGGTGGAGGGAAAATAGTAACTGGTCAGTGCAATCCAGGCGATGAAACCACCCAAAAAGGCTGCAATCGCCCCGCTGCGGTTAGCTTTATTCCAGTACATACCGAGGGCAAACGGTGCAAATAGCCCAACCAGCAACAAGGACCAGGCCACCATTGCCAGGCGGTAGATAGTGCCTGCCACCAGGGCAATGGTGATGCTGATGAGGCCGATCACCACCACCATGATTCGCGTCCAGCGCAGCTTGGTTTTGTCGTCCATCTGGATTTTGAAGAACGGCATGATGTTCTCGGTGAACACCGAGGCGCCTGCCAGGATTGAGCTATCCGAGGTGCTCATCAGGGCGGAAGCCAGAGCGGCGATAAAAATGGAAGTGAGCACCGGGTTCAGGTGTTCCATGGCAGCCGAGATCAGCAGAAATTCGGTATTTTCTGGGGCGATGTTGGGATTCAATTTGAACATCATGATCCCGATCAGAGGGGACATCACGCCAAAGAAGAGGTATAAGAAGCCCGCCAGGTAGGTACCCCACACCGAAACCGACTCGTTGCGAGCCGACATCGAGCGCTGCATCAGGTCTTGGGTGGGCACGCTTCCCAAGCCGACCGCCATCCAGGCAGCCAGCCAGTAGAATGCGCCGCGCAAGCCGGTATAGCCCAGGTATCCTTCGCCAGCGATCGGCAGCAAGGTGAACGGGCGCGAAACGTAGAGCGAACCGGCGTCGGTGACCATGCCAGAGAACCCACCCACTGCAGAGAGCACGGCAACGAAGATCAGCGTAATTCCACTGGCGGTCAGGAACATCTGCATGAAATCCAGCAAGGTGTCAGCCCACAGACCGCCCAGGGTTGTATACGCGGTGACGATCACCGCCACCACGATCATGCCGGTAGCCACTGGCCAGCCAAGCAGAGCGTGGATGATATTGCCACCGGCGACGATTTGCGCCCCCGTCCAGGCAAAATAGGTGAGGATTTGAGCCAGCGAGCCGAGGAAGCCCATGCTCTTGCCGAAGCGCCGGTCGAAGAAGTCAATCACTGTCAGGTAGCGCGCCCGGCGCATCAATCGGATGAAGAAGAAACCAGAGACGAACAGGCAGAACGCCGCGCCGAACGGGTCAAACACCACGCCCTGCAAGCCATACTGATAGGCAGTGGAGCTGGCGCCCATCATGGTCTCAGCGGCGAACCAGGTAGCCATGATCGAAGCAGCCGCCAGGTAGATGGGCAATCGCCGCCCGGCGACAATGTAATCGGCGGAAGTTGAGACGCGTCGCGATGCATACCAACCCACAAACAGGCGCACCATAAAGAAGACGACAATCCCAACAATCACCAGCCAGGCATACTCATATCCTACAAGTTCCATCGCTCTCCTCCTGAGTTACATCGTCTTGGCTATTTCTTTCAGCGTATCCGACAGGCGATCCAACACGGTATCAATCTGCTCATAGGTGATCACCAGCGGCGGCTCGATGCGGATCGTCTGCGCACTGGTAAGCGTACCGGCTACCAGCACGCCGCGTTTGAAGAGGCCGGCAGCCACCTTGTAGCCCACTTCGGGTTCGTGGAAGTGCATGCCGATTAGCAAACCTTTGCCAGTGATGCCGGCATAGATTTGTGGGTACTGCTCTGCCAGGGATTGCAATTTGGGAATCAGATAGTCGCCCTTGGCGGCAGCTTGTTCCCACAGTCGGTCGCGCAAGGTCACGTGGATGGCGGCAATGGCTGCGCTGCACGCCAGCGCCCCTCCGCCGGTGGTGGTGGTCTGGATGAAGGGGTTGGGATACATCATTGGCTGCCAGATCTCTTCGGTGGAGCAAACCGCGCCGATCGGCATCACCCCGCCGCCGAGCGACTTGGCGACTGCCAGTATGTCGGGCGCCACATCCCAGTGATCCAGGCCCCATAACTTGCCGGTGCGGCCCAGCCCGGTTTGCACTTCGTCGGCAATCAACAACACACCGTAATGGCGGGTGAGCTCGCGCACCCGCGGCCAGAAGTCGTCTGGTGGGACGATGGCGCCGGCTTCCCCTTGAATTGGCTCGAAAAGCACGCCTGCCAGATCAATGCCGACTTTCTTGCAGATGTCCAGTTGGGCTTCCACGGCATCGGCGTTGCCGAATGGCACATGGTAGACCGGCCCCCCGTAGAGTGTACCCAGCGGGGCGCGGTAGTCGGCTTTCCCCATCATGCTCAGGGATCCCATGGTTTTGCCATGGAAGGCTTTTACAGCAACGATAAAACCGCTTTTCCGACTATACAGTTTGGCGACTTTGATGGCAGCTTCGATCGATTCGGTCCCCGAGGCGCAGAACCAGCTATATTTGATATCTCCGGGGGTAATCTCGGCAAGCAGGCGCGCCAGGGCGCCGCGCAAGGGGTCGATCAGCTCCTGGCTGGGCATCGGCGTGCGCTCGAGCTGCGCTCGCACCGTGCTGACCACCTCAGGATGCGACCAGCCCAGGTCGAGCAGGCCATAACCGCCCAGGCAGTCAATGTACTGACGCCCCAAGACGTCGTAGAAGATCGCCCCCGAACCGGTCCATTCGGTGGCAGCCCAATCCCCTGCTTCGGTCACCGACTTGCGGTAATCCAACCAGCCCTTATTAAAATGTTCGGCAAAGTTGTACTTGGATTCCTCAATAATCTGTTTCCCCTCTTCCTCTGTAAGCGCGGTTTTGTGGATGATTTCGATCCATCGTTGCGAGTACGCGATCGCCTCTTCATAAGACATCGGTTTAACCTCCATAAACCTGGAGCTCCCGCTCATACCGGGAGGTCTTATGTTGATTAGGGAGCCGGGCACGGCACCCCTGTTGCCTGAATATGCGCAGGCGCCAGGCAACAGACATGGCAATTCAGCGGTTTGTAGTGTTTGGGACCTGGTGGTGGTAGGGCGAAGCGGATGCACCTCCTTTCTGGCGAATGCCCAGGCGTTGCCGGCTCAGTCTGGGGCAGGAAGTGCATCGGACTGCTCTGGTTCTGGCTCTGGATCGTTGCAGACCTCTGCCGGGATGCGCCACTGGTAAACATCCTTGAGCTTGAGGGGTACGATAGACGTGGTGGTTTTACGCACCCCGGGAAGACGTCCGATGATCTGCGTGGCGAAATCGTACACCTCAGCGTTATCGCGCGCCACCAGTTGCACCGATACGTCCCGCTCGCCAATGGAGCAGGCGACGTACGACACGCGTTCGTGACTGGCCAGCGTCTCTGCTACTTCCCGAATCGACCCCGGTTCCACTTCGACGAAGACGTCGGCGATAACTTCATATCCGAACGCGTGGGGATTCGGCACGGCGCAGATCGAGATCATCTTCTCTTTGACCAGTCGGTTGATGCGATAGCGCACGACGCGCTGGGATATCCCCCCAATGCTGCGGGCAATCTCTGCCGCGCTCATCCGCCCGTCTTCCATCAATAGATTGACAATTTGGAGGTCAATTTTGTCGATTTTAGACATGGAATTTATAAATTATTGCCAAATACAACAAACATACTGTAGCAATAATTTGCTGAAAAGTCAACAACCAAATTTGCCTTTTTGTGAGAATTATCGGGGGAATGACCGCTGTTTTGACAGCGGCGGGATCAGAACAGGCGCCGGCGCCGCTCACGCCGGCTGCTGCTGGGTGATGCAATGGATGTTGCCCCCGCCCAGCAGGATCTCGCGCGCCGGCAGGCCAATGATCTGGCGTTCTGGCATCAGATTTTGCAACGCCTGCAGTGCCAACGCGTCGTGAACATCGCCGAAGGTTGGTACGATAGCTGCGCCATTGCAGAAGTAAAAATTGATGTAGGAGGCAGCCAGGCGGTCGCCAGGCCGGCGCGGCAGCGTCCCGGCTACTGCATCCACGCCCTCCGCTTCCTCTGGCCGAATCAACACCGGGTCGGGTTGGTGAATTTTGTGCACTTCCAACCTCCGACCGCGCGCATCCCTGGCTGTCATCAGGTATTCCAAAGCTTCCGCCGAGCGTTCGTACTGCGGATCTGAGCGGTCATCTGTCCAGGTGAGCGCTACCACGCCGGGACGGATGAAACAGGCAAGATTATCTACATGACCGCTGGTTTCGTCGTTATAGACGCCGCGTGGAATCCAGAGCACCTTTTCGACATTGAGGTAGTCGATGAGATACCCTTCGATTTCGTTTTTGCTTAGGTGAGGGTTGCGCCCTGGACTGAGCAGACACTCTTCGGTGGTCAGGCACGTGCCCTAGCCGTCCACATGGATCGAGCCGCCTTCCAACACGATCGGTGCTTGATAGCGATCGAGGCGCTCAATCTCCAAAACCTTCTGGGCTACCGCCTGGTCGAAATCCCAGGGGAAATACAGCCCGTTGTACAGACCGCCCCAGGCGTTGAACTCCCAATCCACGCCGCGAACGCCGCCCTTTCTATCGGTCACGAAGGTTGGACCGCAGTCGCGCATCCAGGCGTCGTTGTTGACCATTTCTACTACGCGAATCTGCGGGGGGAGCATCTGCCGCGCATTGGCGTACTGGTCGGGGTTGACGCACATGGTGACTGCTTCGAATTGGGCAATAGCGCGCGCTACGGCGACAAATGCTTTTTGGGCTGGTTTGCCGCCCAGTCGCCAGTTATCCGGTCTTTGCGGCCAGAGCATCCAGGTGCCGGCGTGGGGCTCGAATTCGCCGGGCATCTGGAAACCATCCTGTCGAGGGGTGGAGTTCAAGGTGAAAGACATGGCCGGTTTTGTCCCCTTTGGTCAGGTTACCTTGTTGACAAGAGCTTCTATGCGCTTTTGGTGCGCTGCTGCTACCTCTGGGGCAGGGCGTTTCAAGCGCGGGTACAACAACCAGGCCAGCAAGCCTTTCTCGGTATGCAGGCGGTTCTCTGCCTGGTCGAAGATGATTGACTGGGGTGAATCCATCACCTCATCGGTCGCTTCTACCCCGCGCGAAGCAGGCAGGCAATGCATGAACTTGCAATGCGACGGCGCCTGGCTGAGCAATTCCTTGGTCACCTGGTAAGCAGGCATGAAAGCCGCATAACGCTCCGGAATTTCATCTTCCTGACCCACCCACCACCACAAATCTGTGTAGATGAAATCCGCCTGGCGCACCGCCTCGACCACGTCGGTGGTGATGTGCAAGGTGCCGCCGGACTCCCGACAATTTGCCAGAGCGATCTCGCGCCAGGAAGTTGGCGGCTGATAGCGCTGCGGCGCCGCATGGGTGAAATGCATTCCCAGGCGGGTACAGATGTGCATCAAAGAGCTGAGTACATTGGTCGCGTCGCCGATAAAGGTGACATGCAGATCTTCCAGGTTTTTTTCTGGCGGCTTGTGTTCCAGCATGGTCAGAACATCGCATACGACCTGAGTGGGGTGGTTATAGTCGGTCAAACCGTTGATCACTGGCACGGTGGCTGCCTGGGCAAACTGAAGCACAGTTTCGTGCTTCAGGGCGCGAATCATGATCGCGTCGACCATGCGCGAGATTACCTGGGCAGTATCGTAGATCGATTCGCGCACCCCCAGGTGAATCTCGCCCGGCTTCAGGTACAGCGCGTGGCCACCCAGCTCGGTCATCGCCACCTCGAACGAGATGCGCGTGCGCGTCGAAGGCTCTTCGAAGATCATTGCCAGCGAGGCGTCTGGCAAGAGTTTCGGCGTGGCGCCGTCTCTGTCAGCCTGTTTGAGCTCCTGGGTGAGCTGGATCAGCTCCAGAAGCTCTGCCTTGGAAAAATCCTGGGTATCCAAAAAATGCCGTAACATGCTTTCCTCGCGTGAACGCAGACATCCGGTAGTTGATGATAAAAGAATTATAGAAAATGAGCGCAGGGAAGTCAACCGATGCCAGATCAGATCAGGGAACAGGGCATTTTGGTTGCGGCGCTCTTTCCGATTGAGACCAGAATTCCTGACCCAGCCTCGCGTATCCCCCACAGGTTGACATCCAATCCAGTATAATTGCGCCAAGCCCCGACCCGGCAAATCGCAGGATCGGCAAAGTGAAGTGAAAGGAGAATGCATGGCCGATACCATCTTGATCATCGGCGGGGGGATTGCCGGACTGGCAGCCGGGTGTTACGCTCAGATGAACGGTTATCGTTCGCAGATCTTTGAGCTGCATGACATTCCCGGCGGTTTGTGCACCGCCTGGGAGCGGCAGGGGTACATCTTCGATGGTTGCATTCACTACCTGTTCGGTTCGGCGCAAGGAGAGCCATTCTACCGAGTTTGGGAAGAGTTGGGAGCCTTGCCTGAACGGCGGATAATTCACCATGAAGAATTCATGCGGGTTGCCGCGCCGGATGGCAGGGTATTGATCGCCTATTGCGACCCCGACCGTTTGGAGGCTCATCTGAAAGAGCTTTCCCCGGCTGACGCAAAGTTGATCGGCGAATTCGCCGCGGGTGTGCGCGCTTTTGCTAGCTTCGACATGGCGCAGATGCAGGCCAAACCCCGTTCGATCATGGGGCCAACCGAGGGGTTGGCGATGGGCAAAGCCATGCTGCCTTTTGTCGCCCCGCTGATGCGCTGGGGGATGTTATCTGCGCAGGATTTTGCTGCCCGCTTCAAGGATCCCTTCCTCAGGCGGGCGATTCCCCAGATGTTCGCCTGGCCGGAGATCCCGATGATGGCTGGCCTTTCCCTGCTGGCGTATATGCACCGGCGCAATGCGGGTTTCCCGGCTGGCGGTTCGCTGGAGTTTGCCCGGGCGATTGAGCGCCGCTACCTGGAGCTGGGTGGGGAAATTCACTATAAATCCCAGGTGGAGAAAATCCTGGTCGAACCTGCCGGCAACGGGCGCAGGGGAACCGATCGCGCTGTTGGTGTGCGCCTGTATAACGACGCCGAGTACCGCGCCGATGTAATTATCTCCGCTGCTGATGGGCGCGCCACGCTCTTCGAGCTGCTCGACGGGCGTTACCTTAACTCAAAGATTCGCCGCTTCTATGATGGCCGCCTGCCGATACACTCGATCGTGCAGGTTTCGTTGGGGATCAATCATGATTTTTCCGGCGAGCCACATTGGGTGACCTACCTGCTGGATGAACCGCTCACCATTGCCGGCGTAGAGCGCTACGAGATCGGCGTCAAGCACTATTGTTTTGACCCCAGCCTGGCACCGCCGGGGAAATCGGTCGTCGAAGTGATGCTGCCCAGCGAATACGGCTACTGGCAGCGCATCTATGGCCGCAAGCTGTACGACACCGAGCAAATTCAGGTCGCCAATCAGGTGATCGAACTGCTCGAAAAAGTCTATCCGGGAATCCGGGAGCAGATCGAAGTGGTTGATGTGGCCACTCCGCTGAGCTACGAGCGCTACACCGGCAACTGGCAGGGGTCTACATGCGGCTGGCTATTGACCAAAGAGACGATGAAGCTAATGCTGCTCGGCATGCCCAAAACGTTGCCTGGTTTGCGGAACTTCTACATGGCCGGGCAATGGGTGGAGCCAGGCGGTAGCGTCCCGCTGGCTGCCATGTCTGGCCGCAATGTCATCCAGCTCATCTGCCACGCCGACGGGAAAGCCTTTGCTACCTCCGGCGCGACCATCGCTTAGCCATCCTTGCAGCCCGTTTGCTTCTCGCCGTTCTTCGTCTTTCGTGGTATAAAGCAAGGGGATATAAGTATTTCTCAATTCCTGAATCAATCAATGCATGGAGGCAAAGATTATGCTCAAGGAATTTAGAGACTTCATCATGCGCGGCAATGTGATTGATCTGGCCGTTGCTGTAATTATCGGCGGCGCGTTTGGCGCCATCGTCACCTCGATTGTCAACGATATTTTCATGCCCTTGATCGGCATTCTCCTCAGCGGGATAGATTTCAACAGCCTGGTCTGGCAGGTCGGCGGCGCAACCGTGGCTTATGGCAAGTTCATTCAGGCTGTGGTGGTCTTTCTGATTATTGCGTTGGTGCTGTTCCTGATCGTGCGCGCGTATAACCGCGTGCTCAGGAAAGAGACCGCAGAAGCGGCACCACCTCCAGAACCATCTGCCCAGGAGAAGCTGCTGGCGGAGATCCGCGACCTGCTTAAGGAGCGCAAATAAGCCTCTCAGAGATCCGTCAGCCGATTGTCAGCCCCTTGGCGTGTTTGATCTGGCGACGAGTAACCCTTGTTAAAATTTCATGCCGACATTGCAGCATCATTGAAACCATGAACCCTCCTTCCTATCTGGATGCCGCCCGTCAGGGAAAGGCGTCGCCGTGGCGTTATCTTGGCGGTATATGTTTGGTGTTCTTCGTCTGGCTGGGGATCGGTTCCCTGGCAACTGGTTTTGTTTTTGTGTTCTTCGCCCTTTTGCAAGGCGCCGGAGCCAATCAAATCCTTGACCTGGCTGCTGATCCTGCCTCTTTGGGCGCCATTCCCAACTTCATCACTCTGAACATCAGCTTCGTTTTGTTTTTCAGCGGCATCTGGCTGGCGGTACGCAGCGTTCATCAGCGCCCATTCCGTAGCCTGATCACGATAAACCCCTCAATCAATTGGAGGCGGGTTGGAGCGGGGTTTGCGGTGTGGTTCTTCATGGGCATCTTGGGCAGCCTGGTGGAGTATCTGCTCTGGCCGGAGACGTTTTCCATCCAGTTTGAGCCCGTCGGGTTCGTTTTCTTTGCTCTGGTGGCGCTCATTTTGACCCCGATTCAAACCAGCAGCGAAGAGCTGTTCTTCCGCGGCTACCTGGTGCAGGCAGGCAGCCTGCTCAACCGCAATCCGTTGTTTTTATCCATACTTTCTGGGGCGCTGTTCGCCCTGCCGCACTTCAGCAACCCAGAGGTGGCGGAGAATGCCCTGGTGGTATTGGCGTCGTACTTCATCCTGGGGGCTTTTCTGACCTGGATTTCAATAAAAGATGGCACTCTGGAGCTGGCGCTTGGCTTGCATGCTGCCAATAACCTGTTTGCCGGCCTGGTGGTGACCTTCCCTCAGTCAGCGTTGTCCACGCCGGCAATCTTTTTCACCACCCATTTTGACCCCCTTTTCAACCTGGCTGCCTTGTTGATTCAATGCGCCGTGTTTTATCTCCTGCTGTTCACCGGAATGAGGCGCTCTGTTGTGCAAGGGATCAACCAGGTTGAGTAAAGGGTGTGCAATCAACGCAAACGATTGGGTAGAGAGGAACAGAGAAAATGGAAATTGAGATTTTGTACCGCCCATCCTATTCGCTGGGACAGCTCCAATTAGTCGGCGGCGAAGAAGTGCGAGTCGAGGGCGGCTCGATGGTTGCCATGTCTTCCGGCGTGACGATCGAGACCAAAGCCGCCGGCGGGATTCTGAAATCGCTGGGGCGTTCCCTGTTCGGCGGTGAGAGCTTCTTCCAAAACATCTACAAAGCTCCTCCGGGCGGGGGGAGTGTTTGGGTTGCACCCCCATTGCCAGGCGACCTCTATGCGGTTGAGCTTCACAATGAGAGCCTGATGGTGCAATCGGGTTCGTTTGTCGCCTGCGAGATGGCTATCCAGCTCGACACCAAGTGGTCTGGCGCCAAGACATTCTTTGCCTCCGAAGGGCTGATCCTGTTGCGGGCGACGGGCACGGGCAAGCTGCTGGTCTCTTCGTATGGAGCGATCCATGCTCTGGAACTGGCGGCTGGCGAGACCCTGACTGTGGACACCGGGCACCTGGTGGCGTTCAGCGAAAGGGTGGGTTTTAAAGTGCGCCGGGTGGGAGGGGTCAAGTCAACCCTGTTCAGCGGCGAGGGGTTGGTGGTTGACCTGAGCGGCCCTGGGAAGCTGTTGCTGCAAACCCGCTCGCAGGATTCGTTCCTGTCCTGGCTGATTCCACAATTGCCCAAACAAAGCAGTTCCTCCTAGGCGCAGGCGTACTGCTATTCCCCTGCCTTAGCAAGCCCGGCGCGCGGTTGAAGCCCTGCTCAGCAGCTCTAGGGAGGTGGGGCAGCAATGGGGGCGGTGTCAGCCGCGCTCGCCAAGGCAGAGCGTCTCCAATCGGTGTAGCGGTTGCATCCCGGCCTGAGCCTGTTCGGGAGACGGAAAGCTGGCTTCATCGGGTTTGTCAGACAGCCCGAAAATCAACACCCCTTGCTGCCGCAGCGCTTCAGCAACCTGTTTCACCTCCTGGGTGATCAGGATGTAGCGTGTCAGGGCAACCTCCACCGAATCGCTGATCTGACCACCAAAGCGGGCCGCAGTGGTGCGATATTCGTTATAGCGAAAAGCTTTGAACGGAGTGGGATCACCTTGCTGAAAGCGCATCCATACCTCGGCATGAATCTGAGCCAGTCCGCTTGAGCCAAGCTCGCGACGACGCCTCTGCACCCGCTGGATGAATTCGGAGAATGAGCGCAACGAGCCAGCCTGGATTTCCTGAATGAGTTCCTCGAAGCTGAACAGATCGGTGCCAAGCATCAGGCAGATATACGCCAGATAATCCTGGTTGTCGGCGGTAAAGTTATGATACGCCGGGCGGTTGAGTTCATCGTAGACCCGGCGGAAGGCAGCCTCGTCGAAATCATCTCCGAGCAGGCTGGAGACGGTGAGGCGGACACCCTCCAGGCGCGCTTCGTCCACGGCACGGTCGTTTCGGCCACGTGCCCCGACTGCTGTTTTGTCCATGTCAATCACCAGCGCCGTTTGCTCGTCCAGCCCGAAGCTCTGCTGCCGAACAAAGTGGATGAAATCCGGGAGGGCAGACCAGCGGTTAGCCAAGAACAGGTTTTCCTCCACAGTGTGTTGGGGAGCGACGCCTGGTTCATCGCGGCCGATGAAAGCCCAGCCTGGCCACTCGCCCGCGGCGCATAAATTCTGGAATGCTGTGGCGTCCAGCAAGCGTGTGTCGCCAATGAAGAGCAGGCGGCGGATTGCGCCTGTGGGCAGCTCCAGGCGGCGCGCCTGGCGCAGTTGCTCAGCGACGACCAAGGCGTAGTCGGGGTCGGATTTGCGCGGCAGGTTTGGGCTGCTCAGGTTTAGACGCCCACGCAGGGCGGTGAAAGCCGGTAGACGGGCATCCGCCGGCGTCAGGTTGCGGTAGACAATGAAATCTCCCCACAACTCAAACAGTGAGCCTTTTCCGAAAATCGTGTACATTGGTACTCCCGTGAGATCAGCGATTGGTCTTAGCCTACATCCAGACCCAATTCTTGATGCAGAAAACGCACCGTGCTGGCAACCTGCTCTTCGGGGATGCAGAACGAGACGCTGTAGCCGGTGCCAGCCTGGGCGACGGCAATCACCCGCGTCCCGTGTTTGCCAAGCGCTGTGAAAGCATGCGAGACGATACCGCTCTCGCTCCAACCCGGAAAGCCAACCACCGAAACCGTGGCGACCTTTTCCTTGACGCCCAAGGTGTGCTGGAGGGACGGTTTGGTTTGCTCAAACGACGGACGTGAGAGATCGTCGTCATCGACAACAAGGCTATCTTCCCCGAACTCGCGGCGTAGCACGCGCAGGCAATGCGCCTGATTCTGCTCGCGCACCACCAGGTTCAGGTTGTGTTCGGCAAAAGATTGAGAGAATAGCGGTACATCCACACCCGCTTCGCTCAGGAGCTGCAAAGCGCGGGCTGCCTTGCCCAGGTTCCAGTTATCGTCCTGGCCGCCGACGGCAATCAGGCTCAGCCCGGTTGTCGAAATGATCGCTGGCCACACTTCCCGCTCCGGGCGCGGGTTTTGCACGATCAGCGTGCCGGGATGAGCGGGATTGAAACTGTTCAAAATGCGCAGAGGGATGCCGCTGATAGCCAGCGGGCGGATGGTTTTGGGATGGAGCACATCCGCGCCGTAATAAGCCAGCTCTGCCGCTTCAGCGTAGGAGAGCTCCCGTAAGGTGCGCGCCTGGGGTACTAGATTCGGGTCGGCGGTCAGGATGCCGTCAACATCGCTCCAGATCCAGACCTCAGCCGCTTCCAGGCCAGCCCCGATGATTGCCGCGGTGAAATCGCTTCCGCCGCGGCCAAGTGTGGTGGTGACGCCGCGTTCGCTGGCGGCTATATAACCGGTGATCACCGGCATAACTCCGCGTTCCAACAACGGTTTAATGCGCTGCGTCAGGCGCTCCCTGGTCAGATGCGGAATTGGCCTGGCTGCACCGAAGTGCTCGTCTGTAACAATCAGTTCGGTTGCAGAGACTGCCTGAGCGCGCTCACCGCGTTCGCGCAGCACCGCTGCCAGGATGCTGGCCGAGAGTTGTTCTCCCAGCGAGGTGACCGCGTCGCATCCGCGGGTTGTGAATTCCCCCAGCACCGCGATGCTGCGGTAGAGCCGCTCCAGCTCATGCAAGCGGTCTTCCACCAGACCGCCCACTTCCAGGCGCTCCGGACTATGGTTGAGCAGCTCTTCCACCACTTCAAGGTGTTGTTGCAACAGGCGCGCTTTGATCTCGCGGTACTCACGATCCCGTCCCTCGGCTGCCGCCCGTGCGCCGGCGATTAACTGGTCGGTGACCCCGCTCATCGCTGATACAACCACCACCCTGCCATTGCGCGCGGTTTCGTTTCCCCCTTGACAGCAGTGCTCGGTCAGGATGTCAGCGACTTTGGCGATGCGCCCGGCATTGCCGACTGAGGTGCCGCCAAATTTATGTACGATCATACCGACCTCCTTCTTCCAGCCTGTTCAACGCCTGTTCCAGGTCGGCAATCAAATCTTCGGCGTTTTCGATGCCCAGGGCGTAGCGCACCAGATTGTCGCGAATGCCAGCGGCTTTGCGCGCCAGAGGGTCGAGCGAAAATAGCGCTGCTGGCTGCTCGATGATGCTCTCCACGCCGCCCAAAGTTGGCCCGACGTGGGGAAGCTGAAGTAAGTCGATGAAACGGGCAGTTCTCTCGAAATCACCGTTGATCTCAAAGCTGACCACCCCGCCAAAGCCGTTCATTTGTTGGCGAGCAATGGCAAAATCCGGGTGGCTGGGCAGCCCAGGATAATAGACCCGGCTGACAGCAGGGTGGCTTTCCAGGTATTGCGCCAGACGCATCCCGTTTTCGTTTTGTCTTTGAACGCGCAGTTCCAGGGTCTTCGAGCCACGCAGCAGCAGATATGCGTCATTAGCACCCAGCACGCCCCCGAGCAGGCCACGCGCCAGCTCGATCTCGCCGAGCAGCTCTGCCGAACCGATCACAGCGCCAGCCAGCAGATCGTTGTGCCCGCCCAGGTACTTCGTTGCGCTTTGCACTACCAGATCGATGCCGTACTCCAGTGGGCGCAGGTTTACCGGAGTGGCAAAAGTACTGTCCACAATGGAGACGAGGTTGCGCTGGCGGGCGAGCCGGGCTACCTGTTCCAGGTCTGCCACTCGCAAGTAGGGGTTGGTGGGCGTCTCGACGAAGATCAGGCGCGTGTTGGGACGGACAGCCTGGGCGAACGTCTCAGGTTGGCTGATCTCCACCAGCGTGGTCTCAATGCCCCAACGGTTGAGCAACGCCAGGGCGAACTCGCGGGTGCGGTGATAGCAATCACGGGTCAGGATCAGATGGTCGCCGCTGGAAAGCAAAGTCAGGAACG